>Ga0306869_1001073_pt1 | contig 10919 bp, 14 predicted proteins | sample AntRauTorckE6833_FD_190421 | JGI IMG/M metagenome (GOLD analysis project Ga0306869, IMG submission 190421) | Saline lake microbial communities from Rauer Islands, Antarctica - Metagenome Torckler E6 #833 (v2) (version 2) | ecosystem: Environmental > Aquatic > Non-marine Saline and Alkaline >... | reverse complement strand
AGTAAACGGCGAAAAACGCATTTTCCTCAAGTTTCCAACGCACCTGGCACCCGTCAGAGTAGCAGTCTTGCCGTTAGCAAAGAACAAACCAGAACTGGTCGCAAAGGCAAGGGAAGTCTACGACCTACTCAAAAAAGCATTCGGCAACGTCATGTGGGTAGACACCGGCAACATCGGCAAAAACTACCGCAAAATGGACGAAATCGGCGTCCCGCATTGTGTAACCGTAGACTTCGAAACCCTAGAAGGAAAAACAAAAGACACAGTAACAATCCGCGATAGAGACACGACCAAACAAAAACGCGTAGAGATTAAGTCATTAGTCTCCGCCATCAGAACATAAGCAATTTTGTTCGGTTAAAAATAATTGTATAATTCACGGCTATGTCACATCCAGGCACAAATGGTTACCCGAAGCTTTGCGTAGTACGCAAAATGAAGCTGTCAGCCGTCTACGCGAAGAAGAATCGCAATTACTAGAAGAGCAAATCCAAGTTTACGGAGAAAAACTAGCTTTTCCAGACTATAAGGAAATATTAGAAACCTGCCGAGAACAGGGCATAGAAGCCGATAATGTTTTGGTTTTTTTGGGCACGATGACGGATGAAAGTGGCCAGCCTATAGGTAGAACCACAAACGATATAGCTAATTTATTAATACCGAGGCTAGAACATCAGCATAAAAACCTTGGCAGAACACTGCCGGAGGATCTAGATCAAGAACCAAAAGAATATTTTACCGGAATGTTTAAATTTATGCTTGTGCAATTTTTTGGAATAAAGCCCGAGCAGACTTCAAGGCAGACTCCCCATAATCAAGATCTTCCCGCGACGCCGCCGCTGATTGAATTTAGCAATCAGCAACCAGGATTTGGAGGTAGCCAAGGTTCTAAGCAAGCCGGAGTATCAGACAAGCCTGTGAGTTTAAGCTCTTACGGCAAAACAATGTATTTTAGGCTGTTGCTGCAACTGGGTAATCTCCAATATAATATAGCCGGAAATGATAAAAATTTGATAGCAACTGATTTTGACCTCAAGCAAACAGGCAAATACAGAGACATGTTTATGAAAAAGCTGCCCGGCTTGAAAAACCATTTAGCTTCTAGCAATCCTAAAAATATCTAAAAAATTTTGACAAAACGTATACTTGAAATGTACAAACGTTTATAACGTTGAATCAGTGAAATGTTATTATTAGCTTATGAATAAACCAGAGCCAGAAGTCGAGATTGTAGATCGTGTTCCTAGCGCAAAAACTGAGGCGCGACGGGGGAACTTTAGTTACAAAAAATTTTTCCGCGTGCTGGGCAAAAAACCAATAACCGACAATCGTTTATTCAGATTTTTGCTGTTGCTAATCATAACAGTCGCCTTATTTGACGCCTCATGGCTAACGGGTTATGTCATCGCCGCGTCGGTTTATGGCTGGAAGGCAGTTGACCAGACATTCCGCCAGCTAAGAAATTTTATACCTAAAAAACTGTATCTGATGTTCACGCTCAAAAAAGCATTTTATTTTCTTCTGCTAGTTTTGGTCGCCAGATTCATCATCGGCCTACTGATAGGCTGGATCATCCTGCCGATTTTGCTTTTATTAAATTTATACTACGCGAGTATTGATAAAAAATGAAATAGTAGATTACTATCTGTTGGCCGTTAAGCTAAAGGTGTTATGATGTTATAGATAAACCAAAAAACAAAAATGCTTATCGAAAAAATAAAACCAAAATTGATTGCTTATTTCAAAAAACTGATTAAATTGCCTAAATATATATTAGTAGTAATAGCTCTGGGCGGCGCGGGTACGGTTTATGGCGCAACATATCTGTTGACGAGCGGATCTGATCCGATTGTGCCAGTTAAGGTGCCGCTTGTAAGCAAAGATGAGGCGCCGTTTTTTAGTAATAATGACGAGGCGAAAAGTGATGAGAAGTCTGAAGTATCAAACAGTTCTGATCCTAATACGGACAACCAGGCCGGTTCGCAACAAACAGGTTCAGCCGAAAACACTAGTCAAGAATCATCAAATAACACGGCTTCTGGCGAAACATCTACCGGGACAAATAATGGTTCAGCGAGCGGCGGTTCAACTGGCGGCGGCGGTGGAAACTTAGAGCCACCACCGCCAACAAACGATCCACCGGTCGCGCCAAGCGGAGCCAATGTGTCTAGGCTAAGGCCAATTTACGCCGACATAAGCTTTACCCGAGCGACCGATTCGGACGGTATTGCTAAGCACGAATTATTACGCAATGGAGTGGTGGAGAAGTCCTCGACTAGTTCAAGCATCACAAAGTTTCGCACAAACTTCGTCACTGAAGGCAGTAGCTACAGTTACTCTGTCAGAGCAGTTGATACAAAAGGAGCCGTTAGCGCGGCCTCAAACAGCGTGACAGTAAACTTCCCGGTAGACAATTCGCCGCCAAGTTTACCAACAAATTTTCGGGTTACTGAAAATATCGCGGGTAGCGTAACATTCGCTTGGAACCGCTCAACCGATAACTACTATACCGCTGACGAGTCCGAGATAGTCTACGTAATTAGCTCGCCCTCAAACGGAAGCTATTATTATGTTTGGGAGCTGTTCTATGACTACCATCAAACTTATTGGTTTGACGAGCCGGGAACTACCCATAATGTTTATATTCAGGCTAGAGATTTATCCGACAATGAGTCCGCCAAAGTCGGACCGATAACTTTCACCGCCAAATAACAGCTCATAGCAATCAGTTTTTTGTAAGCGCTTTGACTGTATCGTCAAATAATGGATCTTTTGCTAGATTTTTGTAAAAATCTGAGGTATAAAAATCTTTTAGAATTTGGCTCCAGAGTTTTTGATGGGAAGTAATGTCGGGCATGTTTTTGGAAGCAGGTAGAAAAGAATAGACTGGCTGCGGGCAATCATAAAAATCGGCACCCCATATTTTGGCGTTTAACATTTTCGGTTCTAGCCCTTGTTTCTCTAGCTCTAATACCTCGGCGAGATCCAGTATAGCTTGCTCTGGATAACCAAGCTCTATCCCTAAGAGGATGTGACCTATAGTTTCATCATCGTATTTTTGAAATGCGGGCAAGTGTCTAATAATTTTTAGGGCTGACGAGCTAGAGGACGTAAAATTAACTTCTAGCATGCTCTCGCGAGCCTTTTGGTCAAGAAAACTGTAGCAAGCGAGTGTATTTGCCAGCCCCGGTTTGCTAATAAAATGGTAGGAAATATAGTCGTGCCCCTGACCATTTTGTGAATTACCAAGAACATGACAGCAACCTAGAGTGTCGAGTACTTTTAGAACTGCCTTAATCTCAGTTTGCCACTGTTTCAGTTGCGACTTATCCGGGCTATAAAAAACCGCGTCGCCAAAACCTCGTGCATCCGCCAAGGTTAATATGACATTTGGCAGAGCAAGGTATGCCGCATAGCTTGGCCCTAAGCTACCACTAACTAAATCTATTTTCTTAATAGCAATCTTCGCGGCAGAGGTATGACCATATTTCATATCTGCAAGAATTCTATATCAATATTGCCTAGAATGATACGAATATACAAGCCAAACAATGGTAGTAAATGCTATTATATAGCATATGAAATACTGGATAAATACTATCAGCCGTGACGATTGGGCTTCATGTTCCGATTCGGTCTGTTCGAAATCCCAGAGGCAGAGTTAAAAACAATCAAAGATTTTATGATTGAATCAAGAAAAATATTGTAATAATATTATAATATTGTTACAATAAAGCCATGATAATTAAGTCAATACAAAAAGTAATAAAAGTTGGCGACAGTTTGGCCGTCACATTGCCAGCCAAAGAGGCGAGGCGTTTGAAAATTAACTATGGAGATGAAGTAAAGGTTAGTTACGAAAAATCTCAAACTAACGAGTCTCATCAGACGGAAATCGTAGAATTGACCCAAAAACTTATCAAGCGACATAAGCAAGCACTAAAAAACCTCAGCCAGCGATGAAGTGGTTAGACCTCGATGATCTAGAGTTGATTCATATGCAGATTATTGATGCTTCCGGTGGTTCGCAGGGCACTCGGGATAGAGGCCGTTTGGAGTCGGCTTTGGCTGGAATGCGCCAAGAAGTTTACGGCGAGGAGCTATATAAAACCATCTTTGAAAAAGCTGCGGTTTTGCTGCGGGGAATTATCGCCGACCATCCTTTCGTAGACGGCAACAAACGTACTGGTGTCATGTCGGCGTTGATTTTCCTGAATTATAACGGATATGAAACAAACAAACTCAAGGATAAAAACCTAGAAGACTTCGCGGTGAAAGTGGCTGTCGAGCATCTAGAAATACACACTATCGCCCAATGGCTAAAAGCCTGTTCCAAAAAAATATGAATGCGATTATTTTGGTCTAATATTTATTATTTTGCTAGACTAAAAGTATGGCTAAAACGGAAGTGAAGAGACTTTACCGCTCGAGTGATAACAAAATGATTGCTGGCGTTTGTGGCGGTTTGGGGAAGTATTTTAATATTGATCCGGTGATTTTTAGAATAATTTTTGCGATTTTGCTATTACCCGGCGGCTTGCCAGGGTTCATCCCGTACATAATCCTCTGGATCGTCGTTCCTAAATCACCAAGTAAATAACTTACCTCTAATAGTGCTATGATTAATCCATGATAAATGGAGTATTAGCCGCGACAATTGGCGGCTTGGTAGCGTTAGTTTTTTGGGGTATCAGTGATTGGTTGGCCAGCAAAAACAGCAAAAACTACAGCAACGTGGAAGTTAATATGTCCATACATTTTCCAGGTGCTGTAATATTGGCGGTTATTTTTTTACTTTCGGGACAAGACATACCTCAAACCAACCAGATCTTAACTATGATGCTGGCGGCAGGATTTTTTACGTCTGCCTATGTTTTGTTCATTAAGGCGCTTTCCATCGGCCAGACAGGTATAGTTGTCCCCCTGATAAATACCTATCCATTATTTACGCTTCTGGCGAGTTTTGTATTTTTGGGCATAGCTTTTTCGAGTCTTAAAATTTCCGCTATGCTGATAATTATCGCGGGAGCTATTCTGCTTGGAACAGAGAGATTAAATAAAAAGAAAATGCGGGAGCATTTTAGCCAAGAGGTAATAATGTCAGTCTTGGCGGCTATATTTTTAGGTATAGACTTTTTTTTCTTAAATACGGTCGTCGATGTATTGCCGTGGGAAACCGTAGCTAGTTTTACGGCTATAGCCACGGCTTTCTATATTATGGTTTTATCATTTATAAAAAATAAAACTATGGCTTTAAGATCTTTAAAAAACTTACATAAAAATAAAATGGGTTTAGCTTCTGGGATAACGCTTACCGTTGGTGCGATTGGCTTTTTTGCTGGTGCTGAAATTTCCGGGAATCTGATAATACCATCTGTTATTGCTTCAGCCTCGGTTTTGGCTACGTCTTTTTTAGCGAGGATTATCGACAAAGAAAAGTTAATCATAACCAAAAGAATCGGCGCGATCTTTGTAGTATTTGGCGTGGCATTGCTAAACTTTAGTTAAATAAAAAGACGCTGCCACGGGGCAGCGTCTTTTAGCGAGATAGAACTGTTATTTTTTGTGTTTGGCTTTTTTGATATTGTCGTAAGCCTCATCCAGTAGTCTTCCGGCTAGATCGCGTCCGCCCAGACCGAAGGCTAGGGCAAAGGCTAGAACAAATCCGCCGACGATTAGCGTAATATTCGCCGTCAAAATCGTTGTGTCAAAACCTAGCTGGTCGATGGCCATTATGGTGCCGAACACCAAGATGATATAGAAAGTTAAATTGCCGATAACATGGCCGTAATCCACTCTCATACGTTTTAAAGAAGCCGTGATAACATCCCGGATTAACCGTGCTCCGGCTACCGCGACGGTTAAGACAATGGCGGCAGCCAAGACGCTGGGCAAGTAGCCGAGCAGACCGCTAATAACTTCGCTCATGGCGGTTAAACCTAAGACATCGGCTATGGTCAGTGCAAAGATAACAATGACTACCCAGAAGAAAATTCGACCGGTTATAGCTATAAAATCCAGATTTAACTCAGCTGATTTTAGTCCTTTAGATACGTTTTTGTTTTTTGCCAGCTTATCAACGCCGGCTAACTGCAAGCCTTTTACGACAGCTGATTGGACCAGCTTGGCCACGATAACCGCTAAAACAAGCAGTAGTAGCGCGCCAAATATTTTTGGCATGTAGCTGCCGATCGTGCTTAAAAATTCCCCGGCCGAATCGCTGAGCTGATCGGCGATATTTTTAGTTTCGTTCATTTAAATTCCCCCTGTTTGCCCCACCTTTAATGGTTGTTATTACGCTAAGTAGTGTAACAGACCGATAATTACAATCAATAGTTCGGCAAATTTTAGTATTTATCTTGGAGTTGCTATGGAAGCGGTATAAAATAATTTTATGAATCAGTTGATAATTAAAACTAGCGAAAATAAGCAGGTGATTGATATTACCGATAAAGTGCAACAAAATATCCAAAAAGGTTCAAGCTTATGCGCGGTTTTCGTAGCCCATACGACTTGCGCTGTCACCACCGCGGACTTAGACCCTGGCACGGATTTAGATTTGCTGGACGCGGTTTGGGAGATGATCCCGAAGCTAAACTACCGTCATCCGCATGACCCCACGCATGTCCCAGCCCACCTAGCCAGCTCAATAATCGGCCCATCAGTAACCGTGCCAGTTAAAAACGGCCAACTCATCCTCGGCACCTGGCAGCGAATAATCTTAGTCGAGCTCGACGGCCCCAAGCCAAGAAACATAGTAATTAGTCCACACTAGGTTTTGCGGAGTGCTATGATTAGCTGATGTGGTTGGCATTGCTTGGTATGCATTTGGTTGGTTTGGTTGGGTTTAATTTGCTGCTTCGCAAATCTCATAAAAATAAGGTCGACGGATATGCTCTAGCGACAATTTTGCAAGTGGGTATAGCCATTCCAGCGGTTTTTTTGCTGGTTATTTTCCCGCCTGATATTTTAGCTTTTTCGGCAACGGTTTGGTTGTTTTTGGCGGTCGCCATAGTCTTTACGATTGGCCTGCACATAAGCAACGTAACGGCGCTGAAATACCTAGAAGCCGGCGTTTACGCGATCGTGTATAATCTTAGAATCGTTTTCACAACGGTGCTGGGAATAATTTTCTTGAACGAAGAATTTATCTTGCTGAGAATAATTGGCGGTGGGCTGATACTACTGGCGATATTTATTATCAAACAACGAAGCAGCAAATCAGCCAGATTGCATGGATTGCTTTGGGGTTTGGCGGCAGCTATGACGTTGAGCGTGTTGAACATAACAGAAAAAACATTGATCAATAACATTGGATTTATAAATTACTTTCCGCTGCTAGCTGTCGTCAGTGCTATCTTGATGCTAGGATTTTATTTTCACAAAAATAAAAAAATTGAGGCTAGCGTATTTCTAGGGCCAAATATGATAAAATTGATGATTTTTAGGGCGCTCTCGGCCTATGGATTCTCCGGAGCTTTGGGGGCAGGCGCATTAGTTAGCGTCGGGAACTATGTCTCTGGAATGAGCGTGATTTTTACGGTTTTACTCGGCGCATGGCTGTTAGGCGAAACAGATTATTTGGGCAGAAAGATCGCCGCCGCGGGCTTGGCGTTTGCTGGTCTAACCTTGGTGCTTCTGGCTAGTCTGGTATGATTTAAGTTATGAAGTTACCCAGGAAATACATATTAGTGGCGATGATATTATTAGCTCTTGGATTATTTGTCTGGTTAGTCTCTGGGAAGTTAGAAAAATATATTTTTAAGCCTACGGGAACTGATTTGCCAGCTGGCGTGAACTCACAGAACAACGCTGAAAGCGGTGATATTGGGGTAGTATCGTCTAACTTGGATATTCCTTGGACGATCGCCGAGCTTCCAGGCGGCGATTTTTTAGTTACGGAGCGGCCAGGGACACTAAAACGAATTGGCAAAAACCAGCAAACTTTCGAGATTTCCGGCGTGGAGCATAGTGGGGAAGGTGGGTTATTGGGAGTGGTTTTGCACCCGGATTTTAGTAATAATAAAAAAATTTATCTATATCTGACCACCAAAACCGGTGGTGGGCTGACGAATCGGGTGGAAAGCTATATTTACAGTAATAACAATCTATCCAATAAAACGACCATAATCGAAAGAATCCCGGGTGCTAGCTTTCACGACGGGGGCTTTATGGCTTTTGGCCTGGACGGCAAACTTTATATCACCACCGGCGATGCCGGCAATGAGCAAAATGCTCAAGATACAGCGTCGTTGTCAGGTAAAATTTTACGGCTTAATGACGACGGCTCAACTCCAGCAGATAATCCTTTTGGCAATGCCGTTTACAGCTATGGGCATAGAAATCCACAGGGATTAACCTGGGATAATCAAGGCAGATTGTGGTCTAGCGAACACGGTCCTTCCGGTGCGAACTCAGGCAACGATGAGATTAATTTAATTAAAAAAGGCGGTAATTACGGCTGGCCAGTTATTCGCGGGCAGCAAACGAAACAGGGCATGATAAGCCCGATTATAGAATCTGGAACTGATGAAACTTGGGCACCGGGCGCGATAGCATATTTGGACGGGTCTTTATATTTTAATGGTTTGCGCGGCCAGACGCTTTATCAGGCCAAAATAATAAGTGATAACGAACTTCAGCTAAAATCTCACTTGCGGGAAAATTATGGCCGGCTTAGGGCAATTACAATCGGCTTGGACGGGTTTATATATATCAGCACGTCCAACCGTGATGGCCGCGGCGAAGTAAATAATGACGATGATAAAATCATCAAAATAAATCCAGATTTTCTTAAATGAAATATAGCGGTGTGGTGACGCGATACACTAGAAATGGCACGAAGTTTGGGTTTCCTACTGCAAATATTCTTATTGACGATAAGTCGCTCGACGGGCTATTCATTGGCTACACTGAAGTGCTTAGTACGGGCGATGAAAAGGTAGTCGAAGCATTCTCTGGACAGAGAAAACCATCCGTAATATTCGTGGGTTCGCCGGAAACACTTGATGGAACTAACCATCGGCTGGAAAGCTACATTTTGGACTTTCCGCTGATAGATCTTTACGATAGCCAGATAAAAGTCGAAATTCTTAGTAAGTTACGCGATAACAAAAAATTTGATTCGATAGACGAGCTAATCGAACAAATGAAGAAAGACGAGATCGCCGCTAGAATATTTTTCAAGGCAGAGAATTCTTAATGAAACAAGCCCAGGCAATTTATTTAATGAGGGAAGGCAAGTCGGTTTTTTTGACCGGGCCGGCGGGGAGTGGCAAGACGTTTGTGCTGCGTAGGTTTATTAGTGACCTCAAAAAGCAAAAAAAGCGGGTGGCGGTAACGGCCAGCACAGGGATCGCCGCGACTCATTTGAATGGTACGACGATTCATTCTTGGTCAGGGCTGGGAATCCGGGACGAACTGACGAGTAGAGATAGAAATTGGCTGGCCAACAATTCAAAACTCAATAAGCGTTACAACGCGACCGACGTTTTGATTATTGATGAGGTTTCGATGCTGCATGGCAAACGGCTAGATATGATAAATGAGGCCTGCAAATTGCTGCGCAAAAATGATGAAGCTTTTGGCGGCCTGCAAGTAATTTTAACTGGTGATTTGTTCCAGCTGCCGCCAGTCAACAGAGGCGGGGGAGACGATGATTTTGCTCATTTGTCTGAAGCATGGCAAGAACTTAATCCGACAGTCTGTTATTTAACCGAGCAATATCGCCAGAGCGGCGGCGAGCTGCTGGACGTTTTGCAGTCGATGCGCTTGAACGATATGCGGCGCAAGCATCTGAAACATTTGCAAAGCCGGCTCAACATAGAGCCCGATAAATCTATTGTTTTGACTCGGCTTTACGCGCACAATGTCGATGTCGAGAGGATAAATCAGCAGCAGCTGGCCAATCTTGATGGTCAAGTTCATAGCTACGAAATGCGCTCCAGCGGCCGCAAAAAATTTATCGAGTCATTACAAAAAAGCGTCCTAGCACCAGAGATTTTGGAGCTCAAGCTAAACACCGAAGTCATGTTCGTAGCTAATAATTTCGTTTCAAAATATGCTAACGGTACTAGGGGAAAAGTGGTTGGGTTTGATGATGATACGGATATGCCAATCATCCAAATCCAGGGTTCGCAGCGGAAAGTCACTGCCGAGGAAAACACCTGGAACATCGAGGAAGACGGCAAAGTCCGGGCCAGCGTAACCCAGCTGCCGCTTCGTCTAGCGTGGGCGATCACGATTCATAAAAGCCAGGGCATGAGCCTGGACAGCGCGCTAATTGACCTGAGCCAGACTTTTACTTACGGCATGGGCTACGTGGCGCTTAGCCGAGTGCGAACCCTTGGCGGCTTGTATCTGATCGGGCTGAACGCCATGGCACTCAAACTTCACCCAGATATATTTGAATTTGACGGCAGCATACGCCAGGTTTCAGCTGATCTAGCCAAAGAATTAGGCGAGGTCGTAATAGAGGAAATACCAGAGAAAAAACAGCCAATCGACGACCCGTTATTCCAAAAATTACGGGAGTGGCGGGCGGCTAGAGCAGCCCAAGACGGCAAACCAGCCTTCATAATATTTCATGATAAAACCCTGCAAGAAATTGCCAGCGTAAAGCCGCAAACCGAGCAGCAACTCTACGCCATAAACGGCTTCGGTCCTAAAAAATTCGAAGCTTTCGGTCCGGACATTTTAAAAATAACTAAAAAGGCCGACGAGTAATATGATTAAACAATTTTTTACTAACAAAGATGGCCAGTACAAGATCATTATCTGGCCAAATCCGCCGCTCTATTTGTGGCTAGTTAGCGCGCTAATAGCCAGTTTTAGCCAAGGAAATATTCAGGCGGGTTTTAGTTCTATCGCGGCAGCCTCTATTTTCGCGTGGGCTTACCTCGAGATAATCGACGGGGAAA
>Ga0306869_1001066_pt1 | contig 10943 bp, 12 predicted proteins | sample AntRauTorckE6833_FD_190421 | JGI IMG/M metagenome (GOLD analysis project Ga0306869, IMG submission 190421) | Saline lake microbial communities from Rauer Islands, Antarctica - Metagenome Torckler E6 #833 (v2) (version 2) | ecosystem: Environmental > Aquatic > Non-marine Saline and Alkaline >... | reverse complement strand
AACGGGGGGAATTAATCCGGTGGCCGCTAAGGCGCTGATGGTGGCGCTTGGCATGGCCGCGCCGGCAATATCAATTGGGATGATTGGCAGCAATGTCATGAAAGCCGTCGGGCGCAACCCGGAGGCCGCTAAGAGTTTGGGTCAGATCATTGTGATCGCGGCTATGGTCGAGTTGATGGCACTATTAACTTTTGGTGCGATCTTCGTAATCGGCTAGTCGGGCTTTTGTAGGCGGCACATTTCCGGCTGATAGGCTCCGGTTCGCACTCGCCGTATGTTAAATACGGCTCCCTCGCGAGCCTCACCTACCAACCGAAAATGCACTCACCTACAAAACCCCTTAACCAGGGTGATATTTTGATGAATACAGGACTTTTGTTTACACAATTTGCGGCGGTGGAAGAGGCGGCTCAGGAGGGCGGGCTGGCGGTGTTGGGGATTAATCCGCTGGCGTTATTACTGCAGCTGGTGACGTTTGTGCTGTTGTTCTTTATTTTGAAACGGTTCGCGTTTAAGGCGATTATCAAAATGCTGGAAGAGCGGCGTAGCACGATTGACAAAGGCGTTGATCTGGGGCGAGAGATGGAAGTCGAGAAGCAACAGCTTGACGAGCGGGTTGATAAGGTTTTGCACCAAGCGCGGGCCGACGCCGATAAGGTCATTGCTGCCAGTCACCAGGAAGCAGGGGGAATCATCAGGGAAGCCGAAGCGGTAAGCGCTCGCAAAACAGACGCGCTGCTGGCTGATGCCCACGCTAAGATTGAGGAGGAGATCGAGCGCGCCCGGACAGGGCTGGAAAAAGAAATGCTGGCGTTGGTAGCTGAAGCTACGGAAGTGCTGATCGGCGAAAAGCTCGATGCCAAAAAGGATGCCGGCTTGATCGAGCAAGTACTGATTAAAAGCAGAAGGAGTAACGCGTAGTGAGCAAACCGTCGCGCCAAACCATTGCTACTGCCATTGCCAATCTTATTTCTGGGGGGGCGAAAGAAGCCGAGCTGGCTAAAGGTCTAGCAGCGTATTTGATCACCGAACGGCGCACCGCCGAGTTAGAGCCGCTGCTTCGCGACGTTATGCAAGTGCGCTTTGACCGTGATGGCTTGCTGGAAATCGATGCCACCAGCGCGTTCCCTCTCACCGAAGCAATTCGTAGCGAAATTGATCGGCTACTGCCCGCCAAATCCCGCGTACTACATGAGAACATTGCCCCGGAAGTCATCGGCGGTCTGCGCCTTGAAGCGCTCGATCGACAGCTTGACGCCACACTAGCTCGCCGGTTAACTACACTTAAGCAGCTCGCACATAATTAAAGGAAGCGAAGAATAATATGCCAGAATTATCTATCAAAGAATTATCCAGCGATATCCGCGCAGCCATTGAGGAGTTGAAGCAGCTGCCAGAAGTCGAAAAAGTTGGCATCGTCACCCGCGTGGGCGACGGCATTGCCTGGATTTACGGTCTCCGCGACTGCGGCTTTAACGAAATGATTGAGATTGAGGCTACAGATGGTGGCAATGTGACGGCTTTTGCCCTGAACTTGACTGAGGATGAAATCGGCGCCGTGCTGCTGGGCGAGGACCGCGGCGTCAAGGCCGGCGCCAAAGTGCGTCTGACCGGTAAAATTCTGGAAGTTCCTGTCGGCCCGGAGCTAATTGGCCGTGTGGTTGACCCATTGGGTCGCCCACTGGACGACAAAGGCCCGATCAATTCCCGGCACGTTGGCCTGGTGGAACGCACTGCCCCCGGCGTATTGGACCGCAAAAGCGTGCATGAGCCGCTGATGACGGGGCTATTAGCCATCGACGCTATGGTGCCGATTGGCCGCGGTCAGCGCGAGCTAATTATCGGCGATCGTCAAACGGGTAAAACGGCGGTGGCAGTCGATACGATGATTAACCAGCACCGTCAAGCTACTGGTATTATCAACATTTACGTGGCAATCGGTCAGAAGCTTAGTAAAGTCGCCCGCATCATCGAGCGGCTGAAGCGCGAGGGCGTTATGGATCAGACGATTGTCATTGCCACCAGCGCCAGCGATCCGGCCAGCCTGCAATACCTCGCCCCTTACGCCGGTACAGCTATGGGCGAACATTTCCGCGATAACGGCCAGCATGCCCTGATTATTTATGATGATTTGAGTAAGCACGCCGCCGCCTACCGTCAAATGTCGCTGCTGCTGCGCCGCCCGCCGGGCCGTGAAGCCTACCCGGGTGATGTGTTCTACCTGCACTCCCGCCTGCTGGAGCGTTCTGCCAAACTGAGCGATGAGCAAGGCGCCGGTTCCCTGACTGCGCTGCCGATCATCGAGACGCTCGGCGGCGACATCAGCGCCTACATCCCCACCAACGTTATTTCCATTACCGACGGCCAGATTTTCATGGAAACTAACTTGTTCTACCAGGGTATTCGCCCGGCTATTTCCGTTGGCCTGAGTGTCTCACGCGTCGGTGGTGCCGCCCAGACCAAAGCCGTCAAAAGTGTCGCCGGCCCGCTGCGCCTCAACCTCGCCCAGTTCCGCGAGCTGGCCGCCTTTGCCCAATTCTCTACCGACCTGGACGCCGAGACCAAACAGCGCATCGAACGTGGCCAACGCCTGACAGAGCTGCTCAAACAACCCCAATATTCTCCACTCGGCGTCTGGCAGCAAACCGCCATCCTGCTCGCCGCCAACGAAGCCTGCTTCGACTCAGTGGAGTTAAAAAACGTCAAACACATGCAAGCAGCTCTCCTCGACCAACTCCACCGCGAACACCGCCCCGCCATGGAAAAGCTAAACGCCGGAGACAAGCCATCTGATGAAACTAAAAAATTAATCACCGATACCGCCACCCACATAGCCTCTACTTACCAAACTACCAAGGAACAAAAACATGTCGATTAGCACTCCAGAACAGACAGAAATTATGGCAGCACGTATTGTGCAAGATGCGGACTTCGCAGCGCTGGAAGGAAGAAGTCGCGTTAGTTTTGACACCGATGATCATACCGGCACGCCTGTTGTGATCAAGCCGGAACTGCTTATCGTTAATGGTAAATTAGTCGAAGGCGAGACGGTAAGCGACTTGGGTGACTGGGTTTGCGAAATGGCTTCCAAGGACGGCTTTGTAGATCAGGGGGTTGATGTAATAGAGCTGAGTCATGCTATAGCACGACAGATTCGAACCCGCGACAGCGAAAATAAGGATCCCGTCAATGGCTAGCACCCAGCAGCTAAAGCGGCGCATCGGAAGCGTCAAAAACACCAAGCAGATTACCAAGGCTATGGAGTTGGTGGCGGCGAGTAAGATGCGCCGTGCCCAGGAAAATGCCATTAAGAGCCGGGATTTTCGTAACATGGCGCGGTCTATACTATCGCGTTTAGCGGAGTTGACGGACGTCAGTAAACATCCGTTATACGCGGTGCGCACTGTAAAAACCCGCTTATTTATCGTGGTGACTAGCGACCGCGGGCTGGCCGGGGCTTATAACAGTAATATTTTGCGCCTCTTGACCACTGAGCTGAAAAAAGATTTGCTGGCAGAAGTTGCCAGCCAAGTGATCGTGATCGGTCGCCAAGGCGCTAAGTTTATCACTCGATTTGCTGGCGTTACTATAGTTGCGGCCTACCATGACTTTCCAGAACATCCCACGGCCAACGACATCCGCCCAATCCTGGGCACTATTTTGGAAAAGTTCAAAGCTAAAGACGTCGACGCTGTAGATTTGCTCTATACCGATTACAAATCCAGCATCAGCCAAGTAGTCACCAGCGAGCGGCTACTGCCTGCCGCCGTTGCCAAAGAAGGCGCGGAAAAAATCGATCCGGAGCTGGAGCGCGCCGTATTTGAGCCGTCCGTCCAGGCGGTTCTAGACAACATTACCGAGCGCCTGATTGAAGTTCAACTCAGTCAAGCCATCTTGGAATCCCAAGCCAGCGAGCATTCCATGCGCATGATGGCCATGAAAAGCGCTACCGACAACGCCAGCGACATCATCGACGACCTCACCCTAGCCTTCAACACCGCCCGCCAATCAGCAATAACCCAGGAATTAGCCGAAATAACCGGTGGCGCCGAGGCCATAAAATGAACGAATCAATACTACCTAACCCGGAAGCTTTGGTGGCCGTTGACTCTACTTTGCCTTGGTTGGGCATTGATAGCGTTGAGGCTGTGGAAGATCCTAGAATTGCAGGTTTGCTTTCTCGATGGCTAGGAGCAGAACAGGCTAATGATGATTAAGAATAAGGAGAACTGAATGACGACAGCGGCAAAAACGAAGGATGGGAAGATTAGCCAGATTGTGGGGGTGGTGATTGACGCGGATTTTGCTGGCGGTGAGTTGCCGGCGATTTATAACGCACTGAAGGTGCGGATGGATGGGCGTGAATTATTGTTTGAGGTGGCGCAGCATTTGAGTGAGTCTAGTGTGCGGGCGATCGCGCTTGGATCAACTGATGGACTGAAGCGCGGCGAACGCGTTGAGGACACCGGCGCGCCAATTAGCGTGCCGATTGGCAAGGAGACGATGGGGCGGATGTTTAACGTCATTGGCGAGCCGATTGATGGCAAGAAAGGCGAGTTTAAGACCCGCGCTCCGATCCACCGTACTGCGCCGAGTTTGAGCGAGCAATCCGGCAGCGTGGAAATTCTGGAAACCGGCATTAAAGTAATTGACCTAATTTGCCCGGTGACTAAGGGTGGTAAGGTCGGCTTGTTCGGCGGTGCTGGTGTGGGCAAAACCGTGTTGATTACCGAGTTGATTAACAACATCGCCAAAGAACACGGCGGCACTAGCGTTTTCGCCGGTGTGGGCGAGCGAACGCGTGAAGGCAATGACTTGTACTACGAAATGGAAGAATCCGGCGTGCTGGACAAGACCGCATTGGTGTTTGGCCAGATGAACGAGCCGCCGGGCGCGCGCCTAAGGGTAGCGCTTTCTGGCCTGACAATTGCCGAGGGCTTCCGCGATGAAGGCAAAGATGTGTTGTTGTTTGTGGATAATATTTTTCGCTACACTCAAGCTGGCGCGGAGGTCTCGGCTCTCTTGGGTCGTTTGCCGAGCGCCGTCGGTTACCAGCCTACGCTGGCGCAAGAGATGGGTCTGCTGCAAGAGCGCATCACCAGCACGCAGAAAGGTTCGATTACGTCAGTACAAGCCGTCTACGTGCCGGCCGATGACTTGACCGACCCTGCCCCGGCGACTACATTCGCTCACCTCGATTCGACCATCGTTTTGAACCGCGCCTTGACCGAGCTCGGCCTCTACCCAGCCGTTGATCCGCTCGATAGTAGCTCCACCATTTTGGATCCGGAAATCGTCGGCGATGAACACTACACCGTGGCTCGCGAAATCCAGCGCGTGCTACAGCGCTACAAAGATTTGCAGGACATCATCGCCATCCTCGGCATGGAAGAACTGTCAGATGAAGACAAGCAAACCGTCTCGCGCGCCCGCCGTATCCAACGCTTCCTGACCCAGCCATTCCATGTGGCCGAAATCTTCTCTGGCATCCCCGGCACTTACGTCTCGCTCAAGGACACCATCGCCGGGTTCCAGGAGATACTCGCCGGCAAACACGACGATAAAAGCGAGAGCGCTTTCTATATGAAAGGTAAAATCAGCGAGGTAAAATGATGATTGATGCTTATTGCGGCTCTGAGCCGAACTTAAATGGGGACGTAATTCGTGCTTTGCGCCCGGGGTGGGTAGCGTTGATACGAGAAGGAACGGGCTCACAGGCTCCTCTAATAGAAGAATCTGCTGGCACAGTTGAGGCGCCAGTGCCTTATCTGCCAATTGATACCATGCCATTTGCCCATTTAGGTTTGTTAGGGCAAAGTGACAGGATATCCGAGTTATGATCAAGTTTGAATTAGTTACCTTGGACGGGACGAAATTCGGCGAGGAAGTCTATGAAGTGATGCTGCCGACGCCGGAGGGGCACGTGGCCATCTTTCAGCACCATAGCCCGCTGGTGAGCATCGCCACGCCGGGGATTATTACGATTCGGCGCAAAGAGAACGATCCTGACGAGCGTTTGGAATTCTTTGCCACTAACGGCGGTGTGATCGAGGTATTGGATAACATCGTGCGGGTGCTGGCCGACGAGGCCGACCGCGAGGACGAAATCAACGAGGAAGAAGCCCAAAAAGCCTTCGAGCGTGCTCAAGCTTTGCTAAAAGAGTCCAAAGACCAAGTCTCACTAGATAAAGCCCAAAACCTCATGGATCGCTCCGCTGTCCGCCTAAAAGTCGCTACCCTTCGCCGTCGCAACCGTCGCAACTAGTTTTAAGTTCAAGATTATGCTGCAATTGCTTCAAGGTACACCAAAGCTTCTGCTGGGTTGCCGTATCGTTCAACTCTCATGGCGCTGGCGTCTAAGAGTCTGTTCATAATCTCCCTTTCGGAGCCAGAATTGATGATTTTTGAGTTCAGAATTTTCAATAATTTTTGGGGCGTATCTATTGATACGTTCCGGAAATTTTGGAGATTATGTGCCAAAAAGGGCGATTTTGGCTTGGGAGGAAGATTATGAACAGGTTCTAAACCTTCGTGTGCGGCAAGAGCAGCGCGAGTGGCACGAATATCATGATCCATGGCTGCGAGTATGATCCTTGGGTTTAGTCGGAGTTCTGGGAATGCGCGCATAATCATTTCGGCTACAGCGGTAACATCATTGTCGTAAAATGGTTTTTCTGCTGCATTTGCAACACCGGGGCTACTTACCTTGCCTAGCATAAAATTCTGGACAACCGCAACTTTGCTAGCAGGCTTCTTGCGCCGAGGCGTATCTCTCGATACGGATCGAAGTAAAAGCCTGTCAGCTTTCCACCAATTTTGGTCGCAGAACAGAGTAAAGATATGAAATGGGTTCAATAAATATATCTTGGATGGCTATAGATGTTCGGTATGTGGCTTGTAATTTAGTTCGAATGTGCTACAGTCTAAGACTGATATTATAATAGACTTCTTCCGCTACTCCATCTGAAGACGAAAGTGATTTTCAGGAGTAAGCTGGCGGTTTTTGAAGCAAAATAGTAGCAAAAGTTACTTTTTTGGATCAAAAATTGTCAGATTGCCCTGAAAATTGATTGCTGGCCAGAGAGGTTAGTGGAAGAAGTCTAATAAACAAACGACGGAGACGTTAGGATAATGCGCAGACGGTTTTTCTTTCTTTTATTTATTTTGGTGGTATTTACTTGTGGATTGCAGCTAGTTAGTCCACTGCCTGCATTTGCCATGCAAGAAGAAAGTGGCCAGGAAGCAAGTGTGACTGACAGTAGCCCAAGCAGTAGTGGTATCCATGATATAGCTGACAGCCAGGGTTCGAATCAAGCATTGGTTAGCCAACCGTCTGGCATAGAGCACGATACAAGCGATTCGGCTGGGGGTGCCGAACATTTTGGAATAATTTTTGCGATGTTTGCGCTGGTGCTGGTTGTTGGAAAAATCGGTAATTTTGTAGAACGGTATGGTCAGCCAGCTGTCATCGGTGAGTTGTTAGCCGGTATCGCACTTTCCGGTCTTGGGTATTTTGGCTGGGATTTTATCGCCCAGACAACCAGTAATGAAGCCATCGCATTCATGGCAAGCTTCGGTGCTTTGCTGCTGTTGTTCTCGATTGGTTTGGAGTCCAACTTTATTGAGCTGAAACGAGTTGGGCTGAATGCTGTATTGGTGGCTATGATTGGGGTGGTTGTGCCTTTTACGCTTGGCGCGTATGTGCTGGCACCAATCTTCTATGGTGATGCAAGCATGAATGCCAAACTTTTTCTGGGAGCGGCGCTAGTTGCAACAAGCGTCGGGATTACGGCAAGTGTATTTCGAGCTTTGGGCATGATTCGAACCCGGGCGGCGCAAACTGTGCTTGGAGCAGCAGTAATTGACGATGTTTTGGGGCTTATAGTGCTGGCAGTGGTTTCTGCTCTGGCTACGGGAGGATCCGTGACGGCATTAACCGTGTTGGCCATAGGCGCAAAATCATTTGGCTTCTTGGCTGGCGCGCTTATAATTGGCACTTTGCTTGCTCGGCAGCTTTCAAAGTTGTTTAGCAAACTTTATAGCGGTATCGCCATGAAGCTGACATTTGCCGTAGGTTTCGCGCTGGTGTTTGGGTATCTGGCGGAGCTTTTTGGGCTGGAGCCGATCATTGGGGCATTTGCTGCTGGATTATTACTTGACGAAGTGCACTTTACTTCATTTGCCGATCCGGAAATTGTTAATGATCTAAAAGCGCTTAACTTTAAAGCGCAGAAAGATCGTGACGAAGTCTTACGGCTTATCAGAAAGCATAAGAAGACACACATTGAAGATCTGATTAGTACGATTAGCCTTATTTTTGTTCCGGTGTTTTTTGTCTACACGGGTATGCAAATCGAGTTTGGTTCGTTGCTGCAGCCACGCCTATATTTGATTGCTTTAATAATCGCAGTGGTTGCAATTCTAGGTAAGGTCGTCGCGGGCGTAGCGGCCAAAGGACCCGTCAGGGAAAAATTGCTTGTCGGCGTTTCGATGGTTCCTCGCGGCGAAGTCGGGTTAATTTTTGCGGCCACCGGAAAATCCCTTGGCGTACTTACCGATGAATTATTTTCCGTAATAGTTCTGGTAGTTATCATGACCACCTTCGTAGCACCGCCGCTTATAAAATTACTTGCTCCGAAACCAACTGTTGTTTCCTAGAGTTTATCGCGAAGATTTGAAATTCTAACGACCCAACCGTAAAAATCTATTTTTAAGCTGCTGTCCTAGTTAAACCGATAAGCAAAAACGCAGAGATAAATAGCACTATGCCGATGAGTGTTGCGTAGTTAAGCCAATGGGTTTTTGGAGTTGATGCGCCGCTGTCGTGAAGGTCTTTGAGCTGCCGGAAGAGTACGGCCTCGCTGCCGGTTTCCATCGGCAGACTGACGAAAGGTATGATGGATGCCAAGCTGGAAGCGCCGAAAATTTCTAGCAGGTGTTTATGACTGAGAGTTTTTATGCGCTCTAAAGCCGCTGAGCCTTTTAGGTTTTCCTCAAAAACCGGAAAGAGCACCAGCTTGTAGCGTATCAGTGCGCGAAGACCAGGTATTACAAAAAGCAGCAAACCGCCAATAATCTTTAATGACGACAAAACATAAACCCAAGCGATAACCCAGAACTTGCTCATCATGGCTTTGATCGCTTCGGTAAATGTTGTAGTCTCGCCGCGGCTAGTTTTCCAGGCAATATAGCTGAGTGTGCCATTGATCACAACGGATAATAATAATAAAACAAGCAAGAAAACTAAAGTGATCACGATAATAACTAATATGAGGCGCAGGTCAAATACGGCTGCCTCACTACTCGCAACTACTGGTGTTTCCGGCTGTTGTTCAGCTGGCTGTCGAAACGAGCCGAGCTGACTGAAGCTTCCCAGAAAGCCAAGCAACAATAAAACAATAGCTGGCTTGCGGTTATAGCGGAACAGCCAATCCCAGCCTTTCGACAGGACGTTGAAGGGGTTTGATTCGTAATCTGCCAGGGGCTTTAGTTTATTTGCGGCGCTTGATTTGGATGGTTGCTTCGACTTTTTCGCAGGTTGTTTCGCAGGTTGTTTCATAGACTGATAATAGCACGTTTTTGAAACCAGTTAATTCTGGCGGGCTTCGATGATGGCGAGGAGGTTGGGGATAGCCAGTAGGATCGTATCGCTAAGTTGGGTTTTGGCGGCTGATGTGTAGTCGCATTGGAGTTTTACCGTGAAAGGGTTTTTGTTTTGCTGAAGGGTGCCGACAGTCTGGTCATCGATAGTAATCTCAAACTTTTGCGGGATTAAAAACGCTACGAAATCGATGTAGCGGCGCAGCAGGCCGAGACCTTGGGAATCTTCGGTGATGATGCCGATTTGTTGCTCATTAGGGTCGAGCAGCAACCACTCATCGCGGACGAATGTCGAGCGTAAACCCTTGCGCCGTAAACTGCCCAGCCGTTGGCCATCCGCGCCGGTGATGTCGTAGGTAGCACCGATGTCGATAATCTGGCGAGCTTGGATGCTGAACAATGCCTGGGATTTTGCTTCGTCGGTATAAAACGTAATTTGCTCGCGCAATTTGAATGCTTTGGCGTGCGCCAGGCAGACCAACTTCCCTGCCGCGTCATACGTACGGACGGTCGTTCCAAAAATTTGCCAGAATTGGCGCTTGACGGTGTATTGGATGTCCATAATTATATCTTACCTTCCAGCAGGTCATCCTCAAACTGTTTTATGCCTTTGGCATCCGGGGGATATGGACTAACATTCGGGAAATCGAGAGTCATAATGTGCTGCCAGACGGCTTTTATTAGGCTGCGCACGGGCGCGGTATCTGCTTCGGTAATTTCGCAACTTAGACGTACGAGTAGGTTTTCGTTTTTAGGTGGTTCCAGGAAAATTAGTTCGCCGTTGGTGACTTTTTTGCCACGGAAGCGGGGTTCGGCGCTGTGCTCCACCAGTAATTTGTAGAAAATGAGCTGGCGTTTGTAGCGTTTTAACTTGAGTTCCTTAAATTTTTGAAGGTCGCTCGCGATCGACCATTTAGGGTCGGGACGGCCGGTTTTGTAATCAATGACGTGAATGGTGTCTTTGGTAATTTCCAGAACGTCCGGCGAGCCGCTGAGCCGGACGTCGTCCATGATGATGCTGTATTTTGGAAAGTATTGCTCGGCGATTTGGCCAGGCTGCCACAAGTTGCGGCGTTCATTGGACAGCCAGGTGAGCAGGGTTTGGCCTTTTTCCTGCAGGCGCTGCTCATCTTTGGTGGACAAACGCGCGGCGCGTAAAATTTTGGTAAACGTCTCGCGCATGGCGGCGTCGGACAGCTCTTTGCCGGTATTGACTAAAAAGTGGCCGGTTTTCATGGCGGCGTGCATGGCGGTGCCGAAGGCGGCGTCGGGACTGGTGCTGCCGGGAAATTGCAGCAAGTTGTGAGCCACGAACAATGGCGGCCCGGCGTACTGCAAATCGA
>Ga0306869_1001060_pt1 | contig 10971 bp, 8 predicted proteins | sample AntRauTorckE6833_FD_190421 | JGI IMG/M metagenome (GOLD analysis project Ga0306869, IMG submission 190421) | Saline lake microbial communities from Rauer Islands, Antarctica - Metagenome Torckler E6 #833 (v2) (version 2) | ecosystem: Environmental > Aquatic > Non-marine Saline and Alkaline >... | reverse complement strand
AGTGAAAATTTTGCTAAAGAACGCTTGGCTTTGTTGTAAGGAAAATCTTTTACTCCCGCCTCATCAGCACTTCCAGTCAACTTAGCTAAACGCAGAATTTTTAACTGCCACCATAAAATACCTATTATCTCTTCGTCTCTCATGCCGTTCAATCTAGACTCTTGCAACAGTACCCATAACTTCTTTTTGTCTTTTATACTCAAAGCTTCAGCTAGACCAAATGGATTATGTTTGTTTTTCGGACCTTCGTTAAACTCAAAAGTTTCTGTCGCGACTTTAGTGTATTGCTTTTTAGCTGCGGCCAGTAGTTTACCTTCAAGAATTACAAAGTTATTAGACGACTCGGCCATGTCAGCTAAAGATTCGTTAACTTCAGTATTAAAGTCTGGGTTACTAGAAGGTTCGTCGAGCAGATACCATTCACTCTCACCAAATAAAGAGGTTGCACCAAGGGCATTTTTTATTTTACCGGTTTCAAAATCTACACCTTCGATAGTATGAAGGCTCTTACCTTCGGCTATTCCTTTATTTATATAAAGTGAAGCCTCATCTCTAATCAAACCTCTGTCTGAACCAAAAAATAATACGAGCATAGCCTACTTAAAATCGCTTAGCTTTTTAGAAACTAAATCTTCCCAGTTGGCACCAGTTTTTATCTCTGCCAAGATTGGTACGTTTTTAGTTTTCTTTGGATCTAAAATGGAAGTCATTATCTCAAGGATGGTCGGCACAGCTACATTTAGCTTCTCGTCTTTAATCTCGAAAATAAGTTCGTCATGGACCTGTAATAACAACCTAACATCATCAGTTAATTTTAAATCCCGGATATAAGCAAATATTTTTACCATTGCTATCCGAATAATATCTGCCTGGGTACCCTGGATCGGAGCGTTGATAGCCATTCTTTCGGCCTGAGCTCTGATGAAAGGTACGCTGGAGCTAATACCGGGGAAATGTCGCCGACGGCTAAATAAAGTTTCAGTATAACCTTTTTGTCTAGCACTGCTTTTTGTCTCTTCTAAGTACTCAGCCAGTCTAGTGAAGGTATTGAAATAAGCATTTAGAAATTCTTGAGCAGCTTGTCTGGTGGTGTCGCCACCTAGATTTTGTCTGAGGGCATTTACTCCCATGCCATACAAGATTCCGAAGTTGATCACCTTTGCTTGTCTACGCATATCATCTGTCACCTCCTCGGCATTTACTCCAAACACTCGCAAAGCTACCCCTTTATGTACATCCTCTCCTCGCTTAAAAATATCAATCAAATTTGGGTCACCAGACAATATGGCTGCAATTCTCAGTTCTATCTGCGAATAGTCTATCGCTACCAAAGTGTATCCGGACTCTGACACAAAAGCTTTTCTAATCGCCCTTCCTTCTTTTGTTCGAGCTGGGATGTTTTGTAGATTAGGGTCACGACTAGCCATACGTCCGGTGGTCGTGCCAGTCTGGAGCAAAGTCGAGTGAATTTTTCCATCTTTACCGACTAATGCTGGTAAGTTGTCTATGTAGGTAGACACTAGTTTTTGCAATTCACGATATCGTAAAATCTCTCCGATTATTAGATGTTCGTCTCTTAATTTTTCTAACTCTGACTCTTTAGTTGAACGTTGTCCGCCGGCAGTTTTTTTAGCCGACTTGGGTTTTAGTTCTAATTTATCAAACAACACTTCCCCGAGTTGTTTGGGTGAATTTAAATTGAACTCTGTTTCAGCTTGTTTAAAAATACTTTTTTCAAGACCACTTAGTTCTTTGTGTAGTTTTTTTGAAAGAGTTTTCAGATAAGCAACATCTAGATTAATTCCCTGACTCTTCATACTATCAACGACCTCTATCAGTGGTTCTTCAATATCCGAATAAATATCCCACAAACCTGCTTCTTTTACTTTTAATTTTAAAGTTTTAAGAGTATCAGCAAAAGTTGTGACTTGGAAAAAAGATCGTCCGTACTCGATAATGTCATCATAAGTAGCATTGGTTCTTTCGCTTTCTAGTAACCAAAGCAAAATAGAGGCTTCTTTTAAATCTCTGTCGTCTACCTCAAGAGCCATCGCACTGTCATCAACCAAAATAATATTAAACAACTTCTTGACCCGGTCGGTCACTGTCCGAAAACCAAGCTCGCTAAATAATTTAATAATATCGTCGGTATCGGCTTGGTCTTTCCATTTAGTATCTTCAAGTACAAAATTATCGATAGCGTCAATTCTGATAGTAGCCAACATTTTTGAAAACTCGGCATCCTCCTGCCCATCTTTCAATAAACCAATGATCCTAGGTTTTACCCCAGCATCCAAAAAGGCTTGTTCGTCCTTGGCTAATTTTTTATAGATTTTTTCGATTGAACCAAAGTTGGTAATCAGAGTAGTGGCTGTTTTTTCACCAATACCGACAATCCCAGGAATGTTGTCAGAAGGATCTCCCCGCAATCCTTTGTAATCTGGAACTAAGTTGGGGCCAAAACCAAATCGACTCTTGACTGCTTCCTCGTCATAAATAATTGTATCTTTAATACCTTTTTTAAGAGTGAAGACCTTGACCCGTTTTTTATCGACACACTGAAGAGTGTCCATATCGCCAGAGGCGATCACTACCTGCAAATCTTTATTATCTGCAGTTAAATGAGCAATCGTTGCCAAGATATCGTCAGCCTCAAATCCAGGTTTCTCTATAATCGGAATACCAAAAACCTGAAAAATCTCCCTTGAACGTTTTATTTGTTGAATCAAAGCTTCGTCGGTTTTGGACCTACCGGCTTTGTAAGCGCTGTAAGCTTCATGCCTATACGTAGGTTCTGGTAAGTCGAAACAAGCGACTATGTACTCTGGTTTAAATTCTTCAACAATCCGCAAGAGCATGGTGGTTACCCCATAAAGAGCACCAGTTGGTTCTCCGCTAGGAGAAGTGAAATCAGGCAGAGCGTGATAGGCTCGATGTAAAATAGCGTGAGCGTCAAGCAAAACTAGAGTGGGAGAATTTTTATTCGCCATGATTTAGTTAGTATACGTTTTTTCAGCTGATATCTCTACCTTTGGTCCCAAAAACTCACTGTGACTTCGCGATGTTCTCCTTCCGTTATATTTATAGACAAATTAATTGCATTTTTGGGAAGGATAGAACTAATCATTTCTGGCCACTCTAAACACACAACCGTATTTGATTTGTTTATTACTGACTCAAGATGCAAGGGTGCAATTTCATCCTCAGATTCAATGCGGTAAGCATCAATATGTACCAATTCTTGATAAAAAGCGTGCCGAAGCGGATACAGCTTCATCAGAGTGTAGGTGGGACTGACAATAGGCTCGCTTATACCGAGAAATTTACCTAACTCCTGAGCAAAGGTTGTTTTACCAGCACCTAAATCCCCGGTCAAAGTAATTACCAGAGAAGCTGGTAGATTCTTCTGATTAAAAATAAACTCAATTACAGGTAAAAAGTCGGGTGGTGAATCAACCTTGAATAATCTTTCCATAGTGGCACTATAGCAATGTTAAATAATGTCGTAAACACGTTTTTATATTAGACCTCATGATAGAATTACTTTAATATGGTTCAGTTTGACGATAGTTTTGCAAATTCAAGAATAAAAGAATTACGAGCTCAGGAAGAAGAGCGATTGATTCAAACCCGAGCTCCTCAGCTGGGTTTTCCTTACATAAATCTAGAAGTTGAAAACATCGACCCAGAGGCGCTATCTGTCATAAGTGAAGATGAGGCTAAACTCGCTATGGTGACTCCTTTTGGGCTAAAACAAAAAAACCTAGATATCGCTGTCACAAACCCGACCCTTCCAGCTACTCAAGCTTTGCTTAGAAAGCTCCAAAACCAAAAATATAATCTGGAGGTTTATATGTGCTCTTCTGCCAGCCTCAAACATGGGTGGAAAAGATATTCCGACGTGGTTAATTCTACGGCTGAGGTTAAAGGGGTGTTTAATATCGACGCAAAAGAAACATCTACCTTAACTCTTCAGATCAAAGACAAAACTGATGTTAGTAGAATTTTGCAAACTATAAACAAGCGAGATAACTCCCGAAGAATATCTGAAACTCTGTCTCTAATCTTTGCCGGCAGTATTGCTTTAAAGGCCTCAGACATTCACATCGAACCAGAAGAAAGTAGTGTTCGCTTGCGTTACCGTATGGATGGAGTTTTGTTTGACATAGCAGATCTGGACAGCTATATACACCAACGATTAATGTCAAGATTAAAACTTCTGTCAGGGATGGTTCTTAATGTTAAGGTTGAAGCTCAGGACGGAAGATTTACTTTTAATTTAGGAGAAAAAGAAGTCGAGGTTAGATCTTCGATTATTCCTGGAGCGGCTGGTGAGTCTATCGTGATGAGACTCCTCGACCCTACTGTGGCGAGTTTCAGTATGGACAAGATAGATCTCAATAGTCACATCAGGAAAGTAATTGTTGAACAATTAAAGAGACCTAATGGTTTAATAATCACTACTGGTCCGACTGGCTCAGGTAAGACCACTGCTCTCTATGCTTTTTTGAAAGAGGTTAATTCTGAAGGAACAAAAATTATCACTATCGAAAATCCTGTTGAGTACAAACTGGATGGCATTATGCATACCCAAACCGCGCCGGATTACACATTTGCTCAAGGTCTTCGAGCTATCTTACGCCAGGACCCGGACGTAATTATGGTCGGTGAAATCCGCGATAAAGAGGTGGCTGAAACCGCTATTCACGCGGCTCAAACTGGACACTTAGTTTTTAGTACCCTACACACCAACAATGCTATTGCTGGATTCACTAGACTAATCGACCTTGGCATCAACCCGCAGGTCTTAGGAACTTCAATCAATCTAATTCTAGGACAAAGATTAGTAAGGATGTTGTGTGAAAGCTGTAAGAAGGGCCATAAAGCTAATCCCAACGAACTTAAGACTTTGAAGGCTGTAATGGCGAGACACCCCTACCCAGCTGATCTAGGAGAAAGTTTAGAAATATATAAACCAGTTGGTTGTGAAGCTTGCGGCAATACTGGCTTTAAGGGTAGAACAGGGGTGTTTGAAGGAGTGCTTATGGATGACGCAGTTGAAGAGGTTATCATTCGTGACCCTAGAGAACACGCTATTTCAGAAGTAGCCAAAGCCCAAAAAATACCCACAATGCTTGAAGACGGAGTCGAAAAAGTTTTAGCTGGCAAGACTTCAATTGAGGAACTAAAGCGGGTAGTAGAATTCCCTCGTGAGATTAATTTTCTAGATGTTCCAGACTCTTCGGTAAAAGAAAATATTGACTCAACAAAAAACCCCGACATAAGCGACGAGGATTTTGCAAAACATATTATTTAAATCATTTGGGTAGTGAAATGATTTTTGGTCAAGACTGTTTTATTAAAAACTATGATAAGGTCAGACCTAAGTGGCGTTCATTCCAGAATATAACTCTCTAAGTAAGGCTTCCGCATTGAAAGTGAATACCGCGCTAAGAAAGTTTTTCGCACCCTCACTCAAAAGGTGAGCGCCAAAAACCCCTCGCAACGTATCCAAGTTACTTAGAGAGTTATCGTCTGGAAGACGAAACTGATTATAAAAAACGATGTGACACAACTAACTTATTAGTTATGGACTTTGGGGAACAATCTATTACCCGACATACTAGCATACTTTATAAGTTTGTCAACACTTTGTCGACCTAGTTCTATACTTATCTGTATAGTTCTTTTGTTTATTACTTTAAGTCATATCTTTATAGTCACAAATTAGTCCTTATTTTGGTATAATGATTTTATTATGGCTGATAACAAACCGATTACGAGAGACGACGCTAGTGGCTTAGACCGAACCCTAAGACCGCAAACTTGGGACGAGTATATTGGCCAAGCTAAGATTAAGGAAAATTTAAGAATTCTTCTTACTGCTGCCAAAGAGCGTGGTCATGCTGCAGAACACATCTTACTTTACGGGCCCCCAGGACTTGGTAAAACAACTCTGGCAAACCTAGTCGCTAAGACATTGGGTACTAATATGAAGATAACTTCTGGCCCAGCGATTGAGAGGGTCGGAGACTTAGCTGCTATTCTCACCAACTTGTCTCCAGGAGACGTTTTGTTTATTGATGAAATACATCGACTCTCGAAAAGTATTGAGGAGGTATTGTACCCAGCCATGGAATCTGGGGTTTTGGATATTATTATCGGCAAAGGTCCGTCGGCTCGGACAGTACAGCTTGAGCTACCACCTTTCACCATGGTTGCTGCTACTACCAGAATATCCCTATTGTCTTCCCCGTTACGGTCACGGTTTTCTGGTGGAACTTTTCGACTAGAATTTTACAGCGACGAAGAGATTGCTACTATTTTAAAACGCTCAGCAAAGCTACTGGAGGTGAGCACATCAGACGACTATCTTGAAAGTATTGCCAAACGTTGCCGCGCAACTCCCCGAACTGCTAACTATCTACTAAAACGTTGTCGTGACCTCGCTCAATTAGAAGAAGTTGATTTAAACGAAGAGATTATTAAAAAAACTTTTGATTTGTTAGAAATTGATGAAATTGGACTCGGCAAACCAGACCGATCTGTACTAGAGGTGATCATTAATAGATTTAAGGGTGGGCCTGTAGGATTAAGTACTATCGCGGCTGCTACGGGTGAAGAGCCATCAACCATCGAAGATGTGATTGAGCCTTACCTAATAAGACACGGACTTTTAGAAAGAACTCCTAGAGGTCGAGCTACCACCCACTTCGCTCACTCTCACTTAGATTTAAAGTAGATCACTCGAAGCAGTGAGGTTTATATTAATTACATCGCCACAACTTTAGAATAAAACAATGGTTTTTCAAATCAATGGTTTGTTATGCTATACAGAATATGTCAGGACACAATAAATGGTCAAAAATTAAACACAAGAAGGGCGCAGCTGATGCACAAAGAAGTAAACTGTTTTCAAAACATTCTTCCTTAATAACTATGGAAGTGAAGAAATCTGGCGGAGACGCTACATCTGCCAGTGTTTTGTCAGCAGTTGAGCGAGCAAAAAAAGATTCAATGCCTAAAGACGCTATCGATAGAGCTTTGCAGAAAGGTTCGGGTGTTGGTGGCGCTGCGATTGAAGAGGTCACTTACGAGGGTTATGGGCCGGGTGGTGTAGCGTTATTAATTCAAGCAGTGACCGACAATAATAATCGAACAGCGCCAGAAATACGTCATATATTTTCAAAAGCAGGTCTAGAGTTGGGAGCACCTGGCTCGGCAGTTTGGGCTTTTACAAAAACTGATGAGGGGTACGCGCCAAACTCGCCAATTGATTTAGATGACGATACGGGAGAAAAATTGGCAGACTTTATTGAAAAACTAGAAGAACAAGATGATGTGACAAATGTTTACACAACTGCTGACAGTAGTGAATAAATTATGCGAGTAATTGGAGTTGATCCTGGCTACGACCGTCTAGGAGTAGCGGTACTAGAATATGAAAACGGGCAAGAAAAAGTAATTTTTTCTTCCTGTATTCAGACTAGTTCTAAAGACAACCTTTTAACTCGTCTCAATGTTTTAGGCGACGTATTTAAAACCTTGCTTGAAACACATAAACCTGACACTCTTGGAATTGAAACTATTTTCTTTAACACTAACCAAAAAACTGCTATTGGTGTAGCTGAAGCTAGAGGAATTATTATTTATTTGGCTCAATCAGCTGGTTGTAAGGTATACGAATTCGGGCCTCAGGAAATAAAAGTCGCAGTGACTGGCTATGGAAAAAGCGACAAATCGGCGGTCATTGAGATGACAAAACGGTTGGTTATTAATACTCCGGACAAAGCTCTTGACGACGAGTATGATGCAATTGCTGTTGGAATAACCTGCCTTGCACATTATGGACGAACCAAGTAAAATCTCCGTCTACTAGACTTGAGTTTTTCCCAAAGTAAGATATCTTGATAGAAATATAGGAATTTAGAGTATGATTTATTTTAAGACTGAAGAAGAAACTGAAGAAACCAATAATGACGACGTGTCATTAGGCGATGATGTTTTAGATGAATTAACCGAGGATGAAAAAGAGGAAGATGATGATGTGGTTGAAGGTTTTGGTATAGTTGAGGAGGAGGATGAAAAAGATGAGGAAGATGATGATGAAGAAAAAGAAGCAGAGCTCGAAGAAGACGCCGAGGACGTAGACTACGACACTTTTGATGATATTGATGAGATGTAAAAAAATCGCCTATGCGATTTTTTTTACATCAAACTAGTTAGCTTTCAGTATATGCAGTTGTTTCTTACCCTTCTTAACAATCACTAACCCTTTTTTAGCTAACTTGCTATCAACCAAAAAATCAATATCAATAATTTTTTCACCCCCAACTTCAACAGCTCCGTTTTCAATAAACATTTTAGCCTCTCGCTTACTTGTAGCTAGTTTAGTTTGAACTAACAAGTCTACAGTATTAATTGGCTCAGTCAGATTTGAAGACGGAGCTGTTTCCAATAACATAGATACCTCTAATTCAGTCAAATCTGCAATCTTAGTGCTGCCAAACAAAATATCTGATACCTTGGCTGCGGACTCAGCTGAATCAATCCCGTGTACTAATTCTGTTACAAGAAAAGCTAGTTTCTTTTGAGCGAGCCGTAGTCCAGGATTAATTTCAAAATCAATTTTAATTTCAGTTATTTCCTTGAGTGGCAATTGAGTAAAAAGCTTTAAGTAATCAATGACACTTTCGTCACTAACATTTAACCAAAATTGATAAAACTCGTAAGGTGAGGTTTTATTACCATCAATCCATACAGCGTTACCCTCACTTTTTCCAAACTTCTTTCCGGTAGCTTTATCTACTATCAACGGTACAGTAATTGCAAAAACTTCTACTCCAGTCTTTCGTCTCACCAGCTCAACTCCAGAAACAATATTCCCCCACTGGTCAGAACCCCCGACTTGTACCGTACAACCTTTTGTCTGATGTAGCTGATAATAATCAAAACCTTGTAGTAAAGGGTAAGCAAATTCCGTGTAAGACAAACCAGTATCACTCTGCAATCTAGTGGCGATAGCGTCTTTTTTAATCAGCTCATTAACAGTGTAGTGTTTACCGACATCTCTTAAAAAATCAATAAGTTTAATTTCAGACAACCAATCGTAATTGTTAACAAATTCGACATCATTGTCTTTCGAGAAGAATTTTTCGGCTTGTGCCTTAAGTCCTACCACATTCTTCTCCACTTGATCAATATTTTTTAACTCACGCTCTGAGTCTGGTTTAGGATCACCAATCATGCCCGTGCCGCCCCCAATTAGAAAGATTATTTTGTGTCCAGCATCGGCCAAATGCTTTAAAAGCATCCAGATGACGAAATTTCCAGCGTGTGCAGAGTCCGCGGATGGATCAATTCCGTGATATATAGTACGCTTCTCTCCATCTATAATCTCCTCAAGATTATCGTTTGATATTTGATTAATAAAACCGCGGTTTTGTAATTCTTTAGCTAAGCTCATATTGAAACAACTCTATCACACAATCGTATTAAACTGTCTAGACAACTCATGCTAGTATTGGCTATATAAGTATATATATGAAGGTTAAATTAAAAAAATGGTTAAAGAAAAATTGGAAAGAAATAGTTATAGACTTGTTACTTTTTGGTTTTGTTGTTGGTTTAGTTATTGGAGCAACAATACTAGTTTGGATATCAACTTTAGAGATACCGGATTTATCTACCTTTGATGACCGGAGGGTTCTTCAGTCTACAAAAATATATGACCGAACGGGTGAGGTTATGCTTTACGACCTCAATCAGGATGTAAGGCGGACTATTATCCCTTTTGAGGAAATGTCTAGACATATTAAAAATGCCACCGTTGCAATTGAGGATGATCAATTCTATAACCATGTCGGTATTGATATTAAAGCTATTATTCGAGCTGCTGTCAGTAACTTCCAAAAAGGTAATCTTTTAGGGGGTCAAGGTGGATCAACTATTACTCAACAAGTAATTAAGAATTCTATTCTTGATAGAGATAAAAAACTAAGTCGTAAAGCTAAAGAGGCAATACTATCAATTAAACTTGAGAGTATTCTCGAAAAAGATGAGATCTTGGCTATTTATCTAAACGAATCGCCATATGGTGGTACAATTTACGGTATAGAAGAAGCTTCTAGATCTTTTTTTGGAAAAGCAGCTGGTGAATTAACCCTTCCTGAAGCGGCTTACTTAGCAGCTCTTCCCCAAGCTCCAACCTACTTATCACCTTACGGAAATAACCGTGCTGATTTAGATAGAAGACAAAAATTAGTTTTGGACCGGATGAGACTGAATGGATTTATTACTATTGATGAATACGAGGAGGCAAACTTGGTTGAAGTCGAGTTCCAACCACAAGCTGTTTCAGGGATTAAAGCCCCTCACTTTGTGATGTATATAGTAGAGGAATTAGCCGAAAGATTTGGCGAGCAGGCTATGGCTGAACAGGGTATGAAAGTCATAACCACTTTGGATTGGGAACTGCAAGAAGAAGCGGAGAAAATTGTAGCTCAAAAAGCCGAGACTAACACTGAACGTTTTAACGCTTCAAACGCTGGTTTGATTGCTGTCGAGCCACAGACTGGAGATCTTTTGGTGATGGTGGGATCAAGAGATTATTTTAGTGAAGATATAGACGGAAACTTTAACGTTACTTTGGCCGAAAGACAGCCTGGATCATCTATCAAACCTTTTGTTTACGCTAGCGCTTTTAAAAAAGGCTACTTGCCAGCAACAGTATTGTTTGATGTGGCCACTCAATTCGCTCCCCAGTGCGAAGCTTGGGACACTAGTTCTCAATTACCTTGTTATGCTCCAAATAACTACAATTTCAAGTTTGTTGGGCCAATTAGTATGAGAAATGCTCTGGCTCAATCACTAAACATTCCTGCAGTTAAAACTCTCTACCTATCAGGTCTAAAAGATACCCTTAAATTCGCCGCAGATATGGGTCTAACGACTTTAAACGACCCAGATCGG
>Ga0306869_1001059_pt1 | contig 10974 bp, 12 predicted proteins | sample AntRauTorckE6833_FD_190421 | JGI IMG/M metagenome (GOLD analysis project Ga0306869, IMG submission 190421) | Saline lake microbial communities from Rauer Islands, Antarctica - Metagenome Torckler E6 #833 (v2) (version 2) | ecosystem: Environmental > Aquatic > Non-marine Saline and Alkaline >... | reverse complement strand
CATCATATCAATATAAGATTTTACGTTGCCTGATTTCAAATCAATAGCTTTTGACATGGTATTTAAAGTCCTGAATCTTTCGTCTTGCGCAAACTTTTGATTGGATTTTTGCGATATGGCAACAGCTTGAGAAGAATCAGTAGCCATGCCCCTGGCAGCCATTATAGCGGTCTGTGTACCCAATGACTCTCTTAATGAATCTATAGATGCTACTGATTCAGCCTCGCTAGCAGCATTTAAAAGTTCAAGATTAGAAGCAAGTGCAGCATCATCTAACTGCATCCCAAGCTTGCGATATTTTTTAGAGCTATTAGCGCTAACGCCTTGAGTAACAGCACCAGCAGCCATCATTGCAAGGCTAATCATGGTTACAGGTTCCATAATTTCTCCAGTAAAATTATATGTCTACAGTATAGAATACGCCCAGCAAAGTGAAATCAAAAGGATCGTTATGTAAAAATGACCATGAAGGATTATTGAAATCCTCCCATCCATGCATAAGAGCCATTTCAACAAATCCTCTTGCAGGCTTTGGAGGCTCTCCAATGCTAAATTGATTAGTCGTGTTTAATGCAATCGGCTTATTATTTATAGTTCCGCCGATAGTATCAGAAAACATAAACTTTGCAGCGCGTATGTGTTTGGGGTTTAATAAATTAGTTGAGTTAGCAGCGGTAGCCGTTAAAAAAGATAGTGGCAATGGCTCCACTTGTGATTGTATGGGATAACCTACATAAGCCTTGCTAACTTCTTGATTAGAACCATAGGAATCAAATGTAAACTCATTATCAAATACCAGTCCTTCAAACCCATAACCATCACCAATAGCTTTTACATCTTGTGTATTATGATAAATTAAATTACTAATTGTCGAAATAGGAGTGCCTTCATACTCAATAGCAAAATCTAGCCTTACATCATTGCTAAGCTCTTCTATAAAATAATCATAACTTAAAGGATAAGTTGTTATACTATTTCCTGTGCCAGCATTATTAATAACTATTGCTGGCTCTTTTTTTAAAGCATCTTCTTGAGTAAGATATATTTGTATATATCCAGTGCTAACTTGTATCGCCCAATACTGAGTACCAACTACAATTTGTGGGCTTGTTACTAATGGGGTAGATGCATTTATAGCAAACTTAACGGCAACTGGTACAGTTGTCGAAATTGAAGTGGAAGGAACATTAAAAGCGTTTAATGATGAACTAAATCCTGTTATTGAAAATGAAGAAGGAGTTCTTGTCGGTACCTGACGTTGTGTTAAAAACCAGCATCTTCCATCTTTATCTGATGCAGCTTTTCTATATTTCGCCTGTCCATTTTGCTGGTAAAGACTTGCTAATGTCCACCCTGATACTTCCTCTGATAATAAACTTTGATAAATGGCCATCGTGCCATCGTCATTAGTTATAAAAGTATAATTAGTGGCTATGCCTTCCATTGATTGATAAGTGTCTTCATCTGCCGGATTTCTTATTAAGTGCTCACTCATAACAGATATAGCACTTGATTGATAAGCTGATAAAGTATTATCCCAGATTAACGAGAAAACATTATCTCCTGCAACCATGACGAGCTGATTATCAATATCTTTTGGCTGTAATGTAATTCCTGATATAGAATCCTGCAAATACATTGAAAATGTTGTGGGGGTAATAGCTCTTTCAACATCGCTTCCCGTTGAAAATATACCTGTACCCATTTGTACAGTAAGGCTCTTATATGGCGATATGAAATTAATAACACTTGCATTAGAAGCATTAGGAAAATATGATACTGAATCTGTTGGATCAACATCATATTGGCTAAAATCACTAAAATCATTTATAGCACTTCCCCATAATCCACCCGGTAAAGTCGCAGTATTACCAAAAAATGCCCTTGATTGATAAGAAGCGCAAACATTAGGCCATCCGCGTTTTGCATTCCATGCAGTCTCTGCTAAATATACATTCCTACCTTTAAATGATGTAGTACTACCAAATGTATTTATAATTTCTATCGTAACACTCGTTGCGCTAGACCTGGTTAATATGCTCGCAGTTCCACCAGCAAAAGCTATAAATACACCACCTACATGTTCAGTAGTAAATACAGCTGCACTAGCTGTTAAAGTAGTTCCAGATATATTAAATGTTATTGCGTTATAATTTACATCCTTAAAATCATGTGTGGGCGGATGCTTAAACCCAACATTTACAAGAGACCATTGATTCTGGATTTTAAAATTCCTATTGCCCGTACCTTGAGTATTAAACAAAATTGGATCGTTACCATTTTTAGCTTTTTTTGATGTTTCATAAACCCTTACAGTAGTTCCTGTAGCTGAGGTTTTAATAAAGTAGGTAACACTTTCTCTAATCTGAGGTGTAGTAGTCGGTAAAGTGCCAGTTCCAGAATAAAATTTTACTGGATATATTGTTAGAGGAACTCCAATTGGGGGAGAAGATACAGTTATATCAAACTTAGGTGATGATATTGTTGGAGTAATAGCAACCGAATTTTCAGCTCTTTTTAAATCAGTAGGTCTGTGGCTTCTTCTTGCAATCCTGAATCTGTTATCAATAATGCAATGCCTTAATGTAGGCATGTCATCAGTTTTTATTGTTGATGTTGCAATACTAGATACTATAAGGCCTTCAAGATAAATTCTTATGTGACCAGGATAAATCAAAATTTGATATGTACATTGGTTAAGAAATACAAATGATTCAAATCTGACAAATCTATGGTCGATATTTTTAATCTGGGATATATACGATCTAAATAAAGAGCCAAACCTTTTTGTTAAAGCTCCTTGAGGAGTAGGTATTACATTCCTGGCAGTCTTTGAACCGTTAAAATAAGGGCGCGTAGTAACTCGAGCGTACATCAAAGGGGATAGCTCACCCTTACTAAAATTATCTTGAGCCCATAAACGTTTATCCATATCAATTACCTGAATATGTTGAGTCTGATATGCCTCTGCGATTTAAAACAGGAAAATCAACTTGAGAAAAGTTGGGTCTATTTTGAGAATCAGCAGCTTTTGCTTTTGATTCAACCACTAAAAGCTTTTTCCTTATAACCGATACATAATCAGGACTTTGAGCGCTGCTTAAAGCTAAATGATCGGCAACCATATGGCCAATCAAATTCTGAAAGTAAAACGGAAATAAACTTTCATCAGGTTTGAAAACATATTCCATATACATTGGAGTTTCTCCGCCCCAGTTAGAATATATTCTTCTATTTTCATATACCTCATAATCATAATTCTGAGGATATATCCTTATCATTTTAAGATAACCAGCAGGCAATGAGTAAACGTAATTCCATCTATTTGGCGGAGTCTCGTTAAGTTTTGATAACTGGGATATCTGAACAGCAAAACGCCAGCTTCCCGTTTCCAGAGATTCCGGCATTAATACATCATAAGCTTGTTCGGCTGCAAGAGTAATAGAATCAGGATTATTTAAATCCTGTATCGGCTTATGCCCCAATATTGTAAGGGCATAAGATATTATTTTTGTTTTACTTGCAGTCATTATCCATCCTATGCAGAAGCGCGTAATAAGCTATAACTAATTATAGCATCATTGCCCGGATCGGCATCAAAAGTAACTGTTAAAGTATCAGCGCTTACTGCAGCCTGTAAAACAGCCACATCATTACTGCCATTATCCACCATAGTAACCTGCGGTAAGTCAGTAGCTAATGCTCCAGTTACAGTAAATGCTTCTGTTGCATTACCGCCAGTGCTAGTAACAGAATCAGCGTATTTAACAACATGACTAGGTGCAATGCCATCGTCTAGGTTCTCTAACGAAACAGCGTCATCAGCAAGCTTAGCATTGGTAACCGCATCATCATCAAGCTTAACAGTAGTAACAGCGTCATCTTGAATATTTGCAGTTCCTACTAAGGCTAAACTAGAAACTGTAACAAGCGTTACTGTAGCAGCTAATCTATCAATAGAATCAACCTGGTACAAAGTAGTGCCATCTGTACCAACAATCCAGATTAAATCCTTAATAGCTAACTCGTAAACAGCAGCAGCAAAATAGTCAGCTGCAACAATTTCTGCAACAGTATCAACGCTTGACTGGTAAGAGAAAATAGCAGGTCCGTTAATATCAACGCCCTCATATTCAATTACACCTGTATTAGATGCAGCAGATGCCCGCGAAAAATTTCTTATATCAAAAGCCATATTTATCTCCAATTAATAATTATTATAGGCCACTATCGCTAGTAGTAGTGGGATCGTAAGAATCGTCATTATTAACTTTCAAGACGCCGTCAACATCAATAACAGTAGACCCTGCAGAAAAAACACCGTTTACTAGATTAGATGTTTTCTCAGGTACATAGTTAATTTCAGTAGAAAAGTTTTCTCCAATAGCTGTACCAAGAGACATTTTGTGCCAAGCAAAAGCAGTACTAATACCACCAGAAGTAGGCAATCCGCCTTCTGGCATTTTAGGAATAACTACCAAATTAAAGCCTAAATATTCACGAGCAAATGCATTATCAATTACGCGATTTTCGGTATAAAGTTTAGAAGTAAACTGTTTTGCATGAAGCAAAGTTCTTAAATGAATCGCTTTCATTGCAACCCATCTTTCATTCAATGGAATAGCATTATCATCAAAATATTGCATAATCTGAGTATATTTATCGTAAGTAAATCCAGTACTATTATTGGCAATAGTTTCTGCTCCTGAATTATTCATTGCATTAATTTTTAATTGGTCGGACATTCTGCCCATTGCCATGCCAATTAATTGCGAGCTTTCCATTTTTGCTTCAACGTTAGTAGTTAAATCCTCTATACGATCAACATAAATTGGAGTGGTAAATTTTTGAAGATTAACTGTTGCAACAGAAAAGCCTGCATCTTGTCCAGAAACTTGCTGTCCATAACCAGTAGGTGTGGAAACAACAGTGCCCATTTTACGAAATTCTACAGACGAGCCAACTACGTCTGAACGTAAACGGCAAGCTTCACGTAATTTAAAACCGGAAGATTGATATGCAGCTTTTACGAAAGAATCATATTCGATTTGATCGATAGGTGATATATTTGTAGACATTGTTTTAGCCCTCGTTAGTTAGAAAAAAGATTATCGTTCTAAGCAAGGGCTTGCAGAATATGCGAGTATCGTTTTCACGGTCGCTCTGTCAAGGTGTCCTAATGAACATTTACTAATAATATTGTATCACAATACTATAATTGTCAATTACATTTTACCTTCTTTTTGTAATGCCTTTTCAAGCCTGGCTCTTGTAGCTTGTCTGTATCCTTGGTCAGAAGTATATTTGGATGCATTATTAGTAATTTCTTGCGAAATAGAAGAAGATGTTTCGCTTGATTGTGATGATGAATCATTTCCGCTTGGTACATTTACATCATTAGACATTGCTACGCTCCTTAGTTCCTGCAAGGCTTTGATGCCTTCAGAAGTTTTTATTGAAAATTTTAATGCTTCGTAAGAATCATTGCTAAGATTACCCTTTGACCAATTGTCCAGTATCTCTATCTGGTCCTTATAATCAGGTCCCAGTTTTTCCTTCTCTGCTTCATAGTCAAAAGAAAAAGAATCAAGATAACTATCAAATGATTCAACCATTTTATTTACTACATCTTGAGACACACCTTTGCTTTTTGCAAAAGTTGAAAAATCTTTAAATTGTTCAGCATCTGGTTCTATATATTTAGATGATGATAAATCATACTCATTAGGAGTTTCACCAAATCTGGTTTGTAACTCGTTGTATGCCTTTCCCAATGCTGATGCAGTTTTAAATTTCTCAGGCAACCAATCCGGCCTTTCGCCATCTAGTTCCGTATTATCATCTAATTTCCATTTGGGAGTTTCTTTTTCTTTGTCTGATGATTCATTAGTACTATCTGACTCTGCATTTGAATCTTTATTATCTTCAGGTATGTTTCCAGAATCTTTATTATCTTCAGGTATGTTTCCAGAATCTTTTTTTTCTTCTTGATTGCTGAAGTTAAACATAGAGCCATTATTAGTTAAACTTGTGTCAGTAACACTGTTGTTTTCATCAGTCATTTAACACCCCTGTTTGCTTCTTCTTTTTGCTTGTAAAATATGCATGCATTTTTCATTTGTCTAAATGCATCCTTATACCCTTCAAACCTTATTAAGTCTATTTGAAAGGAATTACTCGCAGGATTAGCTAAGCCCGGATAAATAAAGTTATCTTCAAACATCTTCATTAGATTTTTGCCGTCTTCAGTGCATTCAAAAATACGATAACAAAGAGCGTCCATTCCATCATTAGGTTTTTCACGCTCATTTTTATCTATACTCTCCTGATAGCCTGCATAATAATTAGGTCGGTCTATATAGGGATTACCTGTTGGTTTATCGCTCATTGCTCTGTGCCTCCGCCTTGTTCACCATCTTGCATTGCTTGCTGCACCATAACTTGCTGCTGAATCATTTTAGCCTCTTCTTTTACTTCGTCATAAGGTCTTATCATTCTAGAATCAATTTGTAGCTTGTCAGCTATAATATATGGCAGCTTTTCTTGATTAATATAAAGTTGCGATGTTTGGCCTAAAATACCTTGCAGCATTTGAAAGTACTCCCCTATACCGGATGCATCTCTTAACCCTCTGGCTAACTCTAATGGTGATTTATATTTGAACTTAACAGGAACGCCTTCCATCTGTGGCTTAGGTAATATGCCCATTTTATCCAAAACATAAGCGCATCTAAAAATAATCGGCTCTAAAAATTCATGCTCTTGTCTTGAAAATAAAGGACCAATTCTTTGTGCTAGAGTTTGTTCTTTCATAGATAATTCAAAAGCCGTCTGCGGTTGAACGCCCTTTGTATCTGTTGGCTCTTCTGCAAACATAGCTCTTTTAATCTGCAGTCTTAAATCTTGAATCATAAGCTGGCCAAATTCCGGGCTAGCAGAGTTAGGCAAAGGCTGTAATGGAGCAATGGAACCATCAGACATAGGAGCAATTGGAATAACTTCAAATGGCCTTAGCTTAAAAGAATGAGGGTTAAATACAGTGTCTGTAAAGCCCATGTATGGACGAAAAGTATTTAAGTTAGCAGAGGCAAGCTCTATGCGAGCCATCTCATTACAACTTATGATAGACGGCAAAGCATTCATAACAGGGCCACGACCCCAAGTCTCATTGTTTGTTTTTTGAAAGCGCCAAACAATACCGGGGTTACTATCTGTCCACTGGCTTAAAAGAAGTCCATTGTCACCATCTACCCATACAGAATATAAAAACTTCTTAGCTTCGCCCGGATAATAAGTTACACCTTCATAAACTTTATTTGCAGTTGCATCAGGATCGCTTTTTAGCTTCTGCTCAAGCGAGTTATTAATTTTAATGCCTTTCCATCTGTCGCCAAGCTCAGCTATTTTTAAATCCTGCCATGTTCTATACCAAGTGTTAATTTTACCGTCAACGCCTTCCTCGATTGCCAGTTGGTCAATAGGTATACTAGTAAACATCAACGGGCTTATATCATTGCCCTGATTTACAACAATAGCAGAAGTTCCACAGCCTAAATCAAAGTAACATTCATTTATTACAACATCGAAATTTGATTTATGAATATATGAAAAAAGTTTTCTGCCGTAAGACTCTAAGATTCCAAGTGCATCCTCTACCATATCCGGATTTTCTTCTGCCCATTTTGTCTCTGGCTCAAAAAATCCCCATTGAGTCTGAGGGGGCGTCATAGCATCCTGCATCTTACTTACAAAAGTATGCATAGCGTCAACAGCGGTAGTGTCGTAAAGGCTTGAGCCCTCAAGGTCTCCCTGCATAGGCTTTGGTTTATAAAATCTATTTCTGAAAGGTATAGCGTAGTGGAAACAAGCCTCAAGAATATTATGCCATAAGCTGGCTATCCCGGATGCTTTTTTATGCCTTTTCCTAATATCATCCAATATATCTTTTTGGTCTTTTGATTTTTTAGGTATAGCAGATGATAGACTTTTATTTTCCATTTAAGCTCCAAGAGTTGTATTCAATCCTTCAGCAATCGGCTGGTCTAAAAACCCACCAGAACTAGTTGCTCTTCTCATTTGTCTTGATCTCGTTCTTTCAAGTCCTTTCTTCTTCTCGGCTTTTTCTTCTTTAATATTTGCGGCTTCTTCTCTAGCCATTTCTAGCTGTTGTTGATACAGACTTATCTGTTCTTGTATTAATGCATTTTGGTGTCTTCTGTCTGCAGAATGCTCGTGAGGTATTTTATTGCTTATTCCTCTTTCAATCTTCTTTAAGCCCTTAGATAGCCAACTCATTTCTTATCCTCCTCGTCATCATTTTTAAGCCAAAAATGAACATATATAGTCTTTTCTTCGTAGTCTTTGCGAGAAATAAAGTGGTCTACCTGCTTAATCTCCCACGGAATCTTCACCAGCTTTCTTAGTGCTTTCAACTGAGAGCGTATCGATTGTGACACTAGCCTTCCTTTCTTCCATAGTTGTTATGGCTTCTTTTAATTCTTGTATTTCATCTTGTAATGATATTAGCTCGTGGGCTTTTAGTCCAACATTTAGTCCTTCCATAACCTGTTTGAACTCAGATGAGCTATATTCACCATTAGAGGCGCCTTCCATTATTTGCTTGTAATGCTCTATAGGTGAGCTGTAAGGGTCTACGGTTAATCTTATTTTTCCATTTTTTGAAATACCAAAGCGAGTCTCCCCAACCTTATCCCAAAGTTTAAAGCTCCATTCTTCATCCTCGGAGCCTAGCTCGCCCTGAATTTCCCATTTGCGTTTGGCAATAGTCATGCCTTTTCTGTAAGCATCTGCAAATTCGGGGTAATTACGTATCCATGACCACATCGTTAAGTCTGATATATCGTGCTTTTCACAAAAAGCGCACGAGCTGCCCGTTGTTTTTGTAAGCACATCTACAATTGATTTTAAATGTATACTTGAATCGTATAAGACTAATCTAGCTTCATTAGTGCTGCTATATGGATTAATATCTAATGGCTTTGTTCTTCTTTTTTTTGTAGTTGAAACAGACAAAAATAGCCTCCGATATAATGTTATACAAGTATAGTACATTATGTAAAACAAAAACACCAAGGCTGGCAACACGCAGAATCAAGAATAAACATAGCTCGAGAAAACGGATGGAACTTCCAAGTCGTTCCCAAAGTCAATTTCGAAGACGGCATAGAAGCACTAAGATTCCTACTACATAAAGTAAGAATAGATAAAAATAATTGCAACATCGGACTAACAGCTATCAGAGAATACCAAAGAAGCTACGACCAAGAAAAAAAAATGTATGCAAGTAAACCCATGGATAATTGGGCTACTCATATCGTCGATGCCCTAAGGTATCTCGCAGTCGTGTATAAAAGACTCTATAGTACTCCTAACCAGAAAACCGTTAAGTATTCCGTGTCTTGATTTTGAGGCGATGCGCGCCTTGAGAAGTGACTTGGGAAGTGACTTGGGAAGTGCTTTGGAGTGCTTTTTTGGCTTTGGGGGGTGCACTTTGGCTATTAACTTGCCCTTAATATCATAATATATGAAGCGTGATAATCAGTTTAGGCGTATGCGTGGATTTCGCTGGTCAGATGGCGCGTAAAAATATTGGTGACCCGACTCCCCCCTAGACCCCCATCCCCCCTTTTCGAAAAAAAAAGTGCGAGTCACATACAAAGAAGCGCGCGGGGTATACCACACAAAAACACAAAAGTCAATAAAAAATACAGCGACCTACGTTTTTTATTTTTACTACATTATATGCACGTACACTAATCAACCTAAATCAAATTAATTATAATAATCTATTGACAAACTAATAAGTCATTGCTACAATGTCTACACATTATCGATATTGATAATTGTATAAATATAAATAAATGGAGATATCAAGATGACTACAGATAACACAGATAACACAGATAACACAGATATCAGAGATAGCAGAGAGAAAATGGATAAAGCTATTAAAAGATTACAAGAATCTAACGAGCAATTATATGCCATAAAATTAAACGAGCGATTACATACCATGCAATTAATCGAGCAATTACATTGCCATATAATTAAGATGTCTACTTAATATAGATTAAACAACGATAATTAATAACATAAATTTTAATGAGTTTTTTATAATAAAAGAGGATAAAATCATGAGCAGAGAAGTACAAATAAACGGCGAAATATACGTTAAAAAACATAGTGATGATTTACGCTACGTGATAGTGCGCACTTATTCTGCCGGTGTTTTTGCTGGATATTTAGAATCACGGCAGGGCAGCGAGGTTGTAATGACAGATGCAAGGAGGATTTGGCGCTGGGCTGGTGCTGCGACACTAAGCGAGCTAGCCATGCAAGGCACAAGCAATCCGGATGAGTGCAAATTTCCATGCACTGTAGACCGTGTGGAGCTTTTGGAAGCTATAGAAATAATTGACGTTACCACTCAAGCCCAAAAATCGATCGCAGATGTAGCGGTATGGTCAGCGTAAAAATATATAGCTTTGGCTATGGCTCTGTAGACGGCTACGTCTACGGCCATGGCTCCGGCAAATGATAACGAGGTAATATATGGTTGGTTTAAAAATACATGGATACGGCTCTGGCTATGGCACTGGCGAAGGCGCTGGCTACGGCTACGGTAAAGGCTACGGCGAAGGAGATATTGACGGCTACGGTAACGGAGACGGCTATATCTACGGTAACGGAGACGGCTACGGTAATGGCTATGGCTCTAGCGATAACAATGGCCACGGCTCTGTCACTGGCGCTGGCAATGGCGCCAGCATCGGCTATGGCTACGGCTCTGGCAATGGCTCTGGCTCTGGCGCTGGCAAAGGATAACGAGGCAATATATGGTTGGTTTAAAAATACCTAATGAGGGCTACGGCGATATCTACGGCTACTGCGAGGGCGACGGCTACGGAGATGGCGCCGGCGCTGATGATCTCTACGGCTCTGGCTCTGGAGACG
>Ga0306869_1001055_pt1 | contig 11001 bp, 8 predicted proteins | sample AntRauTorckE6833_FD_190421 | JGI IMG/M metagenome (GOLD analysis project Ga0306869, IMG submission 190421) | Saline lake microbial communities from Rauer Islands, Antarctica - Metagenome Torckler E6 #833 (v2) (version 2) | ecosystem: Environmental > Aquatic > Non-marine Saline and Alkaline >... | reverse complement strand
CAGTGCTCCATGATGTTAGGTTGTTGAAAGCCCAAGCTGCCTCCAACTCTTTAACACCAGCATAGATATATTTCCAATCAAAACTGGTAATGTTTGAGCACCCATACAAAGAGTTACTTAGATTCGTTTTCCCTATGCCCATTGAGCCAGCGTTAAAATGGCCAATAATTTTTAACTTATCTCCACCATTGTTAAAATACAATGAACCATATTCCCCTGTAATTGTCACACTATATGTCCCTGCGACTGAATACGTATGCGTCCAAGCGGCAGCATTGTAGGTCGTTATAGTATCTGTGTTTCCGTCTCCCCAATCGACTACGCAATTAAAGTCACCAACACTACCCCAAGGGAGTGTAACCTGAACGCTCGTTGAGACTCCTGCATTGTCAGTCTTTACCTGCATCTCCATTGCGTATGCCGCATTTGCAGTTGTGTTAAAATCCATCCCCGCCGTTTGCAGGATCGTCGGCTCGCCAGTAAATCCAGCACATTGGACATAGGCACCGTGATTCTTGTTCTCATGTTTATTCAGACATTGTAATCCATTGAGCGAGTTACCTACATTATTAACATGGTCTGCGAGTAATACTCTATGTAGATTGTTGCCTCCTGAGTCTAGGATTCTTATATCTGATAAGCCTCCTTCGAATGTATCCATCCCATCCGTCCCAATTGAGTAAGTTGTTATATTTGCAGTTACACCAGAAAAACTAACTTCAAAGTCCTGCCATGTATTATTAGCTACGATAGTTGCGGCCAATGATATGCCGCCAATCTGTCCGCGATAAAGTGTATCACTGGAACTCTTTGCACGTCCTACTACTTTATGAGGAATGTCAGACAATTCCAAGTCTTCAAACTCCACTGAGTCACCTGCTCCATCTAAAGAGACATATCGACCTGTATAAAGGAATGCGTCGTTTGATGAGCCAGAAACGTCTTTAATTGATAAAGTTGTGGGCGAAATATTACTATTTAAATCCAGAACTCTCCCGATTTTAAAATATGTTATCGAAGAAACATTGCCTAATCTAATATGGTTCCTCGATATATATGGAACGTGATTAAACATAGTTATTAAGTAATATAAGCTCCAATTACATATACATCTTCTGCACCATCTACACCAATTACATACCATTCAGATAGGTCATCACTAGATACAGTTGTAGATGGGTTAGAATCATTTAAAATATAACCCGTTGATGTTGCTACACCAGACGCGCCAATATAAACAACATCACCACTTGCTACTGTAATTGTGATCCAACCTTTTTTAGCATTAGATGTGATCTGGACCGCACTAGTTGTTACAGTTGGTCTTACAGTAAATGGAACATCTTGGTATGATGTATTTGTAACAATACTTGCAGACTTTGTATCAACTCCACCCAAAAGTGCCTCTAATTCATCCGTATTCATATTAATGCTTGATAAATTTTCAGCATTGATTGAAGCATTGATCCCACCCGCTGGATATGTTAATGTTGCATATACCCCATTTGGGTAACTAGTTTCTAAATCCGTTCCAGCCGTATCCAACAGAACTACATTAGATGATTTTGCATTTGGAGCATCGATGATATTTTTATTGATGATATTCATTTTAATTATTTATAATGATCGCATCATTTTCGTTCAAACCTTGCCACCCAATATAGATAATCGCTTAACCTATTAATATATTGTGTAATATAATTATCTGAGGTCAATTTTGTAACATAAACTTCGGCCTCACGACATAAGGCCCGAGCCATATCAATATGTGATGATTTTAATCCTTCATCACCATATAATACCCAACCTGTGATTTTATATTCCTGTTCCTCAAGCATAGTTCTTAATCGTTCACCACATTTATCTAAATAATCAACATCAACAGGCGAAATTGCTGGTTGCTTCTTTTTATAATCACCCCATTTAGATGGATGAGTTGCAATCTCACCCTTTAAATATATTAATCTATCTTGGATTTTAAGAATCGAATCGGCAATTGTATGATCAAGTCCAACATTCCTTAAAATTCCTAGATATGAATCCAACGAATCTAACTTTGCAAGGCATTCGAAAATACCATTTGATTTTAACAGTCGTTCCCCTGAATATAACGATGTTGTTCCTGTATCGCCACTCTTTGTTGATATGTTTGGTAATTTATTTTTCATTGGTTAAATTAATTGGTTTGGTTCCCTACAAATCATCTATAAATGTTTAAATCTACGATTTACTATTTACTATTTACTATTTAAGTTTTTCATAAACTACATCTTATGTATTACAAACCTCGAAAGGGTCGTTATCATTATCTTAAACGTATTAAGCTGGACAAATTAATTTGTCCTGTAAAACATTTCAATAAACAAAATATAGGAAACCTCCCCAAAATTTTAGACTTCTACATCAATTTTAGTAATTGCATTAAATTCATCAATTTCATCCTGCATACCATTGATAGAATGTTGTAATGATGCGATTTTGTCTTCAACTTGAACTCGATTCAAGGACGTCTCATATTCAATTTCAACCATTGAAGTGGCTGAATACCCATTGATTCGTTCAATTCCTTCACGGGTAGTTAGGCCATTGTAGAATGGAATCTGCCCCTTTAATTCAGAAAGCCCAACTAACTTATCCGCAATTGGTGCAGATGCACGATTGAGTGACGCTTTAAGTCGAGTTAGATCGTATATATTATGCTCTAACTCGATAAACAAGTTAGGAACATCTTGTTTTGTTTTCTGATCAACTCTGCGGGAGTTTTCTGTTTGAATTAAGCGTTGCAAACGAGCTACTTCACCTGCAATGCGTTTTTTAACTTTTAGTCCTTTTGTAATATTCATATTTTGTAATATATAGTATATTTAATTATTTGTCAACCCTTTTCTTTGAAAACTTGTATTGTTGGCTGGGGAAAATATTTTCGTAGTCGAAAGAATTTGATTCCTTTCTTCTATTGAATATTTTCCCCAATTTTTGATATCATCTAATGATCGGTAACAACCCATACAATAATGATCTATTGGGTGAAGGTTACATTTACCGATACAGTTGGTTTTCTGTTGCACAATTAGAATGAGAGGTCACAACTTCCGTTTGAACACGCCTGTGCTCCCAACTCATCCGCATTTTGATGCACTGCTCGCTCCTCTTTATGTTCTTCCCAATCGATATCATTATGCTCACGTTTTAGGTCACACCATGTTTTCCATAGTGAAACGTGTTTTAGGCAATATGTAGCCTTTTTCACATTACCCTCAAAATATCTGTCGGCAAATTGTTTTATACGTCGAACCCAATCATGTTTAAGCTCACAATTATCGTATTTTTCACGTAATTCAAAATATGACGCAAGTTCTTTATAATTTCTACCCTTTGGATATTCTGGCTCAATGTCACATTCTTCAATTGGGATAATACCAAGCGCAATACTACATGCAGTCCACAAATTATTATCAAATACATGTAGACCATCTACAACCAATCCAGAAGCAAATACAGACGCATCGCCATATTCGCGAACTAACTCAGTAGGTGTTAAAATAGTTGAGAATGGGGCTTGTGCATAATCAAGATCGCCAGATGCTGCAAGTAATGAAATACCCGCAAATGTAGTTTGATTATCAAAAATAAATTTTTCAACATCTCCCCACTCATCATCCTTTACATTAATCGTATTTGATACATTATGTCTTAATACAGGTAACATACACCGATCAACTCTTGTGCCATATTCAACCCAATTTTGTTGCGTAAGCTTCACCTTCTCTAACAAATCCAATGCGGACACTTGATTCTTTGTGATTGCACCAGCGGGAACCTCACACAGAAAAGATACTACATTATCCGTTTTATTCGCTGACCACACAGAATCTTCTACAGACAGTGGGTTGATTTTTTCAAAAACTTTCCCACAGAATTCTTGCTTATTAACTTGAGTTCTACGAATGTATTTCTTTGCGTGATGGGGGTGAATACCTGATGAAGTCCCAAGGACACAACTGGTGGAACCCGCTGGTTTAACACAGGTTGTCCTTGCTGCTGTTTTAATTCCAATTAAGTTGGCTACCCTTTCATTAACTTCAAGTATCTTTAAAGCACCTTTACGTTGAATCTCTGGATCGAATAGAACATCTGGATTATCCATCCATCCCGTTATTGAACAACCCAATAACGCCTCTTGTTCAAAAATTTCTTTTGAAGTATCTGTAAGATATTTAAGGTCAGTATATCCAGCTTGGAGAGTTCCGATAATTGCAGATGCTTCACATGCCTGTAAGAAATTTTCCTCACTATCGCAAAATTTACCATTAATCTCTGTAAGATTACACGCATGGAACCCAGTTCTACCGTCTTTAGTTTTTGGGTATAGCCCAATTTCGACGCATGGGTTGAATCCAATATCCAAATCGTCAGTCCATATAAATCCTGGCTCCCCAAATTCTTTTGTAGATTTCATTATCTTAGCAAATTCTTCATCTGAGACATTACCACGAAGTAGAGCAACAGAATTGTTTGATCTAGCACGATGGGGATTATCAACAAACCAATTACCAGTTTTTGCATTTAGCATCTCATCATCCTCTTTAGAAAATAGGCAAAGTGTTGCTGATCTTCGAACCCCACCTGATAAAACTGCGTCGGATATGTGCATTACTATGTCGTATGCGTCAATTGGATTAATTACCCAACTATCAGTTTCTCCACGTAATTTAGCCCTTTGGGATAATAGATTTTGAATTTTATCTAATGAAGATTTCAGCCCCAAATGTCCTGGAGCCTTAAACCTATTTGCAATTAACTCCCCCTCTGCGCGAATCTTAGAATAATCAAAAATAACGGGTTCACCGTTATATCTATCAAACTCACCCCATGATTTTTTAAACCATGATGACACTAATACACCCACAGCATCTGCCCACCCTTCAATTGAATCTTCAATCACAAAAACCTTTTGTGATTTATTTTTTTGGCTATTAACCCGATCTTCCCATGAATGTAATTCGCCTAATTTAGCTATATGTTGGGTTTGGACAGAAAACCCAACACCACACCCACATAGTAATGAATACATCATTTCTTGAAATACGCGCCCCCTGTCTATATATGTATATAGACAATTAAACATCTTTAAGTTATGTTTAAGAATAGGCGCACTTGCAAACTGTAAGCTACGTTGAGAAGCTAATACACGTTTTTTCTTTTGTTGGGTTTCTGCAAAATTTATCAAACCCGTCAACTCTGGGTTAGTTTCAATTTGTTTTGAATATTTTTCTCTATGCATATCGAATAATCTAGTTACAGCCTCGCCCCACGTTTCTCTACGTTTCTCTACGTCGTTGTATTGTGAATATCTACTGTAAAATGTATAATCAGATAATGCTTTAATGCTCATATTTTGTTATTTGTTAATTGTTAATTGTTATTATACCAGAATTATTACATAATCGCAACCATATTCGGGTTTAATTATTTACTAATTAACCGAGTGAAGTATAACCCGTTCATGAAAAAGGACTTATGAATTATCATATCCATAAGTCCTTGATGGTTAATACGTTAAGGTTAATTCAACTATTCTAAAATAATTGAATTAAAATCCTAAAAGTCTGCGTCTGCGTTTTTCTCTAGTTGCTTTAGCATTTAGTTCAACTTGTGATGTAGAAATCACAACTGATGGATCAATTGTTTCCACTACAGGATCAATTGTTTCTTCTACAGTTTCCACTACAGGATCAATTGTTTCTTCTACAGGGTCAATTACTTCTTCTACAGTTTCCACTACAGGATCAATTGTTTCTTCTACAGGATCAATTGTTTCTTCTACAGTTCCCACTACAGGATCAATTGTTTCTTCTACAGGATCAATTACTTCTTCCTCTTTTTTAACTGTAGGGGTTACTTTATTATACTTGCGAGTTGTTTTCTTTTTAGTTGGTTTCTTTTTAGTTGTCATGTAATTATTTATTAAAAATATACTATTTTAGTATTCTTTCTTCTCCCGTTTGTTTATTAATTAATGTATAGACCTTCCGTTCGTCTTTTTTATATAGATACCATTTTAATTTATGTGATTCCCATGCCGACATTGCAGCGCGTTCATTTTTATAATTTCCAAACCATCCACACCACATATCAAATCCCCAATCTCCATTTTTCTTATTATAAGCTGTATATTCTTCAAGATTCATAGGTTCGCTGACATGCTCAACCCATTTGCCATCTATCCCAGTTTTTTCACTCCACCGTCTATAAAAAATAGCATCATCGCGCCAACTGACTTCAATTGTCCAAGGTTTTTTACCAGCGTTCTTACCCCTCTTACCCTTTTTCACATCAGGGGCAGGTAATTGTTTGTCATGTTTAAACTGTGCGCGTTCTTCATTCATAATTTGTATTATATGGATATTATATTACTTGTCAACTGTTTTTCCAAACTCTTCTTGAGAAATAATTTCAATACCCAACGCTTGTGCTTTTGTTATTTTACTTCCAGTCGATGTTGTATCTTTAGTAACCAATATTGTTGTATTCTTGGTTACTCCACTAGCAATCTCACCACCATTTTCTTCAACGATTGCCTCCCACTCTTTATTACGGAAGCCTGTGAAACAAATCTTTTGATCTTTAAACTTAGACTCAGATGATACTTGTGAAGCTGTAATGATTGAATACTTATCCTTGATCAACTCTAAATATGCAATAAACTCATTATACCCTTCCATCACAATATCAGCACTCTTAGTATCATACCCTTCTGCGCCAACAATATCACCATATGTAAGCGTTCCATCAATTAATGCAGTTGGTTTATTATGTGCAACTAAATGCTTTTGCAACTTCTTAAATTTACGAACCCCAATACCAATTCCAAATGATGGATAACTACCAGCAAGCTTTTCAATAGGGATTAGCGTAAGCTTTTCACGAATGCCGTCATAAATCTTCTCACCATTCTTACCAATAATATCAACTAGACCGCCTTCATCCATATTAACAATCATATCAGGCGTAATATATCCTTTATTAACCAATTCAATAACTGAACCTTCCTTAAGATTTGGAATATCTAAGGATGTCGCCCATGATACGATTTGTTTAACGATTACATCTAAATTACCGTCAGAATTAATCAATTCTAAATCAACATATGCTCCATTCCACGTATAATTCCATATATCTTTTGGCATATCAGCAACTGTCGAAGTTACTACATTAAGTATATATGGGATAACATCGCCACTGCGGGTCATATTTACAACAGTTCCTTTACCAATATTATTATCCTTAATATATTTAGCGTTGAAACCAGTAGTATATTCAATAGTTACTCCACCTAAATCAAATGGCCCTAATTTAATACGAGGTTTTGCCTTACCGTGTTTAGAAAGATTCCATTCAACACCCTCAACTGTAGCGAGATGATAATTAGAATCATCTATTACTTTATATTTAATAGAGTATGGGGGATTGATAGAATCTGTGGTTTTACTTGATTCAAATGTCGAACGAATGGTTTGATCATCAATATCAATAACAATACCGTCAATATCAATATCAAGTGCTCGTTTGCGACGACTGATATACTCATTTAAAAATGTATCAGTTAGATCGCTACCCTTGACAGTTGTGAATTCAACAGCTGTAAACCCTAATTTAGATAATAAAGATAATTGATCATATTTATCCATGGCTTCGCCCATAATATCATATGCAAATACATCCATCAATTTAAGAGCTTTAGTATCTACAGATTCTTGATTCATCAATCCCGCCATACAGTTTCTAGGATTCCTGTATTCAGACCCATCTTTACGTGTTACAATTTTTTTAACAACTTCAAAATTTGTATTAGAAAATTCAATTTCAGCGCGAACTGTCATCTTTCTTCCGATATACTTAGGTAGTGATGAAATCTGTTTAACGTGCCGCGTGATGTCTTGCCCCTCATATCCATCCCCACGTGTCAACGCAATTTGTAAAGCCCCTGTGTCGCCATATACGAGCAATACGGATATACCATCCATCTTATCAGTGATAGTAATCTCTTCATTTTCTAATTTCTTAGATTTTACCCACTTTTGGATATCGCCAACTTGAACTTGATCCAAACTACCCATAGTATATGGCAACTTTTGCTTAGCTGTGCGAACTGCTGACCCAATACCCATAAAATATGAGTTATTAGGATCAATATTTTTAGCAATTAAACGTAACGCATCATATTCAGCGTCACTAATAAATGGTTCGCCAGTATTGGCATATTCATCGTCAGCGATAGTTAGAATCCTAAAAATACCTTTAGTGTATTGATTATTAAGAATTTCGAGTGCAATTTTTCTGTTCATAAGTGAATTAGAATATAATTATTAAGCGTTGTCAACATTTTTAAAATTTATTTCCGCACCATCAACATAGAATCGTAATTCACCATCCATATTATGATGCGAACCCATTTCATCCCTAATTGAAGTCAATTATCTAATTAGTTTATCTAATTAGTTTATCTAATTAGTTTATCTAATTTATTTTCACTTTCCTTCATAACAAGTTGGTGTTTTAGGCTTGGAATCTTTTGTTGTATCGGTTTTTAATCTTCGACACATTGGAAATCCAAACGCTGGGTCGAAGAAATGTTTGCAGGTTTTGCATGTTACGTTTTGGCTTGTAGTATTCATATTTGAGGGATATTATAGTGAAGATGTGAAATTGTCAAGTTTTTTTTCAAATACCATTAACCCACAATCCCAAATCCTGTCATACTTATTATTTTTAAGATTCTCCCACTCTGACAAAGTTTCATCATAATTATCTAATTTCTTTTCAAGCCTACTCCTCTGGAATAACTTTTTATGATACGATTTATACGGACACTTCCCAGTAGTTACTCGGTAATTTGGGGGGTTAGTTCTAATATGGCCAAAGCCCATTTTAAAATATAAATCTCCATCTGACCATTTTTTATCAGCATAGGAAATGATTGTATTTGGTGTATAATTTCTTTCAAAAAATTTAAGTAGCTTAGATGCCCCACCAATAACATAAAAATTAAATATCCCACAAAATCTTTTTAAATCATATCCCCCCTTAGTATTCATTAAACAATTAGATTCACCATATACATGTCCAAATGTCATCACCGAAACTAATTTATTTTTATAAAATAAACCTAAGTGGATGCTAGAATTATCATCACCCTGTAAATGGTATTTTTCTAAAAATGACGATTTTACGCCAGACTCAATCACCCTAACTTCACATTTTCGTGCATATAGTTTGTTTGTTTTCTTATTCAAAATACTCCGTAACCTATTCAAAACTATCTTAGGCTTATGGACTATTTCATCCTCAAATATATGTATTAATTTTATACCAATGTTTTCACACATCTTAGATTTATTTAAGTGATATTGCCTACCTTTCTTTCCTATATGCTCCGTATGATACCTAAGCCCATTAACTTCTATGGCTATATTATAATCAGGTAAGTAAAAATCTAACTCAAATGGTGAAATCAACCCTAATTTATGTTGAGTGTAATTCACATTATATCTAATCAATATACTTTCTATATAATCCTCTAACCGAGATTTTTTATTCCCACACTTTGGACACCCGTTGCCCATGGTATAATGATCAAAAATTGATTGGTTAAATACACCATGATTCGGGCATACTATATCTATTTTTGTTCTAGTTATACCATCATATACATCTTCTTTAACTAGTGAATAATCGTAAAAATTTTTATGTGTTTCTTCACATGATTTAATAAAATCACTAAACGATATTCGTTTCTCATCTTCTAAACATTTTGAGCACCCCCCATGCTTGGCATACAAATGGGTGTTTGCGGATGTTAAAAATCTATGATCATGCTTCTTACATGTTAAGTAACTCTTATTAAATATCCCAGTATATATAAAATTATCATATATAAAATTATCACCGAATATGTCTTTAGATTTTTTAATAAATGTATCTAAATCCCTAACCTTAATAGATTCCTTCGAATACCCATATCCACGCAAATGGTTAAATGGAGTTTGTTCAAATTCTCCATATTCTTTACTTATGATAGTAACCTTCTCATGCATCCCCGTATAATAAACTTTAGAATAATCATATCTATCGCCATATACATCACTAAATCTTTTGAGAATAACATTTTGAGATATTGTATATCTTTCTGATAATTCCTCATTTGAACAATGTGGGCATCCTTGTTTATTTGTTATATGGTTAATGTAGGTTTTTTCAAATACTCCGTGGTGTGGGCATATTATTTTAACTTTTGTTGAATTGGATTTGTATTTAACTAATTTGTAATCGTATTTATTATTATGTATCCCCTTAGCGGCTTTGATAAAATCACTGTCGGTTAATTTCTTACTAGAACATTTAGGGCAACCCTGCTTTTGGGATAAATGCTTATTTGGAGCTTTTTCAAATACCCCATGTTCTGGACATATTATTTTAACATGATCCTTACTTGATATATAGATAGCTTTAGAATAATCATATCTATCACCATGGACAGCATTTGCCCTCTCAATGAATTTTTTTGTTGTTATTTTTTTCACCTTTTTATATATTTATACTAAAGAGGTAAAATTGTCAAGTTTTTTATTGAAAATTACACAAAAAATAAACCCCACCTATTTAGGTGGGGTTTAAGAAGTTATGTAACTATTCCTTAATGGTTACAGTATGAAATAATATAGAAAAATATCATTTCTTTAAATTTTTAAAAATTTTGGGGTCACTGCAAACCCCTCTATCTCATCCATTTCAATTAAGAAATACTTTGAGATTGCTTTTTTCATAATATTATAAGATCCATTTATATCCGCATTAACTATTCTTTTAGTTGATGTTTTAAATATCCCTCTTTTAACTCGCTTACCTTTATATTCACTTTGTTTTTTAACAGGCTCATTATCAAAGAATGAGCATTTTGAAGTATATGATTCCTCTGTTTCTAACATTGTAATCCCTTCT
>Ga0306869_1001043_pt1 | contig 11079 bp, 8 predicted proteins | sample AntRauTorckE6833_FD_190421 | JGI IMG/M metagenome (GOLD analysis project Ga0306869, IMG submission 190421) | Saline lake microbial communities from Rauer Islands, Antarctica - Metagenome Torckler E6 #833 (v2) (version 2) | ecosystem: Environmental > Aquatic > Non-marine Saline and Alkaline >... | reverse complement strand
CAACTTTCCTTGGGGTAAAGTATTATTTGTGTTGTTATTCCTATTTTTATTAGTCGGTCAATGTTTTTAATTAAGTTCTGTGATGGCACTTGCCATACACTATACGTTATGCCCAATAAAAAAAAAAACCAGCCGCACGTCAAGCACATTTGGTTTTTGCCAACGCACAAAGCCAACGTTAAAAAACCAAAAGAGCCTATTTTTTTGCCCACGCTGAACTGAAAACAAAAAAGTTAACGAAAAATATCAATTGGATAATTTCGATTTAATCACTTGGTTTTTGGTAACAATATAAGATATGAAACTAACTTATTTTAAAGACATCGATTTTTTACAAGCCATTAAAGGCTTATTTAAAGAATTAAAAGTGCCAATGAATTACGTTGCTGATGAACCAACATCTGCAAAAGAAATTCTAAAGGACACTTATAAAGAAAACGCAACATTTGCATTAGTTGATGATGTGTATTTTGTGGGAATGGTGGATGATGCCGCTTTTGAGCAAAACGAAAGTTTGGCCGTAGATAAAATCAAATCTGATTATGACGGAGTGCTTATTTTCGGAATTACGCTACATCCCAGAGAAAATAACTTACTCCCTACTCGTTCTCAATTGGCTGAAATTTCAAGAGCGTTTAACCGAGAGTTTTACTACACACCTGTTGTATTGGTTTTTAAGTATAAAGATGATAATGCGGATTATATCGCTTTTGCCAATACCGAGCGTTTAAAATTTAAACAAGCTTGGCGCGAAGGTGAAAAATCCGGTAAGGTGTCGTTACTAAGAGATATTAATATCAAGAAGCCACATAGAGGGCATGAAGATATTATCAAGCAACTTAAAATTACTACTTCGGGAAAAAACCAAGTAGATTCTTTTGCAAAACTTTACACCCATTGGCAAGAGGTTTTTAATGTTAACGTACTTAATAAGAAATTTTACCAAGAACTTTCTAATTGGTATTTCTGGGCAGTTAAACATGTTACGTTTCCGAATATGCCAACAATGAATGATGTTCAAGAAAAGTTTGGAGTCATTGAACAGCAAAAATTAGACGACCTAATTCAAGAGCATAATGCAAAAAATGTAATACGTATGCTTACGCGTTTGCTTTTCACCTGGTTCATCAAAGAAAAGAAGCTCATTCCTGAAGATTTGTTTGACCTTGATTCTTTACAACAAGACATTTTAAAAGACATTTCTCCTTACCATGATGAAAACTCTTTGTTTAGTGATGCCAACCAAGACAGTGTGTATTATAAAGCCATACTACAAAACTTATTTTTCGCTTCATTAAATTGCCCAATTGAAGCGGATGGATTGGATAACAGAACAAGAGGCTTTAGAGGATTAGAAACTTATGGAAAGCACAGAGGCATTGATTGGATGATGCGGTATAAAAATCATTTTAAAAACCCTGATAAGTTTTTAGAAATGATGAACCAAACCGTTCCGTTTTTAAATGGCGGTTTATTTGAGTGTTTAGACGATAAAACACAAAATTTATACATAGACGGTTTTTCAGACCAAATGACCAAAGGTGAAAAATTGGTAGTCCCCGATTATTTGTTTTTTGGTATAAAAGAAAATGTAGATTTAAGTGCCGACTATGGTGCTAAAAACAAAGCAGCTAAAGCGGCTTCAGAAAATGGTTTGATTAATATTTTAAAATCATACAAATTTACCATTACAGAAAACACACCTATTGAAGAAGATGTTGCCCTTGACCCAGAACTATTAGGCAAAGTGTTTGAGAACTTATTGGCGAGTTACAACCCCGAAACCAAAACAACTGCTCGTAAACAAACAGGTTCCTTCTATACGCCCAGAGAGATTGTAAATTACATGGTAGATGAGAGTTTGATTGCCTACCTAAAAAACAACATCTTAAATGAAGATGAAGTCTATCAAGAAATGGGTTCTTCTCAAACCAACTTATTAGGAAACGAAGGGAAAGTAGGGCAATTGGGGTTGACCGATAAAATTTGGAAAAGTAAATATGGAGGCACTACTGAACAATTGGATAAAGACCTACACCAACTATTTTCATTTGATACCATAAACCCGTTTGCAGAAAATGATGCATTGCAAAAGCAAATTATAAAAGCATTAGACAAATGCACCATACTTGACCCTGCTTGTGGGTCTGGAGCTTTCCCAATGGGTGCATTACAAAAGATGGTACATGTATTACACAAAGTTGACCCTAACGGACAAGAGTGGAAACAACGCCAAATTGATAAGGTAAACAATGCCATTGAAAGCTTAGAAGAGATTGAAGACAGCCAAATAAAAGAACAAAGTATTAAAGACTTAGAATTCCAAAAACAAGACATTGAAGATGCTTTTGAAAACAATGAGTTGGATTACGGACGCAAACTCTTTTTAATAGAAAACTGCATTTATGGGGTGGACATACAATCTATTGCAACCCAAATATCTAAACTCCGTTTCTTTATCTCTTTGGTGGTTGACCAAAAAATAGATTCCAATAAAGCCAACTTTGGTGTACGCCCATTACCTAATTTAGAAACTAAATTTGTAGCAGCCAATACCTTAATTGGTATTGATAAACCAACTGCTCAAACCAATTTGTTTGACACGCAAGAAGTAAAAGCCTTAGAAAAAGAACTAAAAAAAAGACGGCACAAACTTTTTAGTGCGAAAACCAAAGATACCAAGCTTAAATACCGACAAAAAGATGAAGAATTGCGTAATGCCATTGCAGCAGAACTCATAAAAAGCGGTTGGGCAAACGATACTGCCGAAAAACTGGCTAGTTGGGATCCTTATGACCAAAACGCATCTTCTTCATTTTTCGACCCCGAATGGATGTTTGATATAAAAGATGGTTTTGATGTGGTGATTGGTAATCCTCCCTATGTTACTTATAAAGGAAAAGAAAAAGTTGAAATTACTCATGTAGAGTTTGGATACCTTCTCAATAGATATAAAAAATCGGCAGAATATAAAGTGAATAGTTATGCCCTATTTATTGAGCAAGGAATGGATGTTTTAAACACAGATGGAACCCTTTCATTTATTATACCTTCAACTATTCTACAGAATGAATATTTAAAAAATATTAGAAAATATATCTTGAATGAAAATCACCTTGAAACTCTTGTAGTTTTTAGTAATGGTGTTTTTGAAGCAGTTACAGATTCAATAATTATTCAAATTAAAAAAGGGAAGGGGACTGGTTTTACAAATGTTCTAAAGAAAAATAGCCTTGATTTAGATATTGAATCTAACATATATGAATCTTGGAATAATGATGTTTGGCTTAAACAAAATGGTTTAGTAATGAATTTAAGAGCATCATTGAGTGAATTAAAGATCCTTGACAAGATTGATTCCAATACAATTAAACTTGATAAGTTACTAAATGTTTATGTTGGTGTAGTTGCAAGCGGAATAAAGAAATTTATTACTGATGTTAAAATAGACGAAAACCATAAACAATATCTTTTGGGGAGGGATATAGATAATTATACGATTAAGTACAAACAACGCTATCTCAACTTTCTGCCAAGCAAACTACACAGCAATACAGATATAAATGTTTATTTACAGCCTTCTAAATTATTAGTGAGAAAAACAGGAAATAGATTGATTTCTGTTCAAGATAATCAACAGTTTTTCACAGACCAAAGTTTATACAATTTGTACCCAAAAAAATTAGAGAAAAACAAATCCTATATTAAAATAATAAATGTATTCTTAAACTCAAAAACTCTTGATTTTTATTTTAATAAAAAAATGATAACAAATCCTGATGTCTTTCCTTACATAAAAGGTATTCATCTTAAAGAATTACCTATTAAAATTGATGATAGGTTTATCCCAAGTGTCTCTTTTTTTTCCGACTTGCTTCAAACAAAAAAGAATCAAGTGTTTTTTGATATTGTAAATGCGTTGGTATTCAACCTCTACTTCCTTGACCACATGCAAGAAAAAGAAATAGATGTTTTAGGGTTTGTCGAAAAGGATATAGCAACAGTAATGCGAGACAGAAATTTTGAAAAGTTGAGCGATACTGAAAAAGAGGCAGTAATTGAACAATTACACAAAACTTGGAGCCACCCCGATAATGAAGTGGTAAAACGCATGGCACTATTCAAAGAAAAAAGCCCTGAGATTTTAAAACCAATTTTAGAGAGTTAAAACATAACGCATGGAAAAAATCAAAATATTCATAAGCAGTGTTCAAAAAGAATTTGCATCAGAAAGAGAGGCTTTAAATGAGTACATTTTATCCGATTCATTATTAGGTCGGTTTTTTGAACCTTTCTTATTTGAGTTACTACCTGCTACTAATGAGCAACCTAAAGCAGTGTATTTAAAAGAAGTAGAACAAAGTGCTATTTATTTAGGTTTATTAGGAACAGAATATGGTTTTGAGGATAAAGGTGTTTCTGTAACGGAAAGGTAATTTGACCATGCTACCCTACATCATAAAACAAGGCTGGTGTTTCTTTCCAATCACACAGCAGAAGAAAGAGAGCCCAAACAAAATGCATTTACAAGTAAAGCACAAGCCGATTTAGTGCGTAGGCGCTTTTCAAATGTGGAGGAACTTAAAGCAAATATTTATTCAGCTTTAGTAAATTATTTAATTGAAAAAGGCAAAATACAAACAGGCCCTTTTGATGCCGCAATCAATCCAACTGCGAGTTTAGAAGATTTATACAAGATTGCTGAAATCCTTGATGTTGAAGTCGCAACATTATTAATTGAAAGAGAAGCACACTAAAATATGGACGGAACAAGCTTAACACCCGAACAAGAAAAACTAAACGCATTGCGACAGGTATTGCCAGAAGCATTTAGCGAAGGAAAAATAGATTGGGAAAAACACCAATCCAGTTTAAAATCATTTAATGACGTTAAAGCCATTTTTCCAGCGGAATAATACAGCAATATGAATTTATCAGATAAAGAAAAAGAATTGGTAATTCGGGCGATTAAAAACAATCAGCCCATACCTAAAGAATATATCTATAAAATGCACAGTGATGAAGAAGATGTATTCTTATTTTGGAACGGCAGAAAAGAAGACATCACCAATGTAGCTTTGCCTTTCCACCATATAGAACATATAGACGAACCACGAAAAGAAGATACTTCGGGGCAAACCATTTCTATGTTCGACAACAAAGGCAGACAAAAAGCAGGATGGCACAATAAACTAATTTGGGGCGATAACAAGCTTATTCTTTCTTCATTGGCAAATGGGCCCTTAAGAGAAGAAATTGAAAAAGAAGGTGGTTTAAAACTCGTTTATATAGATCCACCGTTTGCCGTTGGTGCAGATTTTTCACATGAAATTGAAATCAACGGAGAAAGTGCTACTAAAAGTCAGAGTGTGTTGGAAGAAATCGCTTACAGGGATACGTGGCAAAAAGGGATTTCATCCTATCTCACAATGATGTATGAACGAATTAAGTTAATCCACAACTTACTTTCAAATGATGGTTCCATATATGTTCACTGTGATTGGAGAGTAAGTAGCTATTTAGATATGATATTGGGTGATATTTTCGGAGTAAATCAGTTCCGAAATCAAATTGCTTGGCAAAAAATTCGCACTACAAAAGCACAAGCAAAAAGTTTCGGTAATGTAACAGACTATATCTTCATTTATGGCAAATCAGACAATTCTATTTTTAATGCACAATACAAGCCGTTTAACCCTAAGTATATCAAATCTCACTACAAAAAAGAACCAAATTCCGGGCGTTTATTTCGTACTGTTTCGATGATCCAAAAAGGTCAAGGTCCTGCAAGAAAATTTGGAGATAAAGTTTTACATCCGCCATCAGGTCGGCATTGGATATGGAGTCAGGATAGAATTGACGAAGCGATGAAAAAACAAAGAATAAGATTTACATCTAACGGCACGCCTGAGAAAATTCAATACTTAGATGAAATGGAAGGTGATGTAGTTGATGATTTGTGGCATGAGATTTACCCAATTAATTCCCAAGCTTTAGAATCTGTCGGCTACCCTACTCAAAAGCCCGAAGCTTTATTAGAGCGTATCATAAAAGCAAATAGTAACGAAGGTGATTTAGTGGCAGACTTCTTCTGTGGCAGTGGCACAACGGCAGCGGTAGCAGAGAAACTCAACAGAAAATGGATTACTACAGATTTAGGTAGGTTTTCTGTTCATACTACAAGAAAACGTTTAATCAATGTACAAAGAGAGCTCAAAGAAAAAGGGCAAGATTTTAGAGCCTTTGAGATACTGAACTTAGGCAAACACGAAAGGCAATTTTTTATAGATGATTTGGTAAATGGTCAGCTTAAACGCAAAGAAGAAGCCTATTTGGATTTGATTTGTAGAGCCTACTCTGCCCAACGTATAGAAAACTATGCTACACTTCACGCCAAAAAAGCCAGCCGTTTTGTACACATCGGTCCTTTGGATATGCCCGTAACACAAAGCCGAGTGCAAGAAATTTTTAATGAATGTAGAACTAACTTAATCACACAAGTAGATGTTTTGGGCTTCGAGTTTGAAATGGGCTTGCAACCACGTATCAACCAAGAATTTAAAGAACAAGGCGTGGACATTCGTTTGCGATACATTCCAAAAGATGTATTTGACCCGAGAGCGGTTGATAAAGGACAAGTCAAGTTCTATGATGTTTCCTATTTACAGGCCAACCCTATTATCAAAGAAAATAAAGTAAAAATTGAACTAACAGACTTTGTAACAAGCTACACCCAAGACGATATTGAAGACATTCAAGAGAGTATGCGAGCAGGCAGTAAAGTGGTAATTGAAAACGGGCAAATTATAAAAGTCACCAAAGACAAAAATGGTATAATCCAACGGGAAGTCCTCACCGAGAATTGGCACGATTGGATTGACTATTGGAGCGTGGATTTTGATTATGACAGTAAGAAAGAAATCATCCGTATCAAGAACGAAGCAGGCGAGGTAGAAGAACAGTGGACAGGCAACTATATCTTTGAAAACGAGTGGCAGACTTTCCGTACCAAACAAGACAGAACGTTGGAATTTGTTTCAGCTGAACACCAATATGAGAAAAAGAAAATCTACCGAGTAATGGTAAAAGTGGTGGACATTTTAGGAATAGACACAAGTCAAATTATAGAAGTAAAACTATAATGCCAACGCTAAATGCCAACGCTTAAAAAAAATAAAAGAGCTGTTTTTTGCCAGCGCTCGGACGGAAAACGAAACTGAAACAGTAAATTTAGAAACTGAATAAAAGGACAAAAAATATAGATGAAGAACTTTAAAGAAAAGTCAGACAAAATATGGGAAGTTGCAAATCTTCTCAGAGGTGATTACAAAAGAGCAGATTACGGAAAAGTAATTTTGCCAATGACAGTGCTTAGGCGTTTGGATTGTGTTTTAAAAGGCACAAAACAAGATGTGCTCGACTACTTACCAAAGGTTGAAAGTTTAAAAGAAAGTGCCAAGGACATCGCTTTGAACAAAAAAGCAGGGTTTAACTTTCACAACCGAAGCCAATTTGACTTTGACAAACTCATTGCCGACCCAAATAATGTTGCGGCTAATCTGAGAAACTTCATCAACGGATTTTCAACAAGTGCCCGAGAAATAATTGAATATTTCAACTTTGACGACCAAATAGACCGAATGGACGACCCAAAGGCGGACATTCTTTTTAGGGTTGTAAAAGTATTTCAGGAAATTGACCTTTCGGAAGATGACCCAATGATTATGGGTTATATTTTTGAAGACCTTATTCGTAAATTTTCGGAACAATCCAACGAAACCGCAGGGGAACACTTTACGCCACGAGAGGTCATTCGATTAATGGTTAATGTACTTTTCAACGAAGACAGCGAAACCCTTACTAAAGAGGGAATTGTAAAAACAATGTACGACCCTGCTTGCGGAACTGGCGGAATGCTTTCTGTGGCTGAACAGCATTTAAACGAACTCAATGCAAAGGCTGAACTAAAAGTTTTCGGACAGGAAATAAACCCTGAATCTTACCCCATCTGCAAATCGGATATGCTGATTAAAGGGCAAAACCCTTCCAATGTGAAGTTTGGAAACACCTTTACGGTGGACGGACTGGAAGAGGAAAAGTTTGATTATATGCTTTCCAATCCGCCTTTTGGTGTGGACTGGAAAAAAGCACAAAAAATCATCAAAGCCGAAGCAGACAGCAAAGGAATGAGAGGGCGTTTTGGGGCAGGATTGCCAAGAATAAACGATGGCTCGTTACTCTTTTTGCAACATATGATTTCTAAAATGAAAACAGGCGGAACACGCATAGGCATTGTGTTTAATGGTTCGCCTTTGTTTTCGGGTGCAGCAGGTAGCGGAGAAAGCGAAATTAGAAAATGGATTATTGAAAATGACTGGTTAGAAACCATCATTGCACTACCCGACCAACTCTTTTACAATACAGGCATTTCAACTTATATCTGGATTATTACCAATAAAAAAAGTGCTGAACGCAAAGGAAAAGTGCAGTTGATAAATGCCACAGGTACAAAAGATGAAGAACTAATGAAAGAGGGCAAACTCGACCAAAACCGTTTTTGGCAAAAAATGGATAAAAGCTTGGGTAACAAACGAAAAAAGATTGTTGAAAACGGAAACGAAAAAGGCATTGGTTTTATAACGCAGCTATACGGAAACTTTGAGGAAAACGAATTTTCTAAAATAGTACCCAACGACTATTTTGCGTATTGGAGAATTACGGTAGAACAACCACTTAAAGAAAATGGCAAAGTGGTAAAAAGCAAAGGCAAACCCAAAGCCGACAGCTCTTTGCGAGATTATGAAAACATACCTTTTCTAAAAACAGACGAAAACGGAAATCTGGTACCACAAACCATTGAGGAATACTTTGAGCGAGAAGTAAAACCACACTTGCCCATTGCTTGGATTGACGAGACCAAAACCAAAGTGGGTTACGAAATAAACTTTACCAAGTATTTCTATGAGTTTAAGCCCCTGCGACCTTTAAATAAGATAAAAGCCGATATTTTGGCATTGGAAGAAAAAACGTTGGAAACTGAAAAAACGGTGCTGGACTAATGGAGAAATACGAAAAATATAAAGATTCAGGCATCGAATGGATTGGGGAAATTCCTGAACATTGGAAGTTGAATAAAGTAAAGCATAACTTTTCCTTTAAAACAGGATTTACGCCACCAAGTGGTAAAACTGAATATTATGAGGATGGTAAACATATTTGGATAAACATTAGCGATTTACAAGAAAAACTAATACACGACTCAGTAAATAAAATTACCGATAAAGCAATCGAAGACTTTAAGCCTGCAGTCGTTCCTAAAGGTTCTTTACTTTATAGTTTTAAACTTTCTGTTGGGCGTGTTGGATTTAATATGGTTGATTGTTATACCAATGAGGCTATATTTTCAATAGACCCTAATGGCTCTGCAAACCTTAACTTTTTCTATTATTCTCTTCCTGAACAGATAATTAAAAATGCTAACGAAAATATTTATGGTGCAAAAATATTGAACCAAGAGTTGATTAAAAATGCTTTTTTGGTAGTTCCAACCCCCGAAGAACAAACCGCCATCGCCCACTACCTCGACCGTAAAACAGCCGAAATAGACGAACTAATAGCCAACAAAAAACGCCTACTCGAACTCTACGAAGAAGAGAAAACCGCCATCATCAACCAAGACGTTACCAAAGGCATTAATCCCGATACCCCAATGAAAGACAGCGGCATTGAATGGCTGGGCGAAATTCCTGAGCATTGGGAGACGAAGAGATTCAAATACTATTTCGAATTAATTACTGAAAAGTTAGAAGAAGATTTACCTAAAATTGGTTTGGAAAATATTGAAAGTAAATCAGGGAAATTTATAGAAACCGATTCCGATTTTGCAGGTCAAGGAGTTCGATTTAAGCCAAAAGATATTTTATTTGGTAAACTTCGACCATATTTGGCTAAAGTTTGGCTTGCTAATTTCGATGGTCAAGCAGTTGGTGATTTTTATGTTTTCCGTTCTAAAAATGCTATTCATCCTGAATTTGCACAGTATAGAATTTTAGATTCATCATTTATTGAAGTCACAAATAATTCAACTTATGGTTCAAAAATGCCAAGAGTAAATTGGGAATTTATTGCCGATTTGCCAATAGCATTTCCGAATATCCAGGAACAACAAGCCATCGTCCACCACATCAAAACCGAATGCACACGTATAGATTCAAAAATTCAAACAACCAAAAAACTAATCGACCTACTCACCGAATACCGCACCGCCTTAATCAGTGAAGTAGTTACGGGTAAAATAAAAGTAACGGAATAAGCTATGACACTTTGCACAGCACATATACGCCAAGTAAACGACACCGAAGAATTGGTTTTTGCCAACGCTAAATGCCAACGCTAAAAAACCAAAAGAGCTTGCCCTTTCCCACCGCACCTGAACAGAATATCTACATTATATACACAGTTTTTTGAGATATTTAAAATAAACTGACTAATTTAGCGGCTGACAAATTAACGTTTGAAATAAGCGAAGCGATTCAATGAGACCTTTGAAAATATACAAGAACGAATTACAATGAACAGAATTAAGGAAGTATTGGAACAGAAAGGGATTAAGCAAACTTGGTTGGCTGAAAAACTTGGCAAAAGCTACAATATGGTAAATGCCTATTCTCAAAACCGACAACAACCACGCTTGGAAACCTTAATGGAAATTGCCGAAATTTTGGACATTGACGTGAAAGAATTGATAGTCTCGAACAAACCTGAACAAGAAGCTAAATGAAACGAGCAATGAACATATTAAGTAACAAATTAATTGCTAATAGCGAGTTCCACGTGACCGCTAAAAAACAAATAAACAAGGACACGTGAAATCAACCGAAATAAAACATAATGTTCAGAACCTCATTGACAACTTCTCGAAAGACGAGTTTGTTTTTGATTTGTTGGTGGCATACGGTATTCCAAAAACGTCTGTAACCAGACTAAAAAAAGGAGATTATAATTTATCTAAGGTTGACGGAGAACTTCTTTACAAAAAGAAGATTTTCTTTAACGTTGAAGCATCTGACAAACTACTAA
>Ga0306869_1001039_pt1 | contig 11101 bp, 11 predicted proteins | sample AntRauTorckE6833_FD_190421 | JGI IMG/M metagenome (GOLD analysis project Ga0306869, IMG submission 190421) | Saline lake microbial communities from Rauer Islands, Antarctica - Metagenome Torckler E6 #833 (v2) (version 2) | ecosystem: Environmental > Aquatic > Non-marine Saline and Alkaline >... | reverse complement strand
AGTGAGTTGAATCTCCTGAAGAATTGGATGATGAACCAGATGATGATGAGCCGGACGAACCAGAACCATTAGATTCCCCGCCGGAATCAGTCTCATCAGCAGGTTCTGTCTTATTTACTATAAATGGTGTTGGTTCAGCAGGAATCCAGTCAGAACCATTTAGTTGAAGTGAGTTCCCGGTTCCATCAGCTCCTAGTTCTGGTAAATAATTAAAAGAGTCGATTACCTGATCAAGTGAATCGACGATTGAAATTTCTTCACCTGTATTTTTTAAGGAAAAAGCAGAGTCAATTATTAAACCTTTATTTGAATAATCTATTAAAAATTTTGTCGGATTATCTGCAATAATTGCATACCCTCCAGCATTAACTATTAAATTATCTACATCCGACGGGTTATGTGCAGATAATCTATGATTAGTTCCGTTTTCTAGAAGTTTATAATCAGTTATATCAACAGACTCGGACCCTGAATTATATATCTCTACCCATTCCCTACCAGAATCTGTTCCGTCTGGGTTATACATTACTTCTGTGATGATTATTTGGGCGTTTAAATTAAGTGGCCAAAGAAATAATATATAAATAGTAATCGAAAAAATAAGAACTTTAAATTGTGAATTTGTTAACATCATCAAAATTTAACAAATAGACCTAAATTTTTAATGAAGACATGTTTTGACAATAGAGGCTGGTTTGATATTATATAAATACAAACGGCTTCGGCAAGACCTTGTGAAAACAAGGGTAAAAATATAAAAATTCAAGGAAGCAATTCCTTGAATTTTTTGTTTAATTCTTCAAAATCACATAATTCAATATAGTTAATCTTATTTAATAGCCTTTTAGAATCCAAAAGTCTAATCTGAGAAAGAATTGCTGTGCTTTTTTGATTATCTGTTTTTGATTGAAAAGTATGATAAAAAGGTAATTTTTTTATTGTTCTCGTTAAAGGAATAGCCCAAAATACTGACTTGTTAAATTTTCTGAATATTAATATGGGTCTTATGAAATTATCACCAACCCCATCCTGTTCACTAGAAACATTTAATCCTAAATTACAATTCCAAATTTCTCTTTCATAAAAAATTGGTTTATTTTCAGATGAATCAATCCCTTTTTTCATTTTATTCCACTCATCGAAGTCTTTGTTCACGATAGAAATGTATCAAGATGGACTAAATTTTTAATGAAGACATGTTTTGACAAGATAAACCAATTTGTTAGTATTATTTATACAAGTGCCATAGGCCCGCCCTCATTTGAGGGAGAAAAAAAGAAAAGCAGTTAGAAAAATTTTCTAACTGCTTTTCTTATTTCATAAAAAATTTCCTGATCTACCATACAAACAAATTCATTTAATCTTTTAGTATCAATAACTTTCATTTGAGAAAAAATTGCTCTTGCATGTTTTCCACCCACTAATCCAACATTTAATCTATATTTATGTTCTTTTTGTGAAGTAGTTAATGGTATTGCGATAAAGGTATTTAAACTAAGAGCTTTCAAAACCAAAACAGGCCTTTCAAAACTAGCTCCACTTCCATTTTGTTCATTACCAATATTAAGTCCCAGATTACACCACCACACTTCTCCCTCATGATAAAAACGACCTTTTGTTTTTATATCAATCCCCTTTTTTAATTTATTCCACTCATCAAAATCTTTGTTCACGATAGAAATGTAGCAAAACAATCTAAATTTTTAAGGAAGAAAAAAACCAGACAAAACAAAAACCACCCAACTCAATTAAGAGCGGGTGGTTTTTGTTTTTTACTTAGATTAAATCTAAATCGGAATTACTTAACTTCTAACTAAAGTTAGTTGTTAACTTTTTCTGATGGAGATTGGTAATCTGAAGAAGGAACTGCTGATTGAGAATCTGTTCCTTCTTCAGCCGATGAAGCAAAGTTAACTTGTCCAAGTTGTGCTCGGTAAGTTCCTGTTGCTGCTGGGTCGTGGTAAACAGTTGCTTTCAATTTAACAGTTTGACCTGCATTGATTTTAACGTAATTACCAGAAAGTGTTCCTCCTGAAACTCTTTCTAGAGTAGCTGTTGTTGTACCTGTTGATACAATATCATCATTTGCGTTAGTACTTTCAACATAAGCATATACTCCGGCTGCGCCAGTTGTTGTATCTGTTGTTGTAGCAGTTAGATCAATGTACGCTGGGTCTTCAAACGCAGTTACATTGAAGAAGATTGAGAATTTTCCTTCGTCGTCTGTACTTGTTGTATCCAAGTTTAGAACAACGCTTGAAGTATCTGAATCTCCTTTACCTAACATAACTCCTGTTGATACAAATGTAAGTTCTTGTGATTCTGCTGAACCAGTTAGGTCTGTAACAGTATCTCCGTTCTCATCATCTGCATCCACATCGTCAGCGTTAAGTGATACAACTAGAGTAGCTCCATTTTGGAATCCTCCGTCAATATCATTAATGTCTGCTTCTAAGATAAATGTAACAGTATCACCTTCGTCCACTACTACATCATCATCATCAAGATCAACAAAAGTTAAAGTTCTTGTTGGGTCTGTAGATGAAGCAGTTGAACCTGATAGGTTACCAACTTCTTCTCCGTCCATATATAGAACAAAGTCATTAGCTATTTCAGTAACACCAGCTCCTGTTGAAGTCGCGTTAAAGAAAAGATCATTAAGATATAGGTCTGATCCTTCAGCTTCGATTTCGAAACTTAGGATTTCAACTCCGTTAGTATCACTTGTATCATCAACTTGCTCTGTACGAGCATCATTGATAGTTTCATCATCTTCTCTAACAGTTAATTCAATATCCCCTGTTGATGAAAGATCTTCAAATGTGAATGTTTCTGTAATTGATTCTGTTGAATCAGTTAGGATAGCTCCATCTCCATCTTCGTATCTTGTACTTACTAATGTAACATCCCAGTCTTTACCAAGATCATCACTGTCAACATTGTTAACAGCTGATACAGCTACATATAGTTTAGTATCATCATCTTCATCAATAACAACATCTGAAAGTCTAATACTTTCTGAGTAAACATCGCTATCTTCGTTGAAGTCATCAACATCAGCTGAACCAACTACATCATTTCCGTTCATAATAAGAACTTCGTCAACGTAACGATTTAGTCTATCTGATCCAGAACCCATGTGTTCGAATTCTACTTTCACTGATGTGATTTCAATGTCTGATCCGTCAGCTTCGATTTCGAAACCTAGAACTTTAACTTCTTCTTCACCTTCAAGAACTTCATCCTTAACACCTGATGAACGTTCTGTAACTGTGATGTCTCCTGCTCCACCTTGTAGACCTGAGTCATTGTCATCATCCATATCATCATCTGAATCATCATCTGATGAGTTGTTTGATGCTGCACATAGACCTGCGAATGCTGATCTTGTGATTGGACCAAAGTATCCTGCTGGTGGTGAAATTCCTTCAGCTGCTTGCATTTGTGCTAGAGCTGATTGTGTAAGAGAACCGAAGTATCCCTTAGAAACACCTGCTGGAATAACTAAGAAGTTATTTGCAATAAGTGTGTCTTGTAGAGTTACAACGTCTGCTCCTGTTGCTCCGATTGTTAAATCTCTAGTGATTGAACATACTCCAGTATTTGAAGTAGTTGTTGTGTTGTTGTCTCCTAGAGCTGTACGAGCAGCGTCTGCATTTTCACCAGAAATAATTCCTAGAGAAATAAGCAATTCAACTAACTCGCTTGAAGTCAAAGCATTAGCTGCTGGAACTGCTACACCTACGAATAGGGCAATAGCTACAACAACACCTGCTGTTTTTGCGATTAAATTTTGCATAATTTTTTTTAATTTTTAAGTCTTAAGTTATGAGTCAATCCATTAATTTATAATAATTGGGGATTGCCTCGACTATAATTTACTAATAAACGTTTACTAATAACACGGCTGATCCAATACTCAACCTCAGTTTCTATCATGACTGTCATGCGGGAATTTACCGCGTATGGGCGCGGCAGACAAAATTGTCTGAAACTTGTAATCACCATCTCAAAAATAAATTTTCGACAAACTTGTTTTTGAGTTTAGGCTTCTTTATCATTTTTCATTCTGTGTTTTCTTTCAATCATTTCTGCGTTTTTTGTAGTACGCAAAAAATCGGGAGTGATCACCCTTTCAGTAAAGTAGTTACAACGTTTACGATATTTCGTATTTAATTGTAAATGTTCACATCGTGCAGTAAATGCAATCTTATAAACGATTGCCTCAACCAATCTGTATAACTATATTATAAGCCTATTTACATTGCTGTAAAGGTTTAATGTGGATAACTCACCTTTAGGGTGATTTTATGCCTCATTAACTTATAAACGAGTCAAGAGATATTAACAGTTTTTCCTTAATATCTCAATACTAATCAATAAGTTTGAGTTAAAAATTTAATTAATTTTTCTAAGGTTTATTGTTTACTAATCATATAGCGACTCCAACGTCTCTCACCCTCCTTCAAAAGGACACCGTCATCAACCATTGAGATCAATTCTCTTTGAATAGTTTTTTCACTAGTGTCCTTTATAATTGAAGAAATGTCCTTTACCGATACATTGCCTTTTTGTTTAACTATATTAACGATGTCTTCCCTTCTCTTGTTTCTACTCACACTCTTGCTTGATGAATCTGAGTTACTTGTCTTTTTAGCTGTCCTTTTGTCTGTATTTGAATTGTCTTTTTTGTTAAGGACTTTTTCATTTGACTTATTGTTTTGTCCTTTACCATTATTGTCTTTTACAAAAGTTTCAATGTTTCTATCTATTTTGTCTTTTATTGAAATGTCTTTTTCTATCTGTCCTTTTTCTATTTCATCTATATCTTCTGTAAAGAAATCCTCTTTAAATAATTTATTACGAGATTGATTATCAGTTAAATCATAATCATTCAAAAAGTTAGCTAGTTTGTTTAGCTCTATGTTAACTATTTTATAGTTCATTTCTGATATAAAACCTGACTTAAATGAAACACTGTAAAGTGAAATCAATTGGAAAAGTTTTTGACTGATGTCACGAATGACAGATTCTCTAGAGGACATTGTTGCATTACTCAAGGACATTACGTTGTCCAATAGATCTAAAGATGTTTTTCTAAGTTGCCATTTGATTGGTTCGTCAACAACCATCAGATTTGTAATAAGATAAATAGCAGTAGAAAGTCTCTCTGTCTTTTTGTATAAAAAGACAAAACTCTCGTCCTTAAATATAGTTAGGTTTGAATTGCTATTATTAGCAGTCAGCTCGTTATTAGATTGTTTTCTAAAATCCATATGTCTTTTAGAAGTGTCCTTTATTAAAAACAAAAGTGTCCTTTTGGTTATAGGACACTTTATGTAAAAGACACTCTTAATAGCTATATTACTGATATTGTCCTTAAAGTCAAGCGTTTATGTCTTTAATGGTAAGTAAAATTAAACTAAAGATGATTGTTGACATTTAAATACCATTGTATATACTTTGGTATATGTATACAATTTTAAATGTTAAAACAGACAAAAAGCTAAAAGAAGAGGCTCGGAGAGTAGCCTCTGAGATAGGTGTCCCACTAAGCACTGTGGTTAACTCTTTTCTAAAACAATTTGTTAGAGACCAAGAAGTAACCTTTTCTACTAAAGAATATAAAATGACTCCCTATCTAGAATCCCTAATCGAAGATACAGAAGAAAAATATCAAAAAGGAAAATTAGATGGACCCTTTGATAACGCTGATGATTTCATTAAAAAACTTAATAAATAAGGATGTTAGTTCTTCACACTAAAAAATTCAAAAAGAGCTACCAAAAATTAACAAAACTCAATAAAACTAAATTTAATAAGCAGGTCGAATTACTACTTGCTAACATGCATGACCCTATTCTTAAAACTCACAAACTCCACGGTAGGTATAATGATTGTTTTAGTATAAATATTACAGGAGATATCAGGGCGATTTTTAGGACTAAAGAAAATAATAGAATCATTATTTTTGTAGAAATTGGGACACATAGCAAGTTGTATAAGTAAAATAAAAACTAAAATTTATGATAAACACTAATATGATATAATTAATCGAATATGGGAAGAAAAAAGAAGAAAAAAAATGAAGATTCAGAAGGGTTTTTGAATGCTTTCAAGAAAGAAACGTTAGAAGGTATCGTTGCAATATTATTCATAATAATTTCACTCTTTCTACTACTATCTCCTTTTGGAAAGGCGGGTATCGTAGGAGAGGTGACACATAAATATTTAGAGTTAGTTTTTGGACCAGTAGGATATTACCTACTACCAGTGATATTAGTAGTATTAGGATTATCATTCTTTAAGTCACTTAGTCATAACTTGGCATGGCCTAAAATTATTGGTGGTTCACTAATGTTAATTACCGGTCTTGGTTTCCTAGACATATTAATAGAACAAGGAGGAATGATTGGTCAATACATAAACATTCCCCTACTATCATTGTTTGGACTTTGGATGACCGTCATAGGACATGTTGGAATTTTCATTATTTCAATTTTAGTAATATTTGATCTTTCACTAAAATTCTCACACATCAAAGATTTCATGAGCAAGTACTTCTCTAATAATAAAAAAGAAGAAGAAGTTGAACCAGAAATAAAACAATCAGTTGACGAAGAGGAAGATGAGGAGGAAGAAGTAGAAGAGGAAGATGACGAAGAAATAGAAGTCGTAAGAAAAGAAGAAAAGAAAGAAGAGGATCCTAAAAAATCTAATGGCCTAATTTTCTTCTCTCGTAAAAATGAAAACTTCCAAGAATTCAAAGCTCCCCCACTTTCACTACTATCAAAGGATTCTGGTAAACCAGGTGTCGGTGACATCAAAGCAAACACAAACATCATCAAGAGAACTCTTGCAAACTTTGGTATCAGAGTTGAGATGGATGAAGTTTCAGTCGGACCATCGGTAACACGTTACGCTCTTAAACCTGCTGAAGGAGTAAAGCTTTCAAAAATTGTTTCTCTACAAAATGATCTTGCCCTAGCGCTAGCTGCCCACCCTCTTCGTATCGAGGCACCGATCCCAGGAAAGTCATTAGTTGGTATTGAAATTCCAAACTCTACAAAAACAACAGTTGGTCTTGCTTCTATCCTAAAGAGTAGCGAATTCCAAAAAAGTGATAAGCCGCTAATGCTTGGACTTGGTCGCGGAATATCTGGCGATTCTCACTTTACAAACCTTGCCAAAGCTCCTCACATGCTTATTGCTGGAGCAACTGGTGCCGGTAAGTCTGTAACAATTCACGCTATTATTACTTCCCTTCTATATAGAAACTCTCCTGAAATGTTGAAGTTCATTATGATCGACCCAAAGAGAGTTGAGTTAACTATGTACAACAAGATCCCTCACCTTCTTACTCCAGTTATTACTGATCCGAAGAAAACTATTCTTGCACTTAAATGGGCCGGAAAAGAAATGAGTCGTCGTTATGACATTCTAGAGGAACACGGTGTCCGTGACATTGGTTCTTATCATGAAAATGTTCTAACTCCTGCTGTTAAAAATGGTACAGATCCTGATGATATGCCAGAGAAGATGCCTTATATTGTCGTTGTTATTGATGAATTGGCTGACATTATACAAACCTACCCTCGCGAATTAGAGGCTGGTATTGTACGCCTTGCTCAAATGTCTCGTGCCGTTGGTATTCATCTTATTATTTCAACTCAAAGACCTTCTGTTAATGTTATTACAGGTCTTATCAAGGCTAACGTCCCTTCTAGAATTGCCCTACAGGTTGCTTCACAGATTGACTCTAGAACTATTCTTGATATGCCTGGTGCTGAAAAATTGCTTGGTGCTGGTGATATGCTTTTCCTATCAGGAGATGTTTCACAGCCACTACGTATTCAATCAGCCTTTATTACAGAAGACGAAGTTAAGAATGTTGTTAAGTTCTTGGCTAAAAATTATGAGTCAGAGCTAGATGATACGATTGATCTAGATAGTAAAGAAAGTGAATCAAACAGCGAATCCCTATTCAACGCTATGGATGATGATGGTGAGGATGAGGATGAATTATATGGAGAAGCTAAAGCAGAAGTTATCTCTGCTGGTAAAGCTTCAACATCGTACTTACAAAGAAGACTAAAGATTGGTTATTCAAGAGCAGCTAGAATAATGGACATATTAGAAGAAAATGGAGTAATCGGACCAGCTGACGGATCAAAACCTCGCGATGTACTAGCTGGAGGTGATGAAGAATCATATTCTTCAGATTCAGATTCAGACGAAGACAGTTCAGAGGAAAATGAGTAGATACAATACAGCCAAAATAATAAAGAATTCTATATACGCACTCTTTACGATAATAATTATCGGATACGCATTGTATAACTCTAGAATTTTTATTGCTGGACCTCAAATTGATATCCTAAGGCCTCAAAATGGAGAAACCATAACAGAAAGTCCATTAATTAGAGTACAGGGTGAAGCTAGAAATATAGCCTTTATGGAACTTAACAATAAGCAAATTGATACCAACGAGGAGAGTAAGTTCAATGAACCCGTACTTCTCTACCCTGGCTACAATGTGATAACTATTTTTGCAAAAGATAAGTTCGGTAGAACAGTCGAGAAGCAAATTGAATTAGTCTACAAAGGTGAAGATTCAAATAATAATATTATTGAAAATATTTTAGAAACAGCCACTACAAGCCTAGAAACAAGCACTTCCTCCCCTGTAGATTCTTTAGAAGAATTTTAAAGAAATTTTAGAAATAGATGTTAAAATACAAGAACTATGCCAAAAAAGAAAACAACAAAAAAAGAAGTTACAAGAAAAGTAATCACTGAAGAGAAAGATAAAAGGACTGCAGCAGAAATAAAAGAATCAACACAAGCAGATATAGAAGACACATTAAAAGAAATTAAGACAAAGTTTGGTGATGAATCAATCATGAAACTTGGCGAAAGTCGCAAGGTAAACGTTGATGCTATTCCAACAGGATCAATTGGTCTTGATGATGCGCTAGGAATCGGAGGTATACCTAAAGGTAGAATTATTGAGATATACGGACCAGAATCATCTGGTAAAACTACTCTTGCCCTTCATATTGTTGCTGAGGCCCAAAAGAAAGGCGGTATTTGTGCTTTTGTAGATGCAGAGCATGCTATGGATCCAGATTATGCCAAGAAAATTGGTGTTGATACTGACGATCTACTTATTTCACAACCTGATACAGGTGAACAAGCATTAGAGATTACTGAATCACTAGTTCGCTCAGGAAAGATCTCTACTATTGTTATCGACTCTGTTGCTGCCCTTACACCAAAGGACGAAATTGAGGGTGATATGGGTGCTCATCACGTTGGAAAGCAGGCTCGTTTAATGTCTCAAGCTCTTCGTAAATTAACTGCTCTAGTTGCCAAAACAGGGACTGTAGTTATCTTTATTAATCAAATTAGAATGCAAATCGGTGTTATGTTTGGTAACCCAGAAACTACTCCTGGTGGACGTGCGTTGAAATTCTATACTTCTGTTCGTCTTGATATTCGTAGAATTGCTCAAATTAAAAAGAATGATGAAGTTATGGGTGGTCGTATTCGTGTAAAAGTTGTTAAAAACAAAGTTGCGGCTCCATTTAAAATGACTGAATTCGATTTAATGTATAACGAAGGTATTTCTCGAGAAGGTGAAATGATAGCCCTTGGTGAAAAATATGACATTATTAAAAAAGCTGGTGCCTTCTATTCATATGGAGATGAAAAAATTGGACATGGATATGATGCCGCTAGAACTTTCTTAAAAGAAAACAAAAAAGTTAGTAACGAAATAATGACTAAAATTAGAAAATCTTTGAAAGAAGATAACTAATCTACTGATCTCCTACTATGCTTAACTACAATCACATAAAAGAAAGAAGATATATTGTTCTTGGTGGTGAACCGTATGAGGTTCTTAGTTCTAATGTTTTTAGAAAACAACAAAGGAAACCTGTTAACCAAACAAAGCTTCGTAATTTAATTACTGGATCAGTGCGTGCAGAGACTTTTCACGCAACAGATACTGTTGAAGAAGCTGATATGGATTACAAAAAAGTTAAATATTTATTTAGTAAACCAAATCGCCAAAACAACACTGCAGAGTATTGGTTTAGTGATATTGATAATCCTACTAATCGATTTGAGCTTTCAGAAGATATTTTGGGTGATAAAATGAAATTCATTAAGGAAAACTCTGAAGTAGATTGTCTATTGTTTGATGAAAAAATTATCGGCATCAAAATACCCATAAAAGTTGAACTGAAAGTTACAGAGGCTCCCCCAGCAGTCAAAGGTAACAGTGCAACTGGTGCGAACAAACAAATTACTCTTGAAACTGGATTAGTTGTGAACGCTCCAATTTTTATTGAAGAAGGAGAAAGTGTTGTTATAAATACTGAAAAAATTGAATACGTCGAAAGAGTGAAGTAATTGATACTTAAAAAAAATACCAAGAAAAAAACCCCGCTAAAACGCGGGGTTTTGTGGTATAGAAATGTCTGCGTTAGCTAGACTACGTGTGGAAGTTCTAAGACTTCACACATATACCATGACGCTTCATATCGCACGAAGAACTCAATAAGCTCATCATATGAATATATTGCATGTTCTTTGCCAATTTTGGTGGCATTCCTGACTAAACAGGTGATGTGATCACCAGAGCGACAATGAATTTTTCGCCCTCTACTATGATTATCATTATCACAACCAGCGTACTCAACGAGGGATTTAACAGCTTCATTCAAGGACTCCGAATCAAAATCGTCGCCCATCAAGAATTGATCTGTAAAATCCTTCAATACACCAATTGGAATATTGTGCTCAGAGGTTGCACCAGAGCCAATAAAGGCATTAGTGTAAGAATCTGACACCATATAGAGTGCAATCACCTTTTCAGGGTTCATGTGCTCTTCTTTCAGAAAACGAGAAATTGTCCTAGGACGGACACCTTCCTCGGTATAATCAGTCTCATCAAGAATCTCTTGAATTATATCTTTTATAACCTGCTTATTTAACATTAAGTATAACCTTTCTTTGTTGAATGTTCATGAACCAGTAATTCACTAGCCCAATAAATAAAATACCACTTTATAAAAAAGAGTCAATTAAAATA
>Ga0306869_1001037_pt1 | contig 11111 bp, 12 predicted proteins | sample AntRauTorckE6833_FD_190421 | JGI IMG/M metagenome (GOLD analysis project Ga0306869, IMG submission 190421) | Saline lake microbial communities from Rauer Islands, Antarctica - Metagenome Torckler E6 #833 (v2) (version 2) | ecosystem: Environmental > Aquatic > Non-marine Saline and Alkaline >... | reverse complement strand
TTTACTGAGCAAATTACTGAGGTCTTAAATGATGACCTAAACACGCCCGAGGCGCTTTCAATTTTAAGTGCCTGCGCCAGACCTCCCGCGCCCACAGCTACCAAAGCATTTACTGAATTTCTCGAGTTTGTTGATAGCGTATTCGGGCTTAACTTGACCGCTTCTTCAGATATAAACCAAGCGCAGAAAGACTTGTTAGCCAACCGGGCAGCGGCTCGGGAAGCTGGCGATTGGGTAGCGTCGGACAGCTTACGTGATGAACTTGCCGGGCAGGGGATTATTGTGCGTGATACGCCGAACGGCCAAATCTGGGCTAGGAATTAGGTTCTTTAGCTTCGAGGGTTTGCTTTTTGCGAAGGAAGTATTCCTCAATAACAATCTTCAGGCAGCCGGCCAGCGGGATAGCCACAAAGCCACCTAGAATACCGCCAAAGCCGATACCAAGCAACGCCGCGATAAACACCAGTAGCGGTGTCAGCTCATTCTGGCGCGATTGGATAACCGGCTGGATGGTAACGTTCTCTATCTGTTGATAAATCAAGAAGAAAACCGCCATAATCAGCGCTAAGGGCACTGAAGCAAACAGGCAAACCAGCACTACCACCGAGGCGCCAATGGTCGCGCCGATCATTGGAATCAGACTGGTAATTGTTATGATTCCGGCCAGAGCAACGGCGTTGATTGAGATATCGAGCAGTGTACTGACAATCAACAATGCCGTCAGCGCAAACCCACCGGCGATAATCGCGATCAGCAACTGTCCGTTCACGTAGCCAGTAACCACGTGGTACATGCGGTGCGCCAGCTTTTTATTATGCTCGCGTCGGGATGCCAGCTGGGTTCCCCAAAAGCGTTTGATCCAGACCGGTCCCTCGACCAGCATCATGAACGTTAAAACCAGCACGGTAACAATCGACACAATTACGCTGCCGATGCGCGTGGCGGTATCAAAAACGCCGCTGCGCACCTCCGGAATAATTCGGCGGCTGAAGTCGCGGCTAAGATCGTTTAATTGAACATCTAGATTATATCGGCGGACAAATCGCGCCGGCGCGGAATCCTGCGTCTGAAAATCCTGGATTAACTGCGGTACGTTAGCAATAAAATCGCCAGTCTGATTGACCAACGGTGGAATAATCAAAGAGAAAAAGCTGATAAGCCCCGTCAATACCGCCACGTACGCCAAGCCAGTAGCCCACACGCGACTGCGACTCTTGAGCTGCTCGGAAATCCAACTGACCGTCGGGTTAAGTGCTACAGCTAAGAAGGCGGAGAAGAGGATGAGCGTTATGACGTGCGCCGCCTGGGTCAAGAATTTCAGCACGAGTACCGAGGCAATAATCAAGACAATAACTCGCAGAACCGTGCGCGTGGCGACTGTTACTTGGATATTTTTGTGTGTGCTCATGGTTGTATTATCCTAAGTTCGCCGTCTTTTTGCAACTACTGTTTGATAATTACGTAAGAGCTGTGAACCAACTCTGTTAATGTCATACTGTTTGACTGCACGGCTTTGGGCTTTACCTATGCGTTTACGAAGTGAGACATCTACTATAAACCTAGCAAGCGTGTCTGCGAATTCCTTGGTGTTCGTAGGGTCAAAGAGACATTCTGGCCAGTCTCCAAGCACGCTTCGGTAACCGAGATTGTCGCCACCAATCACCGTCCCGGCACCTGCTGCCATGGCTTCAATCAACACGATGCCAAAACTTTCACCGCCCAAAGACGGAAACACGGCAATATCTGCAGCTCTCAACGTATCAGGCTTATCAGCCTCGTCAATAAACCCCATAAATTGCGTCACATCTTTTAAGCCGCTACGCTGGGCGTACTGCTTTAAAGATTTCTCAAGGGGGCCGCCACCGACAATCAGCACGCGCCACCGATCCTCTGTGAATTTGTTGTGGCGAAGTATGGCAAGCGCCTCAAGTAATTCACGGCAGCCTTTTCGTGGCACTAGACGCCCTAGGAATACGATGGTGCAAGACGCGTCACCTTGAACACGGCTCTGGACACGATGAAATAATTTACTATCAACGACGTTTGGTAAAATCGCAGCTTGAGTTTTAAAAACATTATTAGCAAACTGCTGAGCGGCCGCTGAAACGCAAAATACCTGATCAAACCGCCGTAAGCTTCGTCGTAGCCAGAATGACAATACTCGACTTCCTAAACGCTCAATCCACCCATACGGGACGATGTGGAATGTGCCAAGTACAGCTGTTTGTGGATCAGCCGCTCCAATAACTTTGGCGGCGAACCACGGACTGTAGGGCATTTGAACGTGCAAAACATCAAACTTTTCGCGCTTAAGCACCGCAGCGATCCGCCGCCTGCTGACAGGCAAAGGAATCGACAGCCGGTTCCGATTAAACCGCACAGTGATATTTCTGCCGAGGCTATGGATATTTGATATATCCTGCCGAAGCGTTTTACCCACCAGATAATGAACCTCGTGACCATTTCTTTCCAACCATTTACCTAGGCCGAGGACATACTGCTGTACGCCGTCAGTCGTATCTAAGCTGTCGTCAAGCACAAAACCGATCCTTAATGGTTTATCCCTCATGACTCTTCTAAAAGACGCTCGTAAAGCGCCTCATACTGGTCAACCACTGTTGGATAATTAAATTGTTGGACGTATTGCGCCGCCCAATCTTGCCATAGTGTCCGCAACGCATCATCATACAGAAGTAACTCGAGCCGGCGTGCAAACTCCGAGGTGTCTTTAGGGTTTACCAAAGATAATGCGCCTCGTCCTTGCAAAACCGCCGAATAGCCGGAATTATCACCCGCTACTGTTACTAGCCCGCTCGCCATAGCTTCAAGCAATACTATGCCGAAACTTTCACCGTAAGGCGCTGGTGAGCAAAACAAATCACTCGCCTGAAGCAACCTTATCTTTTCAGAAAGTGTAACGTAACCCTTAAACGTAATACCGACCACATCGTACTCATCCACCCAATGCTCTAGCTTGGCTCTGTTCGGGCCATCACCAGCGATAACCAATGACACTTCCGGTCGCCGAACACGTAATTCCTGATATGCTCTCAGTAGGTATGGTATACCTTTGCGTTTTTCCAAACGTCCTACATAAAGTATCTTTTTTTGTTTTTTGTTTTTTGTTTTACGGGACGTATGCATTTTGTTTTGGTACGTATCAATGTCTATGCCATTCGGAATAATGTCGATGTGTTTATTGGTTAAATTTTGTACGTACTCCGCGGCCGCCTCTGAAACTGCCGTTAGGCCATTCAAATATTTCATAATCGATTTGGTATAAGGGGTGATGACGCGTTCGATTGTCCGATGCATGACGGTTTCCGGCAATTTGGCGTGGAAGGTAGCGATATTTATACAGTTACTGCGACTAAGGATTTGCATGCTTACCATAGGCACCCAGGGTTCATGAAAATGCAGTAGATCGAACTGCTCTTCGAAAAGCATATTGTCGACTGCCTCATTACTAACACTCACGGATACCTGAGATGTCGTGTGAAACGATTTAACTTGTGTCGCATTACCGATGAACAGCACGTCGTTGCGCAATTTACCGTCGTAATCTCGGGGGAGTGGGGTTATAATTTTGACTTGGTGGCCACGCTTCTGCAGTTCTTCCTGAAGTGCAAATACACATTCCTGCACGCCACCGCCGTGAAACAAATTGTACGGACACACCAATCCAACTTTCATTAATGACAGTATAGCGCATTTTATATAGTCTAGCTGCGTAAACTACTAAGCTCTAAGCGAAGCTATAGCCCTACCAAAAAAAATGACCAAATTTTGAATGATGGATGGTGAGTCTAAAAACTAGTTTTTAGGCCGCCAGGCGCGATCAAAAATGGTCATTTTGTTTTGGCAGGGCTATATACGTCCTCAGACAGCAGACGGCGTATTTTCGAAGGCATCATAGCGGCTGATGTTTTCGCGTCAGCGACTACGCTCGGAGCATGGGTATCCATTTTTGATGGTTCGCTGTTAAATTTATTAAAAATTATGCTCATATGTTGCTCGACCATGTCGTTGTCGAAATAATGATCTGCTTTTACCGAAACATGCCAGACGGGCAAATCAATCTGTTTGCGACAATTATCCAGCTGCAGAAACTCAACATACGTGTACATGGCCGTACGCAAGTCATTGCAGTGCCACAAGTGGACTTCGAAGTCCATAATTTCTTTGTAGGCATCCGATTTCTTGCCAATAAATTTTTGTTTTGCGTTATGGGTTCGGGCATAAGCAGCGCGAATAACTAACGGGTGCAAGCAAACATTTTTGAAAAACAACGAAGCAGGTGCGGTCGTAAAAGCTCTTGCACCGTTCAGATACAGCGCCCGGCGCGTTCTGCTGAAAGTGAAATCGTCTCCATGAGCAAAACCAACCACGCTAACTAACAGATCAACTTTCTTGGCTAAATCCGGATAGCGTTGCAGCATTCTCGTGACAACCACAAACCCGAAACTCAGCCCCGCGATAGTTACTTTCTTGCGCTTGTAACGCATTTTTACAAACGCAGCTAGATAGTCGGCCAGGTTGTCGATGGTCGGCTTTTGACCAATTTTATAAAAACTCTGCATTCCTCCGAACCCAGGCAAATCCGGCATAGTAACTGCCCCATACTGGTTAAGGTCTTGCATAACCCCCCACCAGCGCTCCAAACTGGAATGATGCCCATACACGAACAGGAGTTCCCTGTGCTTACCCTTAGGAGCAGGCATGTGCAGCATTCGCCCGCGCAAACCATTCATGTGTAACGGCGAAATATAATCGCCCGGCTTTTTTACTTTTTTCACCATATGCTTCAAAATGTACGCGAAAATGGTCGAATAGTCCATCATTGTTAGTATGGCCTTGGTCGTCTTGGCCATTCATTCTGCATGGATGCATGCGGATTATTCGAGCAGCGCTTCGGTTCCTACCCAAACGTACTCCCACGCCTCCGGATCTGGTCCTTGGTCAACCACTTCTGGCGGATAGCTGGGTATCCATCCTGACTGTTTAGCGTTTAAATAGTTTTTAGCGCTTATCCACTTAAAGCAGCTTGTATTCGCAAAGAAATTAAAATCTTCATCTCCACACTTAAAATCCACGGCATAGCCGGTATGATGCCGTGAGTAACCAGGAATTGAGGTGGTTTGCAAAACGTCGTCAATTGCCTTGTCTGCGAGACCGGCAGCGATATCCTGAACACTCACTGCTTTAGCTTCCAACTCTTGCATAAACAGCAGCCGCTGTTCTTCCACCGACCGGTACGCCGAAACCAAACCTAGGTTAACGCCATCTTTTGCAGCTGCACTTTTAAGCTGACGCCAGGCGCTTAGCATCTGCTGTTGCACAAAATATCCTTCTTCTGTTTTCGACAGCGGTTTGCCCGGACTACTACTTAGCATATATCCTCGGCGCTCGGCCAAAGCCCGGATACGAGTATCGGCTTTTTTACTACCAGTAACTACTGGGGGTGCGACTATCTTAGTCGTGTTACTAAAGTCTTGCGAAATATACAAATCTCTAAATTCCGAATCGCTAAACTCCCGATAGCGGGGCGGGGCAGCTTGCTCGGTAACTTTAGATTGAACTGCAGGTTGTTCCTGCGCATCGACAGCGTGCCACAGCAAACCACCGCTCAAAGTCACTAGAACCAGCAAGACAGAGCTACGCCGCGACAAACGTTTGCGCTTTGGTGCTGGCTGACGATGCAACTGGTTCGGTTCAATAATTCGCATAGTTCTTATGTGCCATTATACGGCAATTAAGCCACAGTCCCATAGTCCAATAACCAAGTTCATTGGCCAATTTCAAACAATTTAAAGGGCAGCGCACTAGCCAAAGTTGTAATGTCTGGCTTGCACTCAGTTTTTTTGCTACAATCTCCTCTGTTGTAACTCAACAATGGGGAGTGGCCAAGTGGTAAGGCACCAGTTTTTGGTACTGGCATTCGGGGTGAGAGCCGCCAGTGGCGGGTCGCAAGGCAATCTTCACTTGAAAACTTGTTTTCTAAGCAGAAGTTGCGGGCCGGCGGAACGTCGGTCGAATCCAATTCGAACCCCAAGTACGTTATAATCAGGGCATAGTGATGGGGAGTGGCCAAGTGGTAAGGCACCAGTTTTTGGTACTGGCATTCGGGGGTTCGAATCCCTCCTCCCCAGCCATGTAGTTTATGCGATTGTGCTAAAACTATAATCGCAATTTGATGGAGTACCGGAGCCTTTTATGTTAATTGAGGTAATCTTGGGCGAAGTCAGCATACTCTTTATCTGTCGGGTCGCGCATTATTAGTTCTGACAGTGGACGTGAGAGCCACGGCTGTTGCGACTTTGGAATTGCTAGGGATTTTGGCCAGCGCAAGGGCTCGATGCCGTACTGTGCGCGGCGCTCGTTGACGTGGGCAAAGTTCTGTACCGTGGGTAGGAATGGTTTCTTGTGTTCGTCCAGTAGCCACTGCGTGCCAAAGCGTTGCGGTTGCCGTTCTAGAAGTAAGATATAATCGGTGAGTGGCGGGATTGCCTGGCAATAGGTGTCGTGTTTATTGCGTTCGTAACTGATCGTGAAGGCCTGGAGTACTTGGCGCATTACGGTGAGTGAGGAGTGCGTGGCTAGAACTGACAGCGCGCGGGCAGCCTCCGCGCCAATGTTTCTGAGTGAAGGTTGGCCGATTGTATCAAGTATCGTAAGCATGCGGTGAGTTCGCTGCCTGACTTTTTCGCGCAGTTCTGAGTGAGCGGTATTAAGGCTGGACGTGTTGTTGCTCTCAAAGTTAATTCGAGCAAAAGTTCGCCATTCGTCTTGATCTTCCTGGACCAATTGCATAAGTTCTTCGGCTAACAGCGGGTATTTGTTGCCGTCTTTGTTGCCGAGGTTTTCTATGCGATCGGCACGGGTTTTGGCTTTTTTATATAGCTTGCGTAGCTCGGATTTGGCTTTATCCAGATGGGACTGAGCCCAGTCGAATTCCAGGGATAAGATCATGAATGCCAGAAAACAGGTAACAAGGCCTGGGCCGGGCAGCGGGATCAGGATAATTCCGACTAGTAGTAATGGGAATCCGATAATGCCGGCGGCTATCTTTCGCGCGAACTTCGTGGTTTTTCTCATAAGTGTTTCAGATTAAGACCTTCCCGACGACAGTTTGCGCGTCGAGCCAACCAAAATGCCGGCTATCGGTGCTCTGGGCTGGGTTGTCGCCGCGAATATATAATTTCTGTCCGTTTATGGCCGCGACGCGCTTTATTTTCTCTAAGCCATTGTGCCGCACTATTACTATATCGCCAGGCTTGAGTGAGCGGAATAGTTTATGGGTGATTACAATTTTGCCAGCCGGTAGCTGCGGCAGCATGCTTTCGCCGTGGACGCGCCGGAGGGTGAACGGCGGGCTAAGGCCTCGTCCTGAAATAACTTCACCATTCACTCCAACCTGACTATCCCATCTTCCGGTTTTCGTCCTCGCTCCTTGGGGCACTGTACCGATGGTACGGCTTGGTCGGTCGTTGTGGGCGCGCTCGGGATATGGGACAGCCAGACTGGGACTCGGTGGTGCAGTTATTTCAGGACGAGGCCTAAGCCTGTTTGGTTTTTTGAAAAATATTGGCAATTTCATCAATTAAATCCAATAGTTCCTGGCCGATATCCGGGTTGACGGACTTTTTGGCGTCGCCGGCGGCTTTGGTCGCCCGCCAGAACAAATCGTGCAAGTTGGGGAATTTCTCCAGATGCTCCGGCTTGAAGTAGTCCGTCCATAGCACCCACAAGTGGTGCTTTACCAGCTCCGCCCGCTGCTCTTTGATAATAACCGCTCGAACCTGATCTGTCTCCGACAAATCCACGTATTTCTGCATAATCTTCTGCACCGACTCCGCCTCAATCCGCGCCTGCGCCGGGTCATACACCCCACACGGCAAATCACAATGCGCGTAAACTGGTTTCAGTTTGAATAGTTTCATAACGTGCTCCTCCATCCATATTATTACGTATAGTTACCAGTATACTCGCGCTTACAATAACATACGTGCGAAAACGCTCAAACCGTTTAGAACTCGGTGTGTTTCTTTGTTGGAAAGCGGCTTAGCCATACCTATGTCAGCTTGCGAGGGGCTGATATTATTGTCGATTAAAGCCGCGTTAGCCGCCATGTAACGGTTATCCAGCATTTCTGCCATCGTAGTCTCCTCAGCTCCCGGTTCAATACAGCCGGTTGTTCGCAGCTGTTTTGTGGCGTGCTCGTATGCTAAGCGGGCAGCCAAACGGGGCAGTAAACCAGTCTGACGGTAATCGCTAACTAAGGCTTCATCGATCACCGTAAAATTTGTAATATATGAGGATAAGCCGGTTTCCAATGTCTGCTCTAATAGTTCATCGAGTTCAGTCGCTTCGGCTGGCTTTTGGAGTTGGTTGACGCATTGCTGCATGGTGCTCAGGCTTAGTAAAAATACGTAACCTGTCTCTACGCTAATCGCACGTCGAGTCTCAATGGTCTCTTCCGGTGAATCTTTTTTGACAATCATTGCTTGGAAACGGCCGAAATAATGCGGACGAATATCAATCCCTATATCATCTGCTTGCTCAGGATCATCGCTCATATGTATAAAGTCTGCCTCAATATTGTCTCGGCGAGGCATTAATCGGATTTGCCGTCGTTGAATGTTTTCCGGTGTGTGCAAATAGTCAACCAAATCTTTGCCCATACCGAACAGCTGTAGATATTCGGTGGTCGCTGACTGGGCGACGGCTCGGGCTTCATTGTCAAGAGCTGGCACGTCATGTTCGGTTGGGACCCCAAAGACATCACGCATTTGCTCCACTATATGAGAGACCTGTAAAAGCGGCATTAAGTCGAGAATTCTCGCGTCTTTTTCTTCACCCATTATTGTTCTTCCTTAAGGCTATGCATTTGGCGCCATTTTTCGACTTCGGCGTGGTTGCCGCTGAGCAGGACTTCGGGGACTTTTTTGTCGTGGAATTCTTCGGGGCGGGTGTATTGGGGGAACTCCAAGGTGTTTTGCTGGCTAAAGCTTTCGATCAGCGCCGAATCTTTGCCGCCTAAGACCCCGGGTATCAAGCGCACCACGCTGTCGATAATTACCATGGCCGGTAATTCGCCGCCGGTTAGTACGTAATCACCGATAGAAATTTGCTCATCAACGTAATCGACAACTCGTTCGTCGTAGCCTTCATAGCGCGCGCAGACGAAAATCAAATCATCTTCTTGGGCAAGTTCCCGCGCCTTCGCCTGAGTATATCGCTCTCCTCGCGGCGTCAACAAAATAATCTTTGTCCTTATCCCCACCTTTTTCTCCCCACTCCTTTCTCCGCGGCTTTTAGCCGTCTCAATAGCCGCTACCAATGGCTCCGGCTTCAGCAGCATACCGTCGCCGCCTCCGTACGGCGTGTCGTCCACCGTCCGTCGTCGTCCCAATCCGAACTCTCGAAGGTTGATATACTTAAATGTCACTAAACCTTTATCTTGCGCTTTCCAGAGCATGCTGGTATCAAGAACTCCGGGGAACATCTCCGGGAATAGAGTAATTACTTGAATATTCATAGAAATATTATAACAAATGTAAAATGAAATCCCAAATAATGAAATCTCAACCCAAGAGCTAATGAACCCATTTCAAACTTCAGTGGCTACAAGTCGAGGTCGTCGAACTCAGCGAGTTCCTTGCGGGTTTTACTGACAACGCTATCATGATCTTCGTCTTGTTTGTCGTCGCTAGTATCGTCGGCGCTGGTGTCATTAGAGAGCGCGGCACCAGTGTCTTGCTCTGGCTTAGGCGTGTCGCTATCAGGATTCGAGGTTTTGTCAACCGGGGAGGATTCGTCACGGGGAGGACGCGGCTCGCCGTTGTCAATGATCTTCAGGTTATAACGCGCGTCATTCTTTGTCCCTAGCGCGCGAAGCAGGGTACGGAGGCTTTGCGCGGTGCCGCCGCGTTTGCCAATGACGCGGCCGAGATCCTCCGGATCTACCGTTAGTTCCAGCAGTACGCCTTTCTCGTCGATTCGGCGTTCAATCGACACTGCATCCGGGTTGCCTACCAGAGATTTTACGATATATTCAATAAATTGCTCGTCGATACTGTTCGTCATGCGGGAACTCCTTCAATTACGGTACTCTTAGAACCCATCCAAAATCTTTTTCCGCGCTCACCCGCACCTCTGGCGGCCGGATAGACTGTTACCGCTCCTCATCCCGAGGTATAGTCGGGATTTCTTCACCTGAACGGTCTGTCCAGCTCACCAGAGGTACGGCTGACGTTCCAAAAAAAGATCTTCTTGTAGGCTCTTAATAAGTATAACCTAATTATATTGCCCACCCAAAATAAAATGAACATTTCTAGCCGCGCCAAAGCTTTTGTTTTTCAATCATGTTGTTTTGGTGGCTGTAATGCAAACTCGATCGATCTAGGCTTTTTCTTCGGCCGTAGCAGCCTCTGGTTTTTCAGCCGCTGCTTCAGTTACTGTGGCTGCTTCTGGCTCAGCGGCTTTAGTCTCTTCTGGAGTCTCTTCTGGCGTGTTTTGTGGTTCTGGGGTTTCTGGTTCAACTTCTGCGGGCGTTTCTTCCGCCGGGGTTTCTGGTGGAGCTGGTTCGGCGGTTGGCCGATTGCGGCGCAGTTTTTCGGGGTTGCGTGTGGCTTGTTTTTTGCCGGCGGCTAATTGAACCCACTTCGGGAGCTTAACACCTTCTTTTTTCAAAAGTCGGGCTACGCGATCAGACGGTCGAGCGCCATGCTCTAGATAGAAGCTGGCTTTATCTTGGTCAATCACTGCCACTTTGGTGTGCGGGTTATAACTACCCAGCGGGGCTACAATCCGGCCACTGGTAGGTGTTAATCGGGCTTCCTGCACGATCAGGCGGTATTGAGCGTGCCCTTTACGGCCGGTACGAGTCAAACGAATAGCTAGCATAAATTATCTGTAACTTCCTCTTTATCAACTTAAACATTTAAAAAAACAGTCCTGCTAATTCTACAGATATAAGAGGTGAAAGTCAAACAGATTTTACAGCCTGCTTTATACCGGCACAACAAACCAGTTTCGCCGCCCCGCAAGCGGGACTATGCCGAGCTACTTTTTCTTGTCAAAGAAAACGTAGCCAAAAAGATGACAGGCAA
>Ga0306869_1001030_pt1 | contig 11154 bp, 12 predicted proteins | sample AntRauTorckE6833_FD_190421 | JGI IMG/M metagenome (GOLD analysis project Ga0306869, IMG submission 190421) | Saline lake microbial communities from Rauer Islands, Antarctica - Metagenome Torckler E6 #833 (v2) (version 2) | ecosystem: Environmental > Aquatic > Non-marine Saline and Alkaline >... | reverse complement strand
TATCGGCTGGTGCCTGGGTGCGACGACGGCTGTAGAAGAAGTACATACCAAGGATCAAAGCCACGACCGCGGCACCGATTATCTGCCACTGTTGCGTGGTCGGGGTAGGAAAGGTTGCTGCGTTGGTACCAGAGGCTTCGGCGCACGACACACCAAGCGCAGTACAGTCGTAGTCCAGGGTGACCGACTCTACCTCCACCTCATCTTGAAAGAGCGTGGCGGTAAGGGTAAAGGTGTTATAGGTACGCTCGGGGGTGAACGTATCAGCGGTACCCATCATAGCACCAGTAATGGGACCTTCGTAAGTGTGGGAATGAATCAGTTGGCCGTTTCGGTCGGTGAGCTCTAGTTCAATGCGGCCGCCTGGTACTTGGTCGACGTTGCTGGTGTTGTGAGCACAGCTAAATAGTGTGGTAGCCTCACCGGCGGTTAGCGGGTAGCTCGTGACACCCGGGAAGTTGAGGCGAGTCTGCGTGAGTCCTTCGCGTACCACGCGGACGTTGATCCGACTGGTCATGTCCCCCACGGTGGCGGTACCTGATACGAGGTACACCGGGTAATCGACATCGGTCACGGTGTAGTTGAGTGGAATAGTGTCCCCGGCCGCTACTGATACGGTGTTTGTCTGTGTACTCAGGCGGTGTTCCTCCCGTTGCTGGTCCCAGCGGTACACTTCCCACGTGATTTGCGCTTGGGCATCCTCTTCGGTCGTGTTTTCGAGGAAGGTGGCCAGTTGGATCGGATCGGTCGCACTCACCTGTGGGGCAAAGGCAGCGAAGTAGTACTGGCTTTGATTAACAAAGGTACGAGAACGGTCAAAGGCCACGGAGCCGGTTCCTTCCCCATTGATTTGGAAGCTGTATACACCACCAAAGACGTCATCGGTGAACGGGAGGCCGGCGAGGTTGTATGCCTGTGCCACCGCTACGTAACCCACCAGGCGGTAGGACGCGGTAGGAGCGCCAGCGGGGATGTTGTAGGTGAAGTCGCGAGTGATGGTTTCTCCAGCTGGGATACTGAGGTCAGAGAGAGCTTGCCACTCATCAACGAGATGGTGCATATGGGTAGTAGCTTCGGTCGGATCAAGCTCACGATACAACTTGAGGTACAGGCCGGTGTCGACAACTGGGTATGGGTTGGTGTTGGTGAGAGTGACGGTGAAAGCAGCTTCCGTGCCGGAGGTGAGCACATTAGTGGTTTGACTTTGCACAGACACGTCGACCGAGTCGAAGGTGTAGTGGTCAAAACAGATATCAAGCGCTGGGTCGAGAGCGGCGGCAGTACCCCCGACTGGGCCCGGGCCGAAAAACAAGGAGAACTCTAGTTCGCTCTGCTCTTCGGGGGTGAGGGCGAGGATGTCAGCCGGGCTAGTGATGTCTGCAAATGGAGTGTCAGCTAACGCGTCAGCACGCAGCTCGTCTAGAAAATCGAATAGTTCGGCTGCTTCTGGTTCGGTGAGCGGTTCTGCAGGTGGTGGTGTATCACCAGTTTGGGCGGCGAGTGAAAGGGGTAATAATGTCGCAGCAAGCGAGAGACTAAGTGCGATAGAAAGAAAAACGCGTGTAGTGGATTGAACTAGTGTCATACATAATATTATACATAAATACTAGTCCAGCCTGCGCTCTTTTCCCCTAAAAGGTAGTCTTTTCAAAAAGGCATACCGTACCTTCCGTGCCACATTCTTCAAGCCCCTCCAGCCGAGTGACCAAAAAACCACCAGACAACATCCCCGATCGGGATGTTGTCTGGCGGTTTGACACTTGGATAGATCAAGCTGGTATACAACAGTACATTACGTTGCGGTACATAGTAGTGCGGTCGCTACCGACACATCTAAAACTACCTACTTAAACGGACACACTTTTGCACCTCTTTGTGCGGCTGGCCGTTCACTGCATTTTTTGTGCCAAGCTACGACGTGTGGGAATGAATCGAGCGATACAGCTTCCTTGGCGTTGTATCCCCAATCGAGACAACCGACCCATGGAAAGGTGGCAATATCTGCAATTGAGTATTCATCGCCAGCAAGATACGCATTATCTTTAAGCTGTTCCTCTAGCACACCGAGTAAGCGTTTGGTTTCATTTTGATAGCGCTCAAGTGGATACGGATGATCACAAGATTCTTTACCTCCCAATGCATAAAAATGCCCAAACTGACCTAGCATCGGTCCGATATGCGCTACTTGAAAGAAGAGCCACTGCAATGTCTCCAGTCTCTGTCGTGGATCATTGGAAAGGAATTGCCCTGACTTGTCGGACAGGTACATGAGGATTGCTCCGGTCTCCATTACAGTGATCGCTTCCCCACCAGGACCATCGGGGTCAGTAATGGTTGGTATCTTGCCGTTTGGGTTCAGCTTGAGATACTCAGGATCATGCTGTTCCTCTTTCCGTATATCTACAGTGTGAGCTTCGTAAGCGAGCCCCATCTCTTCGAGCGCAATCGAGACTTTCTGTCCGTTGGGGGTTGCGAGTGAGTATAGTGTTATTGGTTTTGACATAATTTCAGTTATTTTACGTGATAACTACTCCCCCACACCCTATCACTGATAGCCAGATTTTAAAAAGTTTGTCTCATTTGTAGTTGCTATATAAAAATAGTCTCCCCAACAATCCAGATATGCCGTCTGACTATTTAAACTAAAATTTACGTGCCGGAAACACGCTGTATACTATATTGAAATGTTGAAACAATTGTATGTCTTATTGGGTGGAGTGCTCTGCGGTGCACTGGTTGTAATAGGGGCTTCCCCTTATATACTAGCTAACCAAGAACGAACGCACTCGCTATTTGTCTATGGCACCCTTGAGAATAATTTTATTCGATACTATGCGTGTTTATGTCTTGTGCCAGAAACGTCCGCCACACTGATTGACTACCAACAAGCTGGGCTAAACATCCTACCCGCTCCCAACCAAACAGTGTCGGGATCAATTATTAAAGTTTCTTCCGCGCAATTAGAACGCATCGACAGCTATGAAGATGTACCCAGTAATTACATGAGAGAAACCATAAATATAGACGATACACCACATTGGGTATACATAAAAAATAAGTAGGCAGTCTTCGTTAACAACCTACTTGATGCATTTTCATGCTATTAGATATTACCCTGGATTTCGTCAGACAGAGCTTGCGTATACGAAAATCGATCAAAGAATTCTATCTTTTCATCAGCAATTGATCCCCGCGGCGCCATTTCACCGTAGACATGCCAGGTAAAGCTTTCAGCAAAATCTTCGGCTGGGTCTGTCGCTGCGTATTCACTAACGAATTCTGATTCGTATCGATCGTAAAAGTCTGTTTGATAAAACCCTGATTCTGCCTGCACTACTTGTAGTTCATCAAGCATCTGCGTCGTCCAAAATTCTGCCACAAACTGACCTATATATGAATCAGTACCGTAGCAAATTCCATCGGCAAAATATGGGTGACAATTGCGCGAATACTCCCCGGTTTGAAACACTTGATCAAGCGAGAAAATATGGGCAAACTCATGCACCATCAGTTCGGTAGAAGCCCGTGATTCAGGAACTTCGATAATCTCGCTTTGTCTGACGGCGTAGCGCCAGTCTTTGGTGTACGGGGTTTTGGTTTCGACGTATGCACCGACCTCGTCTTTGCCGTTGGTGTAAATTACCAGTTCATCAATGTGATCATCATACTTATCAGGTAGTACGGTTAGCAATCGATCAAAATAAGTTCGATATGCTTGTGGAGTCCGCGCAGAAATTTCACGCTGGTCGACTGTATACGAAGCAACTATCTCACCCCCAATGTCACTCAACATAGTAGAACCACTCTGAACTGATTGTGATGCCAACTGGAGTTCTAGTTCAGCAATCTGTTGTTGCAGTGCATTAATTAAACTGATTAAGCTCGCTCGATATTCATCTTCGGCCGTTTGTGACATGGCGGGCGTAACAAAAAACGCGCAGGCCGCAAAACACCCGACCAATAATCCGACAAAACGATTTCTATTCATAGGGTTTATTATCAACTATTACGCAGTAAAGTACAAAGTAATACAACTTGTAGTCAGTCACACCGCCAGTTACACTAACCATATGAATAATAACTCTGCGATCTATACTATTACCAGTTTTCTAATTGGCCTTTTGGTTGGTGGTGGAGCAATGTACTTTTGGCAAGTGAGTCAGCATGACCACAGTGATCCCAACAGCCATCACGACAACCACCCGATTGCTGACCCCTATGATAGCGAATATCACGTTCATGCCGATTTCCACATTGTTGTGCAAGACAACTTGGTTGACCTCTCGGACGATATGTTCCAGACCACGAGCATGCAGTCATTCCACCCAGACGCTCATCTGCATAATAATAATGGTGACGTTAAACACATCCATGACCAAGACATCACCTTTGCGGATTTCCTTGGTTCGCTTTCCATAACTCTGACTGACAACTGCCTAACTCTTGATAACGAATACTGCTCGGGAGAAACTGAAGAAGTATTACTGTATGTAAATGGAGAACTATACACCAGTCCAATCACCACCTATGTTCCGGTCGATGATGACCGCATCTTGTTGTACTACGGTGAGGCAACCAACACAATGATTGCCACCTATCTCGAAAATATTCCTGACGATTCCTGTTACTACAGCGGCACCTGCCCCGAGCGCGGGGTGGCCCCCGATGAAGAGTGTGGGTTGACGTGTGAGTTGTAGTGGTGAACGAACCGGATTTAAAATTATAGAAAGAAAAAAGCCTGTGTGCACACACAGGCTTTTGATTAGTTTGCTGTCAAAACAGGTTGATGACAACCCCAAGCGCGACCCCGCCAATCCAGTTGGTGGCCAACGATTTGCACACCAGAGATGGTTTGCGTCAAACGGGCGCAGCGACGTAGTAGGGTCCAGCGTCCGCGGTCCAATATCGCTCCCGGCCGGTACATTTTCTCCATTGCACGATCAAGCATGCCGACCTCTTCGACTGCAATAAGCCAACGGTCGGTTACGATCCATCCAAAAAACCCGCCGAGCGACTGGGCCCCAGAAACTCCAGCTCTCATAGCAGCTTGGCGATCGGCAGTATACGGGCGATCATTGTACGTGCAATCCCCGTTACCACGGAAAATATCCGTGCTCATCGGCGGCATTACCTGCTGCTCGTTAACCACCCGTTTAAAGAGAGTCACCATGCCTCCCAGACGAACACATTTGACTGGTGATTCGGTGAACTGGATCGCTGGTTGCGATTGAGCCATAGAGCTCGTTTGCACGAACAATGACAATGCCAGAAAGGCAACAACGTAACGCATAACATTCTCCTTCCAAGAGAAACTGTTTCAGAAACGGTCTGACTAGAGTCAAAGACCTACTGTTACAAACAGTAGCACGAATTTGATGTTTTGTCTATGCACGGTAGTCTACTTTCTATAGAACTTAATTACAGGGTACAGCAAGTGAAATAGGTTGCTAGTACAGAAAAACACTCGCATTTATGCGAGTGTTTTTCTGTACCATTGTGCCCAAGACTGGAGTTGAACCAGCAAGACCGAAGTCATACGCCCCTCAAGCGTACGCGTTTACCAATTTCGCCACCTGGGCAGAGATTACTCTGCGAGCCCGGTCATTGTAAAGATTTTTCGGGCTTTTGCAAGCTTCCTTGGAAGGTGCGGAAGATCAGTTTTATAAAACATATTATCAAATATTTTCTTTGAATCTTTGCGAGCATACCGCAGTTGCAAGACGCGCTCATTTTGCGAGATGTAACCCGTAGTTTGTAAGCGTTTATTAATTTCAACTTGTAGCCAAGACAAAAAAGTACGACTACCGCTCGCAAATCCTAAACTGACGATATAACTAGATCTCCAACGTTTGTCTGGTGAACAATAGATAGTACCATCACCATCCCACTCCCCTCTCAAAAAATCAAAGAAATACTCATCCGGGATTTGCAGTGAACCAACAGTAAGCGATTTGTTAGAAGACAATCCTATATCTACCAACCAGCGATAGAAAAGTACGTCACCAAATTGTATTCGGTAGTACAGGATGCTGCTATTGTGTGTGCTACGTTTAGTGCCGACATGTATATCTAATAAACCAAGGCACGTTTGAAAGTTCGTGATATTTTCCAGATCTGCGGAAGTGAAATCAATATGTCGTCCGTTGTTTGATAGCGAACCGTCAGCTGTAAGCAGTCCAATTGCATACGCTAGCTCTGGCCGCCAGTTTAGATCTACCCTCCCCTTTGGTTTTGGACCCCTCTTCATCATATCTCTAGTATATCATGTCTACCAATTAATTTGGCATATGAAAAACCAGCGGTCCGACTGAACCGCTGGTTTTTCTTTATTTTTATTGAGAGGTTAGCCTTTCTTTGCTTCACCTGCTTCCTCCTTGGTTTCTACTTCTGGAGTTTCTGATACCTCTTGCTCCTTTACTTCGGTCGCGGGAGCTTCTTCTGTTACCGCTTCGGCTGGTGCCGCCTCTGGAGTTTCCTCTACAGCTAGAGCAGCTTCGGCTGCTGCAGCTTCTTCGGCTGCTTTTGCTGCCTCTGCTTCAGCCGCCTTGGCAGCTGCTTCTTCGGCTTTGGCTGCCTCTTGGGCTTCTCGCGCAGTCGCTTCAACACCTGATTCGGTCGCCATGGTCGTCAAGGTCGTTCGGCGCATTTGTCGCTTGATTTCTCGGGCTACCTTTTCACGGATGAAGTACAGTTTCGATCGTCGGACCTTAGATCGCTTGACGATCTCTAGCTTATCGATCATTGGTGAGTAGAGTGGGTACACTCGCTCTACACCAACTCCACTAGCGACCTTGCGCACAGTAAATGTCGCTCCCGGTTCGTTACCGTGTTTTCGGGTGAGTACCAGTCCTTCAAAAATCTGGATACGTGTTTTTCCCTTATCTTGGATTTTTTGGTGAACACGAACCGTGTCTCCGGCTTTGATACCGAGCTCTTTTCGTTCCTCCATGTTGACTGGAGAGATATTCACTCCTGCGATTGCTGCTTTCATAATAATAGTATGTTCTTCAAGTAATAACGTGGCGGGTGTAATTACCCTGCCAAAACGTGTCCAAATCTACCACAAACCCTATGCTTCCGCAATACGTTCAACCGCTTGTTCGATACTCGTAGGCACTGGTGCAATAAACCGTTCGGTCTGTTTGTTTGGTAACAGTATTTCTAGTATATGCGCGTGCAGTGCCAACCGATCAAGATCGAGATGATTTGACCGCTCGGTGAGATGAGCTGCGTACAGAGCATCCCGCACAATCGGTCGATCGATTGCACGTAAGTGTGCGCGTAATTGGTGGGTGCGACCAGTTTTTGGGAATAGTTTTACGTACGAAAAAGGTTCATCGTTATACTCCCCCATCCCAATGCGTTCAAAGTCCGTAATGGCTTCGCGGAGTACTCCCTTGGCACCGCGCTCTGCACTACGTCGTCGATGATCTTTTACACTCCGACCAATTGGGCGATTGATGGTACCCCACCGATCGTTGATGCGTCCATAGACCAAGGCGCGATATTCTTTGCGGACTAGCCGTTCGTGGAATTGGTATTTCAAATGTTCGTAGGCTTTTTGATTCTTAGCCAAAATCAGCACCCCTGAGGTCTCACGGTCGAGCCGGTGCACGATGCCTGACCGATTCAGCTCATTTCCAGACTGATCGTTTGCCGGCTCGCCAACCCCTTGCGCGTCTGGATGTTTAGCTAAAAACCAGTCGACCACTGTACTAGCGTCGGTTTTTCCATCGGCATGTACAAGTAACCCGACCGGTTTGTCGATAACAAGTACATCGTCTGATTCGTATAGTACGGTTGGTTCCATGAGTTTTTATTTTCCGTTACGGCGATTACGCCGACTGTATTCCTCGAGTATGTCCTTGAAATCATCTTTGGTCAATGCTGGCCAATGTTTACTAATGAAATACAGCTCACTATAGACCGACCGCCAGGTCATAAAGTTCGATAGCCGTTGTTCTCCACTGGTACGCACAATCAGATCTGGATCAGGCATATCAGCTGTCCAGAGCAACTGCTCAAACGTCGCTTCGTCCACTGGCTCGCCTGCTGTAATTGCTTGGTTCACCGCTTGTATAATTTCTGCCCGTCCCCCGTAGGAAAGGGCGAGCCAAATAGTTGTCCTAGCATCAGGATAGTCCTGACTTCTGGCCTCAAGTGCATTCATCTGCTCAACAATGTCAGGTGCAAAATCTTCCCGTCTACCAACGATACGTACTTTAACCTTCTCTGCATCTTGCACCTCTTTATCATTTTGGTCATTGAGCCGCTTATCAATCTTTTGCAACCCATCTCGAAACAGATCCATTAGATAGGCGACTTCTTGCTCACTTCGGTTCCAATTCTCGGTAGAGAAAGCATAAAACACCGCGTGCGGAATTTGTTCATCTCGAAGCCAAGTAATGCAGTCTTGCAACACTTCCCCGCCCTGTTTATGTCCTGCAAAAGAAGCTAAACCTTGGTCGGTTGCCCAGCGACGATTGCCGTCCATGATGAAGCCAAGGCACTGTGGTTTTGTATCTTCCATAAAATTGTTGTTGCCTACTGTAACACAGAAAACTCATCAAACGTTTTGCTGGCAGACTGCCATTCCACCGCTACACTAGCTACCCTTGCCTGCAACGACCCCTCATGAAGGTATTCTACAAATTCTTTGAGCGTGTCCGGCATCCCTTGAGCGATTACTTCAACCGTCCCGTCGGGCAAGTTTCGCACACTCCCCACCAATTCCATATCGGTAGCAGTATCTTGCACAAAGGCCCTAAAGCGAACTCCTTGCACTTCACCACTGATTTTCGCCTCCATTTGAATCATTACGCAGCAGTATACCTTGCAATTTTGTTAAAAACGAATTATAAAGGAAAAGAACCACCCCCCCCGTACCTTAGGAGTTTGAATATGAGCAACAGTGACGGAATGTACAATGACTGGGATCCTCTGCGGGACGAATTGGAACGATTCGCAGAAGGTCAACGTGATGCGGATGAGACCAAAAACACTTCTGACCAAAAGTCGAGCGGTGCGAAAAAGCCATCTCGTAATCACACTGGTCTTTGCCGAAGAGGTCATACTGGCCATCGTCGCTGAGAATTGCGGGCGATTGATCACATTTGATCAATCGCCCTTGTCTTTTCTCCAGAATTAGGTACGATAGTGCCTACAAATATTCGCTAACCAGCAATATTTAAAACCAGCATAACCGCGCGCTTAGCTCAGTTGGTAGAGCGCTTCATTTACACTGAAGATGTCGGGAGTTCGAGTCTCTCAGCGCGCACAATTCAATCTAGCTATATTTCACAAGCTACATTCTGTTCAAGTCTCTAACTAAAATTGAATCACTGACTACAACGCGAAAGCCCGAACACAGAAGAGAGTGTTCGGGCGGGTCTCGCTATAAATAGTAGGCAGTTACCCCACTAACAAACGGACCAGTAGTCCAAGCCGATTCCACACCGACAATGCTTCTCCCGAAGGAAATATGGATCTAGGACCCAGTGTGGAGGACGTTCTTGGAAAGATCTTGAACTGCTTATATATTACACACTTAACGTATTTGAGTCAACAAGAAAAGTTCTAACGTCGTCCCATATGGTGCACAAACACAAATCCGCTATGCGGATTTTTTATTCGTGCGCGCTGAGGAAGTAACCTGCTTTGCTTCCGGAGAGACTCGAACGGGAATTGTGTTTTCATTTTCCTTATAACTAGGAACCAATCTTTTCATATCAGGGAAAGCTATCCAGCAGTCTCAGGAAGTTCAGTATTGATTAGTTTTGTTGTAGAAGTTTTTTCTGAACCCATTGGTCCATCAACTAAAATCAGAAAAGTATGAAACTCTGTTACAATCCACTCAATGCGGACAATAATCATAGTAGGTACCATCCATCTCAATTGGACACCCCAGGCAGAACTAGAACAAGCGCTCAGTGAGCTTAACCCAAACAAAGTGTTTATCGAGCTTTCAGAAAATGAGCTCGCACAACCCCGGAAAGACTCTATCAGAGATGAGATGTTTGTTGCCTGTGATTGGGCGAAGCAGCACAATATTCCCTTCACTGTTTTTGATGTTGAGCACAGTGGACTCAAAGAAGGTGTGACCGGCACAGAACCGGAATTTATGGAACATGAATTAAAGTGTAAAGAATTACTCAAAGAGTACTCCTGGAAGGATCTAAACAATGTTGAGCCATGGCAGATTTCTGAGGTTGCTGCACTGGAAAAAGAAATCGAAGATAAATACTTTGATACAAATAAATCAAAACAGCGGGAACTTGCGATGTTAGAAAATATTAATAAAGAGTTGGTCGACGGGGTAAATGTAATCATTACCGGTGCCGGCCATCTAACATTTTTTAAGGACCATATCCCGGAAGCAGTATTACCTTTTCGAAATTAACCCAATACGTACAAATTCTACATCATCTTACAAAAACCGCCCGATCGGGCGGTTTGTTTGTTACGGACAACGGGTAGTTTATTTGGAGATAAGTTTATATACAAACACCAAAATAATTGCCCCGATAATAGAGACGAGGATGTCACCTGGTATCCCATCTAGCAACGAAATATTTATCAAGCCAAGCAGATATCCTCCCAGCATACCTCCTGCTATACCAAGTAGAATATTGATAAGTGGGCTAGAATCCACTCTCATGACTTTACTCGCAACCCATCCAGCTACTGCCCCGACTAAAATCAAAGTTATAATTTCCATACAGACTAATTACTTCAGTAATACTGTTTATAGTACAACATGGCTCAAAACTATTCTAACCCCATCCCGTATAATGTATACATATAAAAAATGCAGATTTTGTTGGTTGATCTATCTATTATGCGTGAGTTGGTACAGAAAATAATGCACCAGAAGTAACTCAACCCTCAGAAAAACTAGACCTAGAGGACGAGAATGATGAAATGATTGGCTTTGTATTAACATGCTCGCAGCGGTGACTGGTGCCCACTTTGCTTTACATTCCCCCACTCCCACTATACTGTTGCTGCGGTGGCCTTTGAGCCAAGAGTTCTGCAACAAACCACGGGTGACACAATGCAAGTTTCAAACCTAACTAATAGTCCTGTATTCGCAATAGCGTTCCACAAACGCTATGGAGTAGGAATTGCGGTCGTAATTACCGCCAATACAACCGA
>Ga0306869_1001029_pt1 | contig 11155 bp, 11 predicted proteins | sample AntRauTorckE6833_FD_190421 | JGI IMG/M metagenome (GOLD analysis project Ga0306869, IMG submission 190421) | Saline lake microbial communities from Rauer Islands, Antarctica - Metagenome Torckler E6 #833 (v2) (version 2) | ecosystem: Environmental > Aquatic > Non-marine Saline and Alkaline >... | reverse complement strand
GATCAATATAAACCTGATACTTGCCCATCAGAATACCAGCGTATGTGCCAGCAGTCGGATCAACGTTCATGTTTGATGCCAAAGCAGGATTGTAGTCAAGTACACCAGCCATGTTCAAAGCAGATGCTACGTTAGAGCTACAGATAACACGGTTAGCACGACCACGGCGGGTTTCGATAGCTACACGGTTTGCTTCCAGTTCGATTTGGAACAACAGACCTTTGAACTTCTCAACCAACCAACGACCGTCACTGTCAGCAGCCAGATCGAACAGACCCGGTACAGCAGCACTTTGAGCGCCAAGAACAGCAGCAACGTTGATTGTACGCAGGATTTCACGGTCAATTTCGGCAGTGATTTCTGTGGACAAAATGTTTGCAAGTTCAGTTTCAGCATCCATGTTGTGGATGTTTTTCAAATCGTAAGCCAATTCACGAGAGAATTGAGCTTTCAATTTACGGCTTTTTACAGAAACGTCAGTACGTTCGATGCTGAATGCCATTTCATTCCAAGCATCACCAGTATCTGTACCCAGAAGCTGAGCATTGGCGGTAGTCATACCAGTACCAGTACCAGTGCCAGTAACAGGATCACCAGTACCAAATGCATCAGCAGCGAAACCAGAGGTATCACCAGCTTGTGCGCCTGCACCAGAGAATGCGGTATTAGCTTCATCAAACAAAGCTTCTGTGCCAGTCTGAGTGTTGTAACGTGCGCGCATTGCAAAGATCGAACCAGTAGGCCCAGTCATTGATTGTACACCGGTCAAGTCAAAAGCCATCAGCTTAGGCATGGAGCGACGAACCATTTTGATCAGAATAGGATCAAAGTTAGCAACGCCACCTGTTTGGTTAGTCGGGGTTTCAGATTCGTTCATACCCTGATTGTATCTGATTTGGTTTTCGATAACAGATTCTGTAACCTGACGACGATAATTATCATTGATGACCGGCGCTTTCTCGTCATTCATTACTTTGTCTACAGCTTCTTTAAGTAGCTTACTCATTGTTTATTCCTACCTTTCTTTGTAAAGTTATTAATTGTATTTATATAAGTCTATGTTCTAATTAAAGCTGACCAACAAAACTTTTCAGCCAAGCACTCTCATGAGTCTCATCTTTTTCATTCAAATCCTGATTTTCAAGAATTTTTTCTTGCTCATCTTCCTCAACTTTCTTATCGCCAGTCTTAGGGAAATAAGATTCTTTCAATTGAGATACAGCAGATTCAAACTGATCTTGTGTTTTGAATTGCAGAGACTCAGAATAAGTAGTAAACTTTTCTTTCTGGCTTTCAGTCAGATCAGAACATACACGAGCGATAACGATAGACCGAGTTTGTTCATCAAGAGCTTCTTTCAATTCAACATTCTTTTCAGTCAGACTATCGAGTTTTGATTTAACTTGCTCAAAGTCTTTCTGCGTCTTCTCAACAATGCTATCAGACCCTTCTGGTACAGACAGATTGTGTGCTTCTGCCAGACCAACAAAACCTTTCAAGAAAGATTCAGCCAATTCAACTTTTACACCGGACTCAATAGCAATAGCATTTTCTTCTTGCCATTCATTTACAGCAGCGGTAAGATACTTACTAATGGTAGGCAGAACCTCTTCGGTTACATATGCCTCAGACAGTGATTCAAGCTCACTTGTTTTTTCTTCGACTTGTGATTCAAACAAAGTGGTCTGTTCACCAACAATGGATTCACGAATTTCAGCTTCTTTTTCAGACAGCATAGACTCGATAATCGCACTTGCTTTTTGTTTGAAATCCTCTGAAAGCTCTTGGCCTTCGAAGAGGGCTTTTACATGATCATTCATATTAAAACCTCGTTTCTCTAATCATTGTAATTCTATTTATAATACTTTTAATTCAAACTATTGATTTTTTACTCTAAATCGAATATACTGCTCTAATTTCTCTAAAAAAAGCCCTTCATCAATAGCAATGCCATCCTCTTGGACAGCAGGAATCCAAACTCCATTCTTATTAACCCATGAAGATTCTACTAGAGAGCTTACATAACAATCAGGGCCGGAAGGTTCATCAACACAATCAACGGCTGTCATCATATAATCCTTATTAACGTACTTCATGCCATTAAGTTCACTTAGCGAACCAAGTCCACGAGTAGACACACCCATGTTAAAACCACCGTCCATAAGACTTTTAATGATCTGACCTTTTGGAGTGTTTAACACTTTTGCTTTACCAATTACGTTGTTACCATCCCATTTAAGTTCATTGATTAGGATAGCGGCTTCGGCTGGATCAGCAAATGGTCTATCAGGATGATTCAATTCACCCAATGCTCTACGCTTTGAAATAAACTTTTCGTTGTATTTTTCAACAGCCTGTTCCAAAACATCTTTCTCATAATATCGACCATTGCCATTTTTTACTTGGGCTTGGGCAAATATTCCGTGAATGAAAAGCTCTTTTCCGTTTTCAGTTTGCTCTGTTAGAGGTTCAACTTCATAAGAGTTTTCCATTAAAAGTTTGACTGTCATTATTATTGTCCTTTAAAAATCCACATTCATTGATTGACTAATATCTGTTAGTTGAATATCACGAATGTAGAGGTTAAACACTAAATTTTTATCAACTGACTTTGCTCTGATCTTCATAGTAGACTCATTACTATTGTAAGCGGGTATAAACTTAACTTCTATATCACGCGCTTTAAGGACAGATTGAAAGAGCTTTATTTCATCCTGTCCTCGAAGACTCTCATCCAAATCTATGTTATCAGCAACATAGTCAGAAAATGTTTTAATCATCTTGCTTCTCTACAGATTTTGTTTTTAATTGCATGGCTGCGGATTTGTCAGAAATACCAACCTTCTTAGCAGCTTTTAAAATGGCTTCTCTAGTATCTCTTGCCTTTACAGTTACAGGGCTATCAGAGATATCCACACCGTTCATTTTTGTCTTCTTAAAAGCAACGCGCCATTCAGGTTGAGCCGCCTCAGAAATCTCTTGTTGTTGTTTTAAAAATTCTGGAAATGTTTTCATTGTTAAATAATCCTTTTAATACAGTTTAACTAAGACCTAAACCCTTGCGTTTCTTTATAGCCTTAGCTCTCTTACGATTGCTACCAGCCTGAGATTTTCCCTTGCGAGTTTTAACTGATTTCTTAGCAGCTTTTTTTCTACTGGCTTTTTCAGAACCGGTCATCTTCATGCAACTTAAACCATTGGGTTTTAACTTAAAACCCGGCGCACATTTAACTCTTTTTGTTTTCTTTCCTTTTGAATCGACCCGAGTCTTTTTAGTAGCTTCGTCCAATTCTTCTTGTGTTTGTTGTTCTGACATGATGAGTCCTTATTTCTTCATCTTTTTCATTTCTTTCATTTCATCATCTTCGTCTTCATCATCTTCCATGTCCATGTCTTCTTCTTTCATAGACTTTTTCTTCTTACCATAGCCTTCTTTCATAGTAGGTGCTTTCTGCATCTTATCTACCATTTTTTTATCTTCTGCTTCCATTCCTTTTTTCTTTTCTTTCATTTCATCATCTTCGTCTTCTTCATCATCGTCCATGTCGTCATCTTCTTCTTTCATAGACTTTTTCATGCCACAAGATTCTGCAACATCAAATTTAGTTTGAAGAATACTAACACCAGCCATTTCGGTTAATGCTGTTTTAATAAGTTGCATAGCGTCAGCAACTTTGCCTTCTTTAATAAGATCAACGAATTGTTGTTCTGTGTTCATGGTACACTTCCTTCTAGTTGCTTTCTATAAATTGGTTTAAAATCTACCCTGATCTTCATCAGGATTGTATTGTTTGTTATTTTTTTCTTCTTCAATAATCTTATCTTGTTCTTCAATCTCTTCATCAGATTGTTTAAGAATTTGTCGTCTAATATAATCGTGAGAGAAATACTTGCCTACGTAATCGTTAAGTTCATTTAGAAGCTCAAGACGATCACGCATCATTTCAAATTTCTTTTGTTCTTCAAGATACATGTCTTGCGAATAAACAAATTTGATCTGATTCTTTATTTTATCCCATTCCTTACCTGTAATTACTTTGGTAAGGATAAGTTCAGTTCGTAGAAGATCAAGAAACATCATGTTAAAACGTTTCTTAACTTTGGTTACAAACTTTCCGAATTTAAGCTCATCACGATTAATTTCTGTGTTTCTGCCAAGGCTAACGATAGAGTCAGCTTCAAGACGCGATACAGGGATGTTGAGAGCCTTGTACAAGCGTTTCAGGAAATAGACGACATCTTCTATGTCACCGAGGTTTTGGCCACCGGGAAGCGTGTCAACCTCTGTACCCTTGCCTGTGGATGCATTTCTAGGCATCCAATAATCTTCTTGCATCGTCATCAAGTGACGTGAATCTTTAAAGCTTCCTGAATCTGGATCGTAAGACATACGATTTCTGTAATTAGCTTTCAGGTTCTTTAGATATTGTTCTGCTTTTGTCTTTGTCATGCCAGATGTATCGACATAAAAAACTCTACGCTCTGGTGCGCGAGTAATACGATACACAACAAGTGCGTTTTCCATCATACGTAGTTGGTTAGCAGGCTTTACCGCTTTGTGTAGCCAACTAATAGCGTATCCGCTATTGCTATCTGTTATACCAGATGTAACATATGTGATAGATTCTTTGTTAAGCTTTAAAGCTTCTTTAAAATTAGAATTTTTGTTTTGTTTTGTTTTATTATTAGTCTCGGCAATGTTTTCATTATAAATGAAATACTCATCAACCGCTTGAATTGTGTGGTTTGCTTTGTCGTATTCTACGTTACGAAACTTCGTGACGAAACGTGGATCAAGTTGAATGATATTAAGAAGACCGTTGTTAGACACACTCGCCTTGTCAATAACTTTTTGATAAGACAATCGACCATCAATATAAAAAGACTTAAATCGTCTATGGATGCTTGTGTTTAAGTCCAACAAATTATTAATCTTTTCCCAACTTTCATAAATAAAATCTTTTACCTTTTCAGATAAAATTTCATCGTCAATAGAAGAAAGATCAAGCTCAACAGCATTACTATCATTATCGCCAAATGTAACAGCCTCATTTACAATATCTTCAATTGCAAAATCAACTTCATTATAGTTAGCAACTTCTCTGTAAGTATTAATTAACTCCGCTTGGTTGTTATACGTAAAATCGTAGTTGAGAATAAACTCATTAATAGAATCTTCAAGAACGACAGCACCATCATTGTCATCAGTAGCAATCTGATTAGATAGTGTTTTTTTGTTTTCGTCTTGATCGCCTAACGATTTCTTATCAAGCCAACTAAACATTTCTTGTCTTTGGGCCATAATCAGTATATCACCTTATTAAATTTGGATTGTGTTGATTGTTTTTAAGTCTCAACACAATCCTATTTAGAACCAGTCTCAAGATTAAGTTGTGGTGTTTGATGTCATGTCGGAGAACTGGAAGCTTACTTCAAATTCTTCGATAGAATCATTGGTGTCTTGACCAAGTTCAATTGCCCCGATATTGCTAGGGTATGCCATTTTCAAAATATATTCTTTAATACGGTTGTCCTGTGAATCAAGCTGATACACACTCACAGTGGTCATATAATCATCTGGGCTTGTTACACCAGTGTTTGAGTTATAGCCGTTGATAGCATTGTGCCAGCGTTCAAACGCATCACGCAAAGCAAAGTTAGTGTCGTTTACGAAAGAAGCTGTCCATTCATCAAATGTTCTGTCACCGGCCAGTTTTAATGCACGACCACGGAATGGGCGTTCAATAGTACCTAGAGTAGAAGCAGGCAAAGATGTAGAGCTTACCAAAAAAGGAGTTTTTCGAGTATCTTCTGAACCACCAGCAAATGCAGGAAATTCAACCAAGACCTCAAAGCGGTTACTTCTGGCACCGCCTCCACTTAGGGCTGCTTTAAATTGGGAAATTGTAGCCATTTTTTATAATCCTATAAATTGTTTGTCTTATATAACTTATTTATATGAAAATTGTGTGGGGAATTTTCCCCACACAATTTAAGATTTACGCGCCTTCAAGTTCTGAGAAATCTGCACCTGTTCCAGCAGCAATAAAGTTGAGCCGAATTGTGTTGATTGATCTAGCGGGTTTCACGTAGATATCACCAACAAATTCATTACTGTCTATTACTTGTGGTGTGTTGTTTGTTTCATCAGAAACTACACGTTTTTCATAGATGCCACGGCGACCTTGGATGTTATCAAGATACTGATTAGTCGCATTTCTGAACAATGAACGTGTGATAGGATCGTTCAGTTCAAACAACTGATATCTAGCCGCACGACTAATAGCCCGTTTAATAACAATAAACAAGGTACGAACGTTGATGCGGTTAAAGGCAGAAGGTGCTTTAAGCAGTGTCTTATCACCAAACAACACAGTGCCTTCGCCCGGAAATGAGATGATAGAGTTAATGCCATCTTTGTACAAAACATCTCGTTGTGCTTTGTTTGGCGACCATGCAAGCTTGATAACGTTCTTCAACTGTCCACGGTTTAGACCAGCGGGAGAGAACCAAGGTTCTGCGGTAACAAACAAACGAGAATGCAAACCAGCGGCATCGGAATCACAAGGAATCCATATGGTGGTGTCATTGTATTTGTCATTAACCAGTTTCCAGTTATCAACACCGAATCCATAAGAAGTGTTTTTGTTGATTGTGGTGTTAAAGAATTCTCTAACATCAGCAACAGCAGTCAAATTATTATAAACATCAGCAAGATCAGGAGCTACAAAAGCTACAGAATCACCACGACCTTCACACACATCAACAGCGCGAATTTTAGCGGCTGAGTCTGCACCAGAAGTCATCAGTCGAACAATGTCAACAGACTCTGAATTAGCAAACATATCAAACGCGGTTACAAAGTCGGCATTAGTTTGTACGTTGTCATCTACACCACCTGTAAGGGATGCTTCAAACAAACCAGTAGAAAATTCAATTGCATCTGCGGAATAGCAGTAGATGTAGTTTGACTGATTTTTAAGGGCTTCGACCACATATGCGCTAGTACCATCAACTTTCTTTGTGCCTAAAACTTTTGAAAGTAGTTCGTATTTTTCAATTACAGCACCAACAGTACCAGTGATCAAACCATCTTCATCAATTACGATCAGGTTGAATGTGTCGCTGGTTGGTGCATAGGTAAATTGATCTTCAAATTCCCAACCAGCAAATCCTGCTGAATCAGCAGCAGAAATTTTAATAGAGTTAGAAAGCGCACCAGCATAACGACCAATAAAGGCCGGAACTTGTGTGGTGAATGATGCATCAGTAAGAAGATCAAATGTTGATTCATTCTCAACCAGAATAGGGGTTTGACTAGCTGCATCAGCAACTGAATCAATCGAGTTCAAGGCACCAGTACCAACTACACGAACCACTTCCAAAGGCACACCATATAGCATATAGTTTGCGGCAGAAAGGAAATATAGTGCGGTCTGTTTATCTGGCTCACTGAACCTTTTAACCAATTCGTTTTCATTGGTGGTAATGCTAACAATTTCGTTAGCTGGCCCCCAACGAAACATACCTACATAACCAGTAGCATTAGTTGTAATGCTCTGGATAGTAAAGGTTAAATCTTTTTCTTTTGAAATTACACTTGGAGAAGTCATAGTTTTTTGAAAACCTCATAATTGGTTTGTTTTATTGTGTCTGATTCTATTTATGATTTGACCGGCTTAAATTAAAACCCGTCAAAAAATACATCATTTCTGTCAACTTCCCCTTGCTTTATTCCGAATGGATTTTGTGTAACGTCTTCACCTTGCCCATCAGTCGGATCAAAATCACGCTCAATAAATCCAAATGGGGTTAGTTGTTCGTTGTTTTCTTTATCTTTCAAGAGTTCAACACGAGTGTTGATATCTGTCATATCTTTAAAGTATTGTTGTGTTGTTGCCCATGCAAAGAGAACACAACACATTGCAAAATCGTCATTGGCACCAGAATCAGCTTCGTAGCTTTTTCCTTTAGGAACGAACGTACCAAATTCATCAATGACCGTCTTATCGTTCAATTCAATCTTTTCATTCTCAACCAGAGTTTTGATGTTAGAACAACCAACAGACTTAACCGCAGTAGTTGTTCTAACACCAAGCTTACAATCATTCCCATACCAAATTATCTGTCTACTCTTATCAGATTTTGTCATTAGTAGTTCTTCATATTCGTATTCGTTGTATAGAATAGAAGCTACTTGTTCACCAATATCGTTTATCTCAACCAAAACCATCGCATTGTTGTAATGTTGTGCTGTAGAGTTAATAATGGTTGGATATAACACTGGTGATATTTTGTTATTTCTATATGTTGCTACCACTTTATAAGGAAGTTGTGTTACATCAAAAACAATAAACGCGCTAAAATCTTGTGATAATCCTCGACTAACATCAACGGTCATAGCATATATATGCCCCGCTTGCTCATCGTCTGGTAATATAGGATGTTCATATATCTTTAAATCGTCACGAACTTCTACAGGACTTCTCTCGATAAGATTTTCAAGTACATTACCAGAAATTAGAGAATTAGAAGACCCCCTAAACAATACGTTAAATTCCTGATCAAATTGCTCTTGAGATGTATTAGCAATCTGTTCCTTTTTCCATTCTTGATCACGTCCCGGCACCATATCCCATGTAACTTTATGGTTAACGTATTTATTGATGCCTTCAACAGATTCTGTGTAAAGCTTATAAAACAATCCACGAGCGCCATTAGGAGTTGATGAAACTATAACTTGTGAATTCTTACCAGATGTAATAACTGGATACGTTGATTCATAAAATTCCATATCATCACGAAGAAAACTGCATTCATCAATATATAAGAGTGATATCGAGGTTCCCCGAATTGATGATGAAGTTGAAGTTGCACAAAATATTTTTGAGTAATTTGCAAACTTCATAGATCGTTTATTGTATTCAGAAACACCACACTTTAAAAAGTTTGGTAGGTTTTCGTAAGACATCTGCACCCTGCCCATAATTTCTTGAGCTTGCGCTAATCGGTTTGCTAATATAGCTGTATCTTTAGAATCATTGAATGTATTAAACCAAAGAATATATGCCGCAGTAGTCTGTGTATTGTGTGTTGGTATTAGAGTTTCGCCACAAACAAACATATGATCATCATCATCAACCGTCAAACATTGCATATAAACCTTTTCTTCTTTTTCTAGTTTTTTATAAGAAGATAGATATATTCTTTCGTTTTTGGGATGTGATTTGCAATTAGCTTGCCTTTCTAATTTTCTTGGGAGTTTGAATATCTCAAATTTATCAACAGGTACAGTAAATGATAGTGTATAATAAGGATCACCATAACCACTAATATACTTTTTTCTGATTCTTGATTTAATACCAAGTGTAGATAGTATAAGGCGAACTTTATCTATAATCGCTTTATCTTTTTGATAAAACTCACAAGCACCATACTCACTACAATGTCCATCTGAATCCATTAACCCACGAATGAGTTCCAATCTCACTTCTTTAGAATTATAGATGTAATTTTCTGGAATGTGTTTATTATTGGTTAAATTTGATAATCTAAGTTCTTTGTGTAACCCCTCTACTCTAAATCTACCAGTGTGTGTTGTTCTTTTGTCTAGTGTAAATTTATCATCTTTTGTAACATTGACAACAGACTTATAAAAATTAAAATCATCAAGATGACTACTAATAGAGCCGCCTTGAGAATCTCCACCACCAATCCATAGTCCCAAAGTATAAGGGTCAATCGAAACAGGTTTATGATCAAATTCTAAAGGATTTGTAATATCAATCCATAAACTACCGGATTTTTTATTTTTTCTAACATTATCAAATTCAGAAATCATATATTCTGTATTGCGTACATATTCAAATTTGTTCTTGTTTGATGATTTAAACGCCCATAGATGCTCACCACAAGCTTTTATTGTTTGTCCATTATCAAAAGTAAGCTCATATTGATTCATATCATTACGTTGTTCACTTATGAACGTAATATCAGTCGTCTTTCCATTTCTACCGTAAATTTTATCACCAACTTTAAGATCACCATTTTTAACAAACCCGTTTGGTGTCATAATTGGTGTATCAAGATCAATCATTTTACCACTTTGGCGAGACTGCAAAGTTATTATAAATCTGTTTTTTTGATACTTATCCAGTAATTCTTCTTGAAAGTCATACAAATCAAAAGGAATCACACCATCATCAATTGATATTATTTTTATATATTTTCTAGTAAAATAGGCACAATTCTTCATACACTTAATGTATTCAAGTTTTTGCATCAATGAGTATTCTGGCTTTTCTTTCTTATTAAGAATATGCTCATTTTTTTGATAATAGTAAGCAGGGCCAAGAAATATATCATCAACTTGAACACTATAAGTATTCTTTCTGATATATTTCTTGACAAGAGTTCTATTTTCTTTTACAAATTCTCTTACATTAAATGGATGTATTTGCATTATTATTGTTTGTCATCGTCATCTAGGTCATCTAGAAGATCATCGACACCCTTTGGTTGTTTCTCGTTGTAGAAATTGTTTTGTGTGTTATGAACTGTGCTAGGAGTAGATACAGCACCTTTCTCATTTTCCAGATGTTTGTGTAGCTCCATGAGGTCTTTGCTCATTTCTGAAATATTTTTCATCAGTGTGCTAGAGACTTCAAACGCTCTCGGATGCTCTGATTCCTTAGCAAGCATAAGAGAGCCTTCTAACGCGCTTGTACCACGTTCTATCAAACCCCTAAGAACCGTCCTAGTGTAATTGTAATCATCGTATACATCACTCTCACGCTGTTCTACAGGCACTTTGGATGTAACAGGACTATATTCAACCAAATCGAATCTTTCACGAGGCATTGATTCGTCATCCAGACCATCTAAATGAGAATCAACATCATGCTCAATTCCAATAAAGGCTTCAATGTCTTTGTTGATTTTATCTCGCTTGCTCATGGTATGATATCCGTTTCTAAAATTGTGTCAGGATCGTTTAAATCGTAATAGTTTAGGGTGATGCTTTGGATAACACCTTGGTTGCTTGTTGGCATGTAAAGAAATCCCTCTACATCAAAATTAAATGTAGATATCAATGTCTTTTCGTCTTCCATTTGTCCCTCATAATCATCTGCCAAATTAGAATCTGTCATCATAA
>Ga0306869_1001019_pt1 | contig 11217 bp, 11 predicted proteins | sample AntRauTorckE6833_FD_190421 | JGI IMG/M metagenome (GOLD analysis project Ga0306869, IMG submission 190421) | Saline lake microbial communities from Rauer Islands, Antarctica - Metagenome Torckler E6 #833 (v2) (version 2) | ecosystem: Environmental > Aquatic > Non-marine Saline and Alkaline >... | reverse complement strand
AACGAGCTTTTTCATGATATACCCTCTCCCAAGGGTTTTGGTTAATTTTAGTTTTAATTGATAGGATTAAGTTTTAATCCTTATCTCATTTCCTCTTATATTATATCACAGTATATAAAAAAAGCAACCCCAAACACTATGTTCTAGTGGGGGCTGCTGGATAATGAACTTATGATTATTTAGAAGTTTGATAAGGAGGAATGGAATAATCCAACACCCTTTCATTTTTTCCCTTACCAACTTTGATTTGGGATTTATCTTCCAACAAAACCACATTATGGAATGGAGATTGACCGGTCATGTATGTTACATGACGTCCACGTGTATAGACTGTCATACTACCTTCATCATGTGATTCCACATTAACTTCCGGAGAAGCGGGTTGAACGACCTTTACTGAAACAGTTTCAATCGGGGCTTTTTTCTCGATTTTAACTATTTTAGTGGGTTCTTCAACTACCGAAACTGAACAAGGAATACTTGGTCCGAGTTTATAGATATTAATTCGGCGGTATGAAACTCCATCCTCACAATCTCGAATGTAAAGCCAGGAAGGTTTATTTTTTGAATTTAAAACAATTTGTGCACCATCCAGGAGCATAATGTTTTTTACCTTACCGTCATACTCAAGATATGCGAGAGCGTTAGCGAACTGATTTGATTTCCCAGATGCAGTTACTGTACGTTTTGCAACAGAACCATTCATGACACCGTCTGGAAGCGTTGGTTGATTGAAGAAATTTCCGATAGAACCAGAAACATCTCCAAGTTTTTTATAGTGACCGGTCTCTGAGGAGGCCGAGGCTAATACCATTGATACCAGAGAAAAAACTCCGACGAGAATAATACTTATTTTCTTTTTCATTATATTTTAAGGGTTTCCCTCCCTGTTTGTGAAGATCGAACTACAACAGATATGTTGTGAAATTCTGCTATAAATATAACACTAAATACTGTTTTGTCAACCTTGAATAAAAAAGCCCCACTCTCGAAAGAGTAGGGCTTGAAATGTTTTACGTTACCTTAACAGTTAGTATACGACCTTACGCCATTTGGGTTGTGTAGATCCGTATTGATGGTTATTGTAACCATAACCACGACTACCTCCATTAACGTTTATCAAAACAAAAGGTGGTTGTTGTTGTGGATATTGTCTAATAACTGGGCGTGATGATGGACCTGGACGGCATGTAATGCCATTTGTAGCACAACCTGTAAATAAGGCTGAGCTACCAAGGACCAAAATCAAAGTAACGATAGTTTTAACGAGCTTTTTCATGATATACCCTCTCCCAAGGGTTTTGGTTAATTTTAGTTTTAATTGATAGGATTAAGTTTTAATCCTTATCTCATTTCCTCTTATATTATATCACAGTATATAAAAAAAGCAAGTATTTTTGTATGTTTTTTATTAGAACATTTATGATGTGTTGTAATTTAGTTAAATATCTAAAATCGCCCAATATCCCCTTTCTTGTTATAATATCTACAAATGACAATTCATTTCGATGATGAAAAACAAAACCAGAGATTAAAAGAACTTCATGAAAAAGAAGAGGAGCAATTAGCACAAATGCTTTCTGGTAAATATGGAATAAATTATGTTGACTTATCAAAGGCTTCTATTGATACAGATGCATTACGTTTAATACCACAAGATGAAGCTCGTAAAGCGAAAATTGCTGGCTTTAACCTATTCAAGAAAAAACTATCAGTAGCAATCCAAACACCAAATACTCAAGAAGTTCAGAATCAAATAAAAAGGCTCCAAGAAAGAGGTTATTCTGTAGATCCTTATATTGTTTCAACTCAGAGTTTAGAAAGAGCATGGGAAAGGTACGATGATATTTCTTTTGCTACCCAATCAAAATCAGGTACTTTAGATGTTGCTAGTGATGAAATAGAGAACTTAATAAAGGAGTTTAGATCATTGGAAGAAGTTAGAAAAGCTATCGACAATGTAATGAAAATGAAAAAAGCTTTTAGAATTTCTCGTATTGTAGAAATTATTGTTGCTGCTGGAATATCTGCAAAAGCATCCGATATACATGTTGAACCAGAAGAAGAGAGTGTGCGTCTACGGTTTCGTCTTGATGGAGTTCTTTCAGACATAACGAATTTTGATCATGAAACCTACAAACTTTTATTATCAAGAGTAAAACTTCTTTCAAAACTTAAACTTAATATTAAAGATGCTGCTCAAGATGGTCGTTTTAATGTAAAAATTGGTGATAAAGAAATTGATATTAGAACATCTATTCTTCCAGGTAATAATGGAGAGTCTATTGTTATGCGTCTCCTTGACCCAAACTCTCTAACTGTTCCTATTACTGAATTAGGATTTCCAGAAAAACTTCTTGGAACAATCTTGGAAGAGATTTCAAAACCAACAGGAATGATTTTAAACACAGGTCCAACTGGTTCCGGTAAAACTACAGCATTGTATTCTTTCTTAAATAAAAGGCGTGCACCTAGTATAAAAATAATTACAATTGAGGATCCTATTGAATACCACCTAGACGGGATTGTTCAAACACAAGTAGATAAAAAGAAAGGATACACTTTTGCCTCAGGACTTCGCAGCTCCCTACGACAAGACCCTGATATTATAATGGTTGGTGAAATTCGTGATAACGAAACTGCTGAAACAGCAATCCAAGCAGCTCTAACTGGTCACATGGTATTCTCTACCCTCCATACAAACAATGCTGCTGGTGCATTTACCCGCTTAATTGATTTAGGAATTAATCCAAAAATTATTACATCAGCGGTTTCTGTTGCTATTGCACAAAGACTTGTTAGAAAAATATGTCCTGATTGTAAAGAAAAGATCCAGGCGGATGAAAAAGAATTGGAACTGATTACAAAAATATATAATCATATTCAAGATCCTGACAAACCAGATTTTGACGGAAATATTTATAAAGCAAAAGGTTGTGAAAAATGTAATGGAATTGGATACAAAGGTAGAATTGGTGTATTTGAGGCTGTATTTACAACCTCAGAAATAGAGAAAATAATTCAAAATAATCCCAGCGAAAGAGAGATAGCTAAAGCTGCAAAGAAACAAGGGATAATGACCATGGCACAAGATGGTGTTATTAAAATAATTAAAGGTATAACAACTCTAGATGAGGTATCTAGAGTTATTGATATTGATCTAGAAATAGAAAGTATAGACGAAGAAAACCTAGACGCAGAGGTCTAGGTTTTAAGCAGAAAACAATTTTTTCTTTTTGACTAGTTGTAATAAAATAAATTATGACTAAGATGAAGTATATAAGAACTTTAAAAGACACATCCGGAGATTTAAATTCAAAACTATAAATCTCTAAGCAAGACCTTTAAATACCGAGATAAAAAGGTAGGTAGATAATCTGAGGATAGATTCAGAAAAGCAACCTAAGTTGCCTACCAAAACGTCCTTGATGAAATACCAGATAGGAATAAACCATTTTGCTTAGAGATTTATGGTTTCGAAATATGTTCAATTAAGTTTTTTAAATAACACTTTGTGCTAAGTCGTTAACTACATTAACACAAAATAATTTTATGTCAAGTAAATCAACTCAAAATAGCAAGGACAAAGAGTATAAACCAGATTCTTCATTAGAGCAAGAGCTTCGCCCTTCTACGTGGGATGAATATATTGGTCAGGAATCTATCAAGAAAAATCTACATATTTTACTAGAAGCTGCTCGTCAAAGAGGAACATCTTCTGAACATATTTTATTTTACGGCCCTCCAGGACTTGGAAAAACAACACTTGCTTATTTAATAGCAAAACACACGAATTCTCAAATAAAAATTACTTCAGGACCATCTATTGAAAAAGTTGGTGATCTTGCTTCTATTCTTACAAACCTGAACAAAGGAGATATTTTATTTATTGATGAAATACACCGATTAAACAAATCGATTGAAGAAGTTTTATATCCAGCAATGGAATCTGGTGTTTTAGATATCATAATTGGTAAAGGTCCTTCTGCAAGAACTATACAATTAGAGTTACCACCTTTTACACTTATTGCTGCAACCACTAGAATTTCAATGTTGTCTTCCCCACTCCGTTCTAGGTTCTCTGGAGGAATTCATAGATTAGAATTTTATACCGAGAGAGAAATTGAAAAAATTATAGATAGATCTTCAAAAATCTTAAAGGTGGATAGTGATGAGGGGGCTATATCTGAAATTGCAAAAAGAAGTCGCCAAACACCTAGAACAGCAAACTATCTTTTAAAAAGATGTCGAGATTATTGTCAGGTTCATAAAGTAAACATGAACAAAGAGAATGTAATGAAGACTTTGGAAATGTTAGATATCGATGAGGTTGGATTATCAAAATCAGATGCAATAGTTCTCAAAACATTAATAAATAAATTTAATGGTGGACCTGTAGGATTACACACTCTTGCAATGTCTATCTCGGAAGAACCATCAACAGTTGAGGAGTTTAATGAACCATACTTAATACAACTAGGTTTTATAGAGAGAACTTCTAGAGGTCGTGTTGCAACACTGGCGGCGTACTCTCATATCGGGAAAGAACCTCCTTTGGATTTACAAAATAAATTAATTAGCTAAAATCAACTTAAATAACAAATTATAAATATAATCAAAAAATATGTCAGGACATAATAAATGGTCAAAAATTAAACATAAAAAAGGGGCTGAAGATGCAAGACGAAGTAAAATATTTTCTAGACTTTCAAAACTTATAACTGCTGAATCAAAAAATGCTAATGGTGATATTAATTCACCAGCTCTAGCAGCTGTTATTGAATCTGCAAAAAAAGAAAATATGCCAAAAGATACAATAGAGCGTGCAGTTAAAAAAGGAACCGATTCTGACACACTAGCTATGGAAGCGGTTGTATACGAAACATATGGTCCAGGAGGAATTGGGGTTATTGTGGAAGGTCTTACTGATAATAAAAATAGGACTGCTGCAGAAGTTCGACACACTCTTTCAAAAATGGGTTATGAATTAGCGGCACCAGGTGCCGCATCTTGGGCATTTTCAAAACAAGGTGGTGAGTGGGTAGCAAATTCTACATTACCTGTTTCTGAGAATGATGGAGAAAAACTAGGAAGATTAATTGATGCGATTGAGGAATTAGAGGATATTCAAGGAGTTTATACTAACGTCGAATAATTATGCGTGTCCTAGCAATAGACCCAGGATATGAAAGGCTTGGAATTGCTGTTTTAGAAAAAAAAGGTTCTGGAAAAGAAAACTTACTATTTTCTGAGTGTTTTAAAACTTCTTCTAAAGAAGAACACTACGATAGAATTGCTAAAATCCAAAAAAGGATTGAATGGGTTTTAGGTGAATACTCCCCTAACGATCTATCAATAGAAACTTTGTTTTTTAATCAAAATGTTAAAACTGCCCTAAAAGTTGCCGAGGCACGAGGTGTTGTTATAGCAATATCTAGAAATTTTGGTTTAGATATTTTTGAATATTCCCCACAACAGATAAAAACCGCTGTTACTGGTGATGGTGGAAGTGATAAAAACTCAATAATAAAAATGATTCCTTTATTAATAAAAATTGAAAAAGAAATCAAAGTTGATGATGAATTTGATGCAATTGCAGCAGGAATTTGTCATATTTCTAGCAAAAAAATGATAATGTAGTTATCCACCTCTTGTCTTTTTTTTTAGCTTTGATATGTTTTGTGAAAGTAATAATAATATTTAAATTATATGGAAGGAATTGAATTTTTTACAGATGAAATAGATGAAGAAAATATCGAATCAGAGGATGTATTCGGTGAGGTTGATACAAATGATGGAGAAGATGATGATATCGACACTGACACTTTTGATGATGTTGATAATTTTTAATTTAAAATTAAATAAATAAAAAAACACCTTCTAAGGTGTTTTTTTATTTAAACAACAACTTTAATAAATCTCTTCTTTCCAACTCTGTAAGTGTTTGTTTCAGTTATTAAATAATTTAAATCTGAAATTTTTTCTCCTGACCCCACAATGGTCAAACCATTTTGATCTATTAATCTTCTCCATTCATTCTTTGATGAAATAATTTTTTCATCTAACAAAATTTCATCTAACCTATCCCCTTCTTTTTTTGAAATTTCTATAACATTATCTGGAACACCTCCTTCTTTAAAAGTTTTTTCAAAATTTTCTGCTGCCATTTCTGCAGCTTTTTCTGAATGATAAATTTTTATAATTTCTTTAGCTAATTTAACTTTTGCGTCTCTAGGATTTAATTCACCAGAGAGAAGATTTATTTTAATCTTATCAGTCTCATTCAAACTAAATAGTGTTGTATCTATAAACATAGGTATAATAACCTCGTCAGGTAGGGCCATCACCTTACCAAACATTTCTTCAGGATTGTCTTCCATTGAAATATAATCACCTTTTGACTTGCTCATTAATTTTTCTTTGGTGTTTGGGTTTTCTAATAAAGTTGTTGTTAAAACAAATTTTTCTTTATTTTTTATTTTTCTAAGTAAAGTTCTGCCAGCCAACATATTGAATGTTTGGTCATTTCCACCAATCTCTAAATCACAATTCAAAACGACACTATCATAACCTTGCATTAAAGGATAAAAAAACTCATGCATGTAAATAGGTTTTTTGTTTTTCAATCTTTCTTGAAACATATCTCTTTCAATCATTTGTTGAACTGTAAAATTTGATGATAAATTAATAACATCTTCAAAAGATAACTTACTTAACCACTTACTATTTCTTACTATTTTAACTGGATTTTTTGAGTCCTTAATTTTTAAAATATTAGAAATTTGTTTTTCCCATGTTTTAAGGTTTTTATTTACATCTTTTTTGGTTAACATTTTTCTAGTAGAACCACCTTTATCAGTAGGATCACCAATTTGTGCAGTAAAATCACCAAACAAAACAATTATTTGATGACCTAACTTTCTTAATTTTTCTAATAAAATAAAATTAGTAGAATGACCTAAATGAAGTTCCCCTCCTGTAGCATCAGCTCCTGAATATATTACTAACCTTTCTCCACTTAATAATTTTTTTCTTAATTCTTCTTTAGATGGGTATATTTTTGAAACACTTCTTTCTAAGATATCATTTATCTTTTTTGGGTCTGTATCTATTTTATTTTTTGAAAACATATGTTAGATTTTACCACCTCTGAAAACGAACTCAACAGACAAAAAATTAAAAAAAGTTATAATAATATAAATGTCTAAAAAAAAGTTTTTCACTAAAAAAAGAAAAGTTTTAATTAAAAAATCTATTTTTGTAGGATTATTAGGTTTTTTTGTGTTATTTGGTGTTTTAGCTATATGGGTTACTACATTCAATCTTCCTAATCTTGAAAATTTTGAAGAAAGGAAAGTTGCTCAATCTACTAAAATTTATGATAGAACTGGGGAAATTATTTTATATGATGTCCATGGTGATATTAAAAGAACAATTGTTCCACTTGAAAATATTAATATTTTAGCTCAACAAGCAACAATTGCTGTAGAGGATAAGAATTTTTACTCACATAATGGTATCCAACCATTAGCTATTGTTAGAGCTATATTAAAAAATATAGTTGCTGGAGATTTATTAGGAGGACAAGGAGGATCAACCATTACTCAACAAGTTATTAAAAATTCATTATTAACTTCTGAAAAGAAAGTTTCAAGAAAATTAAAAGAGTGGGTTTTAGCACCCAGGTTGGAAAGTTTATTAACAAAAGAACAGATTTTGGAAATATATCTTAATGAGGTTCCATATGGTGGAAATGTTTATGGAATCCAGGAAGCTTCTTTAAGATTTTTTGGTAAAGAAGCAAAAGATTTATCTTTATCGGAATCTGCATATTTAGCAGCACTACCTCAGGCTCCAACTTTTTATTCACCATATGGTAATAATGTTGATAGATTAGAATATAGAAAGAATTTTGTATTGGATCAAATGGAGATTGTTGGTTTTATTTCTAAGGAGGAGGCGGAAGAAGCTAAGAGTGAGGAGGTTTTGTTTCAAAAACAACAAGAGTTTGGTATTAAATCTCCACATTTTGTAATGTATATAATTGAATTATTAGAAGAAAGTTTTGGTAAAGATATTATTGAAGAAGGTGGTTTAAAAGTTGTCACATCTTTAGATTGGGAACTTCAGCAAAAAGCTGAGGAAGTTGTTAATAAGTATGCTTTAAAAAACTCTAAAGAGTTTGATGCAGAGAATGCTGCAATAATATCATTAGATCCTAGAAATGGAGAAATTTTAACTATGGTTGGTTCTCGTGATTATTTTGATAAAGAAATAGATGGTAATTTCAATATAACCACATCAAATAGACAACCAGGTTCTGTATTCAAACCAATTGTTTACGCACAAGCTTTTTCTAAAGGGTATCGTCCATCAACTGTTGTTTTTGATCTTAAAACAGAGTTTTCAACAACTTGTGAAAATAACCCTGACACATGTTACACACCAGGAAATTATGATAATGTTTTTAGAGGTCCGATAAGTTTACGTGATGCTCTTGCTCAATCAGTAAACATTCCTGCTGTTAAAACTTTATATTTAGCTGGTATCAGAGACTCTCTTAATTTAGCTAAAAAAATGGGGTTAGAAACGTTAACTAATATAGATCAGTATGGTTTAACTCTTGTTTTAGGGGGTGGTGAGGTTAGACCAATAGATGTTGCTACTGCTTATTCTATTTTTGCAGCTGATGGTTTAAAAAATGAAAGAAAACCAATTCTTAAAATAACTAATTCTAGTGGTGATATTGTTTTTAATATAGAAGATGAAAACTATAAACCAGAGAGGGTTTTGAATGAAACTGTTGCTAGAGATATTTCTGATGTATTAAGTGATAATAATGCTAGAACTCCTGCTTTTGGTTCTAATTCACCCTTATACTTTCCTAATAATGATGTTGCTGCAAAAACAGGGACTACAAACGATTATAGAGACGCTTGGATTGTTGGTTATACACCAAATATAACAATGGTTGCTTGGGCTGGTAATAATGATAATAGATCAATGGATAAAAAAGTGGCTGGTTATGTTGTTGCTCCTATGTGGAATGAGTTTTTTAAATTTGCATTAGAAAAAAGAGAAATTGAGTATTTTAATGATCCAGAACAAAAAGATTTAAATGTTAAACCTATTATCGCAGGTTTTTGGAAAGGAGAAAAAACTGAGGTTGTTGAAAATGAAGATGGTGACGAAAGAGTTGTTGTAAGTGGTAAATCTGATGGAATACATTCAATACTTTATTATGTAGATAGGGGTAACCCATTAGGTGATAAACCTATAAACCCATACCAAGATTCTCAATATGAGATGTGGGAAAGTTCAGTTAGAAATTGGGTTAATAGACAAGATATCGATAATGATTTTGAAATAAATAAAGATATTAATAATAATGTTTATATAGAAATAATAAGTATAGACGAAAATGTTGAGTATTTAAAAAATGAAATATTAGTTATAATTCCACAAATAAGTGATGGTTCAGAAATAAGAAGTGGTTCTGTTATTTTAAATAATACTAAAATTGGGGAGATAGAAACGGTTGGTAGTTCATTTAGTTTTATACCTAATGAAATAGAAAATATCAAAAATAGAAATAGTTTGATTATTGATATTATTGATGAATTTGGTAATAAATATAAAAAAGAAATTATATTAAAAATTAAAGAATAGTTTTTTCTAATTCTTTTTCTATTATTTTTTTATTTAAAAAAATAATACTTTTTTCAGATCCTATTTTTTTTATTTTTATCTCCCCTGTTTTTAATATGTTAATATCTTTTTTATCTAACAAAACTGATGTTTTATTATCTATAATGTTGATTATTTTTTCTTTTAATCTATCACCTTTTATTTCTAAAGTTTTAAATTTTTTTAAATAAAAACTAATTTGTTCCATTTTATTTATTCATAGGCATTACAAGATATGTAAAATTTTCATCATTACTAGATTTTATAATCATAGGTTTATCTAAACCACAAAAATCAATATTAAGTGTTTCTGATTTAATAGAACTAAAACAATCATTAATATATTTACTATTAAAACTAATTTTAATATTATCCCCTTCAGATTTAGATTTAATAATATTTTTTGTTTCACCTAAATCATCAGATAAAGATCTTATTTCAAAAATATTATCACTCGGCATTATTGAAAAAATTATTTGATTAAATTTACCAGAAAAAATATTTGAAATTCTTAATGATTGGATAAAATCTTCTTTTAAAACATTAATATTTGTTTTTGATTCTTTAGGAATTATTTGTTTATAGTCTGGAAATGTTCCATCAACAACTCTTGATGATAAATATATTTCTTCAGATTTAATAATTAACTGATCCTCTATAAAATTTAAAATTAAATCTTCTTCTATATCATCAAAAGTTCTAATTATTTCAGTCACATTTTTAAATGGTATTAATACCTCTGAAAAATTTTCTATGTTTTTAATTTTAATTTTTTTCTCTGCTAATCTAAATGAATCAGTAGCAACAAAAACTAATTCACCATCTTCTTGATAAATATAAATACTAGAAAGTTCTGGTTTTATAATTGATGTTGATGAGCTATACCAAACAGAGTTTAAACCTTTAATAAAATCTTCTGATTTGATTCTAATTTCACTCTCAGAAGAAGTTTCTTTTATTTCTGGGAAATCATCAGTTGGTTGTGTTTTAATGATGGTCTCGCTTGATTTTGTGTTTAAGTGGAGTAGGTTTTCTTTAAGTTCAAAATTAACTGAAGTATCTGACTTTGGTAGATTAGAAATATAACTAGAAATTGTTTGTGCAGGAATAGCAACTATCCCTTGTTCTGATATTTTACATTGATTACTTATAACTAAACTAATATCTAAATTGGTTGCTTTAATTTTTAAGATATTTTCTTTTGTTTCAAAAAGTAAACAAGATAAAACTGGTAATGTTAAATTCTTACTAGCTATCTTCTCAGCTTTTTGAATTGATCTCAAAAGTCTTTCTTTGTTTATTTCTAATTTCATTTTAAATAAATTTATTTTTATTATTAGTCCTGTGGATTTGTGGATAAGTTTCTAAAAACACTGTTTTATATAACTCTTTTTAACTTTTTTAATAACAACTTTCTGTGGATAATAATTGGTCAAACCTGTGTAAAACTTTTTATTTAATATTTATCCCCAACCTATTAATTTTAATAAGTATTTTATCAACAAGTTAATCAAATACTTATCAACAACT
>Ga0306869_1001017_pt1 | contig 11224 bp, 14 predicted proteins | sample AntRauTorckE6833_FD_190421 | JGI IMG/M metagenome (GOLD analysis project Ga0306869, IMG submission 190421) | Saline lake microbial communities from Rauer Islands, Antarctica - Metagenome Torckler E6 #833 (v2) (version 2) | ecosystem: Environmental > Aquatic > Non-marine Saline and Alkaline >... | reverse complement strand
CACTGTTTAAAATATATTCGTAACGGGTACTTATCTATAGGCATAAGCGCTCGAGTGTGCGTTACAATACTATGACGTATGAGCAAACACTACACTAGATTGCGTGGCGTACGAAAAACCCACAAACTACGCCGTTTTACTGTCAATGTGCTGATGGTGAGTTTTTTGGGGTTTAGCATGTACGTTGGGTTGTCGGACGCGCCCGCCCGAAATATTATCGGCAGCGTGACATCTGTTGAGAGACCTGTATTGTCGATAGGAGATTTAAAGTCTACCCAGCAAATTACTAGTCCGATGCCTTGGCCGGGCTACGGACATTCGGCATATGGGGTGCAAAAAACTCAATCATTTGCGGCATCTGACGACACCGCCTCTCCGGTGCCAATAGCCAGCCTCGCTAAGGTTATTACCGCCCTTGCCATCTTAGATAAGCACCCCCTAGACGTCGGTGAATCTGGCCCCGTGATTACCTTGAGCGAACAAGATGTCGAGCTGTATCAAGAGTATGTCAACAAGGGTGGCTCAGTTGTTGCGGTGGAGGCTGGTGCACAGATTAGTCTGTATCAGGCGCTGCAGGCCACGATGCTGGCCTCGGCTAACAATATGGCTGATACGACGGTTCGCTGGGTGTTTGGTTCAACTGAAGAGTATGTTGCATATGCCAACGCTATGCTTCATAACCTCGGCCTTCAGCACACTACCGTTGCCGATGCCAGCGGATTTTCGCCTGATTCTGTCAGTACTGCCAAAGAAATGACAGTACTCGGCCATCTATACATGCAAAACCCAGTCTTACTGGAAATTGCCTTGCAAGAAGAGGCTACTATATCGGTTGCCGGTGTAATTCCCAGTTATAACTCATTTGCTAACGGTGACGGTATGGTCGGAATAAAGGTTGGCTTTACCGATGAAGCTATGCGAACCTACATGGCCGCAGATCTGCAGTATGGCAATGGTTCGGTTGACGGGGTATCTATTGCTGTGGTGCTGGGGGCAGACAATTTTTCCGACGCCGCAAGCGACGCCCGGGCTATCTTAAAGGCCGGTAACAGCGCTCATAGCCGGCTCGCTCCTCCACTGCCGTAGTCTCTTTGTGTTTCCCCATGTGAGATGCCTCACATAAAACCACAAACGTTTCGTGTACAATAATAACCAATACTACATAAAAAAGGTTATATACACATGCCAAAACGAAACATAAATAAAAATCAAGGAATGCTCGGTGCTGTCTGGGCTTACTTGCGGATAGGACTGGGATTTGTCTTTTTCTGGGCGTTCATAGATAAGTTATTTGGGCTTGGGTTTGCCACCTGCCGAGCCGCCGATACGGGCACCGTTGAAGTACTGTGCGAGAAGGCCTGGTTAAGTGGCGGCTCGCCGACTGCGGGTTTTTTGCAGTTTGGGACCGACGGAGTATTTGCTAGTTTTTACCAGGGGATGGCTGGTAACGTCTTTATTGATTGGCTTTTTATGATTGGCATGGCGGCCATCGGTACTGCCCTCATTCTTGGTATTGGTATTAAGATTGCAGCAGTCACAGGCTCTTTGATGATGTTGATGATGTGGTCGGCTGCTTTGTTACCAGCTAACAATCCATTCATGGACGATCACCTTATATATATGGGTGTCTTGGCCGGTATTTATCTAAGCAATGATTCACAACGGTTCGGACTAGGGTCGTGGTGGAAACAACAGGAAATTGTTAAGAAATATCCGATACTGCGGTAATTTGCATGAGCACAGAAGATATGTACGCCGAATTAGCCGGTCAGTTAGATGGTGAGTTATATATAGATGATGCCACGCGTGAGCAGTATAGTCATGACGCAAGCATGCTTGAAGTGTTACCAACGGCGGTTATCATGCCAAAGGATAGCAACGACCTAAAATCGATTGTGAAATTCGTAACACGTCAGAAGTTGTTTTTTCCTGACCTGTCTATTACCGCACGTAGTGGTGGTACGTGTATGTCCGGCGGGTCGATAAACGATTCGATCATTATCGATTTTTCAAAATATTTTTCGTCAATTCATGAGGTGACGCCTAAGATGGCCCGTGTCCAGCCCGGTGTTTTCTACAAGGACTTTGAGCCAAAGACGTTAGAGCAAGGGGCTATTATGCCAAGTTATCCGGCCTCTCGTGATTTATGTACGGTGGGTGGCATGGTCAGCAATAATGCTGGCGGTGAGAAATCATTGCAGTACGGCAAGACCGAAAAATTCGTTCAGGAACTGCGCGTTATTTTTGCTGATGGAAATGAATACGTCATTAAACCTCTTTCGAGGGAACAGCTTGATGATAAGATGGCACAGGCTGATTTTGAAGGTGAAATCTACAAAAAAATCTTTGACTTAATTGAGTCAAACTACGACACCATCAAGGCCGCCAAGCCGAACGTCAGCAAAGATTCAACCGGCTATCATCTATGGAATGTGTGGGATCGGGAAACTGAAGTGTTCGATTTGACACAGTTGATTGTCGGTAGCCAGGGAACGCTCGGGTTAGTGACAGACATTACGTTTCGGCTGGTACCGGCACCAAAACATTCGGGTACGCTGGTCATGTTCTTACGCAAGACGGATAACCTTGGAGAGGTTATAAACGATGTCTTGGCCCACAAGCCGGCGACGTTTGAAGGGTTTGATAATTACACGCTGATGCTAAGCTTCAAGTTATTCTTTTATTTTCACAAAAATATTGGGTGGCTTGGCATGATGAAGTTGGGTTTACAACTGCTTCCTGATGCACTTATGCTTACGCGCGGAATTCCGAAAATGATTCTTTTGATAGAATTTAGCGGTGACACCACTGAAGCAGTAGCTGAAAAAGTTCATGCAATGCATGAAGCTTTGAAGCCATACGGCCATGAAGCGCTGTTTGAGGAAGACGAGACAGAAGAGAAAGCGCAGAAATTCTGGATTATGCGCCGCGAGAGCTTTAACTTGTTACGTAAAAAGGTCAAAGACAAACACACCGCGCCGTTTATTGATGACCTCGTGGTTCCTCCAGAGCATCTACCACAATTTTTGCCAGAAGTCCGTGCAATACTGAATAAGTATAAGTTCCTGGCAACTATCGCTGGTCATATGGGGGACGGTAACTTCCATATTATTCCGTTGATGGAAATTGAAAAGCAGTCTGAACGCGACAAACTGGAGCCGGCCATGAAAGAGGTTAATGATCTTGTGTTGTCATACGGCGGATCTTTGTCGGGCGAGCACAACGACGGCATGATCCGTGGGTCGTGGCTAGAGGCCATGTATGGCCCAGAAGTTATGGGTATATTCAAGCAGGTAAAAAACATATTTGACCCACAGAATATATTTAATCCACATAAAAAGACCGATGCAAATTGGGACTACACCAAAAAGCATATTCGGCAGCATTTTTAATGAACAAGAATATTGTCATAGTTGGTGGAGGCTTTGGTGGGGTTAAACTTGCCCTTGAATTAGCTCATGACACTCGATTTAGCGTCACGCTAGTATCGGACAAAATGAATTTTGAGTATCACGCTGCTCTGTACCGTTCGGCGACGGGCACATCTCCGCTTGAAGTAGTCTTGCCACTCCGCCGGATGTTTGCGCACGCCGAGAATGTTGAGTTAATTCACGGCAAAGTTACGACAGTTGAAGAAAATAAAAAGCTTCTTCAAACAGAGTCAGGCCAAAGCATTAGTTATGACGAGCTGGTCCTGGCTGTCGGTCTGGAATTAAACAATTTCGGCATAGCAGGAATTTCTGAACACGCCTATTCTCTAGACACAATCAGCCACACTATACGCTTGAGGAATCATCTGCACGATGTACTGACTTCTGACAAACGAGCACATCACTTTGTTGTGGTCGGTGCTGGTGCAAGTGGCGTCGAATTAGCAGCGGAGCTAAAGTTATATCTTAATAGGTTATGTTCGAATCACCAGCAAGCTTTAGAGAATATTCACGTTACGTTAGTTGAGGCGTCGGACCGAGTATTGCCGATGTTATCTCCGCGAGCATCTCGGCTTACCTTGAAGCGCCTGTTGCGCCTTGGCGTGGTCGTCCGTCTGAACACGATGGTGCAGAGTTTGGATGAAGTAGGGGTGACATTGAGCGACGGTACCATCAAGACGGAAACACTTATATGGACAGCTGGCAGCAAGAACAACCAACTTTTTACGAACCATCCCAATGTGTTTAAGTTTTCTTCACGAAAAAGAGTAGTGGTTGACGAGCAACTTGCTGCAGCCAAAAACATATTTGTGGTGGGTGATAGTGCTGAAACGACATACAGTGGGATGGCTCAGACAGCACTTCACGATGCTATGTTTGTCGCGAAGCTTTTAAAATCTGATCGACCACAAAATATAACCTACCATCCAAAGTTGCCGATTTATGCCATTCCCACAGGAGGGAGGTCTTCTATTGTGCAGTGGAACGGCGCCGTATTAAGCGGCTATTTCGGCTGGCTTCTTCGACGATCAGCAGATTTTCGGCTCTTTGCTTATTTTGAGCCTTTGCACCAAGCGATTAAGGATTGGCAATCCGGAAATCGCAGCGCAACCGTCGCGACCTGCCCGCTTTGTCGCCATCCGCATGCCGTGAGGTGAATTGATTTTTACACTCTTTGGATTTTCCAGGGTGACATACGGCAAGATGAAACATAACTTGCGAGGGCGAGAAACTGGTCATAATACTGTTTCGACTCCGTTAGCGGCCGGGGTGTCATTTACGGCTCGAGTTATGCTAGATCCCGCGGTTGACGCGGTGCTGATGTCGGCGCCTACTGTCGTCGTAGCCATCAACGTACGACAACTTAGGATGTAGGCTCCTTCTTCGAGTAGTCAGTAAAAAATCACACCACCAAAACCATTAGACATGTGCAGATGACTGCGCTATGATTTCTCGAGTGTATAACATCAAAAATAACGACCAGCGAAGTACTTTGGTTAAGCGTGGCTTGCTGACGGTTTTTGTTGTGCTTCCTGTGCTGGCAGTTACAACGGCGCTTGTGTACGTACAATTTTTCCAGCTGTCGCCAACAGTGGAGGCCACCTATTATGATTTGCCCGCAACGGAGTCCGCCGATATTGGAATTCCGTGGCCAACGGAAGGTATCGCTGTGTTGGGGTCAGTCGGGAATGGCATTTTGGCTGGATCTGAAGATGCTGATAAGCCGGTGCCAATAGCAAGTCTGGCGAAGCTTTTCGCGGCGCTAGCCATACTTGAGCAGAAGCCTTTCAATGAGAACCAAGAGGGTGAGCTTATATCATTCGGTCCAGTGGATGAGCAGCTCTATGTTGACACCGTTGCGGAACAGGGGTCTTCGTACCCAATAAACGCCGGAGACCAGCTTACGCAGTACGAAGCGTTACAGGTTTTACTGATTCCATCGGCTAACAATATGGCCGATAGTTTAGTGTTGTGGGCTTTTGGTTCAGAGCAGGCCTACCTGACCTACGTAAATAACATGGTGAGCGAGAAGGGGCTTAAGGATACCGTTATTGCCGATGCAAGCGGTCTGTCGCCAGACTCTGTCAGCACGGCGAGAGATTTGCTGGCTATTGCCGAGGATGTACTAGAGGATCCGGTGCTGGCCTCTATCGTGCGCCAGCCTCAGGCGGTGATAGACACGGCTGTCGGTACCATCCTTAATACGAACCAGCTTCTACAAGAAGAGTTCGTGGTGGGCGTTAAAACGGGGACAACCGACGAAGCAGGTGCGAATCTTATATTTGCGGCTGAATTTCCACTGACAGATACAATCACCGAGACTATTGTAGCTGTCACGCTGGGTATTCCTGACAGGCAAACGAATACGATCGTATCGAATCAGATATTGCAGGCCTCGTATCTTGGCTTTGGGTTCGTGGAGGTCGTTCCTGAAAATACTGCTGTAGGTCGCTACGACGTGCCATGGGGTGAGGACGTAGAGATAGTATCAAACGGTGGTATTACCGTTGGTGGTTGGCTCGGTAAATCGTACCAAGCAACAGTCAGTGCAGACGTTATGGAGCCGAACGCCACGATAAACCAAGAAGTTGGGGTTTTGAAAGTCGTAGATGGTGAAGAGATTACCAGCGTGCCGGTCACAACGAGTAGTGCAATATCTGAGCCGTCACTTTGGTGGAAGTTGCTGAATATTTTCGATTAATTTTGGCGACAGGGTGAATCGTCGTTGCCATGGCGATTGTCCGTGACTCATCACGAGATTGAATACGCCTATCGGTTCGTAGTTGCAAAAAAGCATACGCACCGTGATTCAAGGCGCGTATGTATGTTGTTAGTAACTCCAGATTTTCCTGTTTGGGGCGCAGCTGTGCTCTAAATATGTAGTACTTTAGCGCAATGTACTACGCAATTTTGAACTCCACCGAGAAAACAAACTCTCCGACGCAGGGTGTGCATCATGAACTGCGGGGTCATCTCGATGTAATAGATACGGTCCAAAATTGTCTTGTTGATTCTTGTCTGACATTTTTCCACCTTTCTTTTAGTATCATACGTGCCGGAAGATAGAGGTACGTACAGTACTCACTCAACTCTCTATCACAGGTATCATTACAACGTACATGGAGATAGAACACTGTATAAAATATTACACAGATACAGTCTGGCCACTATATTACACGAGTTTCACATTTTTCCACCGTCCCATATCACACCTGACCGGCTACAAGCTTTCATTCTTCAGTCAACATAACCGATGTTATGGCTCAATCAGATTGGAAGCTTTCGCTCGCTAAAGCTGCAACCTGGAATCAATGGCTAAGTGCGAAACTTGTGTAATATTGAACACCTTTGCTAGCCGAGAGGAAAGAAATTGGAAGTTAGCTACTTCACGTACAGCAACTACTAGTATGTATGCATGGATTTAGTTCTCCAGTCCATGTCAGTAACTGTTTGCCTACGAGTTCTGGTTATGATAAAGAGACGCTTCTGGTTTGGTTTTACCCCTGAAGTAGTGTATACTTACCCTTACAAGTAAAGATCTTTTCGCGCCACATTACGTATGTGACGCAATGGTGAGCAATAACGAAGGGGTTACACGATTATGTCGAAAGATAAAGGCCGTAAAGAGACAAAAAAGCCTAAAAAAGCGAAAGCGTAATCGCCATGCGCATGACGTCAAAATCCAAAAAAAGATTAAATCTTTTTGACTCAGAGGAAGGCGACGAGATCAAAGCGATTCTTATTGCCATGACGAAGAACGATGCATATAGTACTGAGCCAAGCTACAGCGCCAATGCAGAGCGTTACCCTGATAATCTAATACCGTTTGTCGACAAGCATATGAATTATCTCAATGCACACTCCAACATTGACCCACGACACTACATCGCTAATTTACGACTGATGACTCGCGTCAGCTAACCAGCTTTAGTATGGTAGCTTCCATGACGCTAGATAAGTAGCATTCCGTCTCAGATTTAATGTAAAAGTTATTGCTGGTCTGTTTCTCTTGAGACAGTCACGGAGTATGTTGTCAGGTTTTCCGAGTTGTCTCCGGTTAGACTTAGTTGTACCTGCGTATTTTCTGTCTCATTACTCGCAGATAGGTTTTTCATATCACCTGATTCAAAGGTCGATACTGTCTCCCAGTTATCCTCATCAAGCTGATCTATATAAAAATCATAGACCTCATCTACTGAGCTTTCCGTCGTGAATGAAACGATCCACATAGAACCGCGGTCTGCGCGTCCGATTTTTGAGGATGTATCGACAGATGCAGGTTCAAATAAAGGAACAATTTCAGGGAAATCTTCAGGTAGCGTTGCATCGCTTCTGGCGCTAAAACTGCCATCGTCAGACTCGATAGTAACACCATCATCCGATACGTTCACGTCACTATCGGTGGCTCTCTCTATGACGCTTGTGCCAATTTTTGCACCAATAAATCCGAGAAGTGCGGTGCCGATTAGGCCCAAGACGATAAGCGCGCCGATAACAATTAAAATAATTTTGACGGTTTTTTTCTGGCTTTCTGAAGCTTGTTGCGGCTCTGGTGCTTGAGGCTTTTCTTCTGCCATGATAATTCCTTCCCCAGTCTGTTATTTATTTTATAAGGTCGTAGTTACCGATCAATGGTAGGCGTGTCATCTTAGACCCAAGGGCGTTAACGAGACCCATGACGAACAGTACAAGCGTAAACAAATTTCCAAGTGGAATGATTATGAACCAACCAATAATGGGAATGATAGTCCCAACCGTATTTAGTATAATTGCAGTCAAAAGAAGTAATAGCCCTTGGTTCGCATGAAATTTACCAAATTTGCTTTCTGGGTTTGTAACGAGCGGTAGGAAAAACAGGATACCCAGGTATGCAAGAGCGGCCATGACCTTTACTTGATCGATATTTTCCTCATTCTTTTGGTCTGGTGTTTTTACGGTATCTTTACTATTTTTTGTCGTCTGTTGTTTTGTCTCCGCCATAGTTAATCTCCCTAGTTTATATAGGTAATCATATCATTTTTACGGCCATGGGTTAAGTCCGAGTTTCTTGAATATTAAGATAGGATAGTTTTTTTATGCACGCAGATGCTGTGAGTTAAATAATCTGATAGCGTTAAGTATAGGTAATATGTCTTTGCCTTTATCTGTTAGGGCATATGTGACGGATTGTCTATCCAGTGTGTTGGTACTGCGCACAATTATGGCCGAATCTTCTAGCTTTTTAAGTCGATTCGTTAGAGTGGCCGGGCAAATATTGCCGATTGTTCGTTCAATCTCACCAAAACGTAACTCGTTCGCCTCGGCAATCGTACCGATAACACGGAGTGTCCAAAAATCACCTATCAGTTTTGCGGTGTCTGCAAATGTAGAAGACAATTGAGCTGGATGATTGGGGGTACGTGCTTGTTTTGGCTTCGACACGAGTATCCTTACTTGCTATATTTTTTATAGTGCTTTATTAAATATAGCATATACAACCCGCTAAACACAGTGGGCAATGTTCGAGAGGGACAAAATTTATGATCACAATCAAGATTATCGCAGGATCAACACGTCCGGGCAGATTTAATTCGCAGGTTGCATCGTGGGTACACGAACAAACCAAAGCCGTTTTATCAGACTATCCAGAAGAAGATTTTAAGGCGGAACTTGTTGATTTAGTTGAGATTGACCTGCCGATGTACGACGAAGCGATGCCAGCTCAAGCTCAGCAGTACGAGCATCCTCATACTAAAAAGTGGGCAAATATTATCGGCGAGGCAGATGGGTTTGTTATCGTCTCACCAGAATATAACCACAGCATTACCGGGGCGTTAAAAAACGCTATAGACTACTTCTATGCAGAGTGGAACCACAAGCCAGTTACATTTGTTAGTTATGGCTCAGAAGCTGGCGGTTCTCGAGCGGTTGAGCATCTACGTGCAGTTGCCGGCGAACTACGTATGTACGATTTGCGCGACCAACTGTTACTGCCAAGTTATTGGAACCGGCTGGACGAGAATGGCGCCTATCAATTCTCTGAACAAGAACAGGTAACGCTGACGAAGCAGTTAAACGACCTCATATTTTGGTCTGGACAGATGAAGCAGGCCCGAACAGAGCTTGTACATCCTGCGACCGCTGACTCAGCAAAATAGCCGGCGTCAGCCTAGTTTTTAGATATAGCGTCCCGCCATCAGTGCCTTAACTAGCTTTGGTTGGGTATTATTTTTTCGGTTAAATGAAGTTTACGTCTGGGGTTTTGGGCGGGAGGCTTCGTGAGTTAACCTCAGGCTGGAGTTCTGGGTTTTCAGGTTGTTCCTCAGTATTAGTCTCTGGCTCTTCTTCGGGTTGTTCCTGCGGAGTCTGCTCGGTTTCGTCTGCCGGTTGCCGTTCTTCTTCCGCGGGTGGTGTTATTTCATCCGCTGCTGGTGCGCCTTGCGATTCGCTTGCTTGTCTATTGTTGGCAGCTTCCATGGCATCGCCTGCTCGTAAGTCTGAACGTATCGCCCAGCCCAATGCGATTAGTGCGATAATGAACGCTGTTATGGCCCAGGCTTTTGCTCCGTTATCATGTAATCCTTGATCGCTACTATATTCTGTTGACATAATCGTGTTCCTTCCCTCATACGTAATCGTTTAACTGTAGGTCTGGACACACCAGAATGCTGTTAAATAATTACCTTCTTAGGGTGAAACTTGATGACCGGCTTGCTGGGCTGATATACTTGAGCGTAAGCATATGCAACATCTAACATCATTATTTGCACACGTCGGCGAAGAGCACGCAACCACCGCAGATTCTGCAATGCACGCATTATTTGGTCAGTGGTATATCGCCTTACCACTGTTTATTCTCGTATTGTTTGCTGTTGGTTCGATGACTTACGTTCTAAGCAAGAGGTCAAAGCCTGCGACGTTTACGACCGTTTTGATTGCACTGTTTGTTATTGGTGTTCTGACTTATACGGTTTCGGCCTTGATAAGTGCAATTGCTATCAGCCTTGGCTTTTTGTTGGTTCTTGTGCAGGTGCTGGCGACGTTAAGTCACCCCAAGTAGCAATCGAATCGGTCCACGCTTATGATAAAATGTAACCGTTAAAAGGTACGCTAAAAACAATATGAAAAACATTTCGCTCAAATCATTTTTGTCAACTGCTAGCTTTGTTATGAGCTTTTTGCTCGCTGCGGTTACCGCGTATTTATTAGTGTCACATTTCCAGCACACGGTGCTTCAAGCGTGGTTTAATTCTTCGCTTACGTCTCAAGCTGATACAGAAAATTACAGCTCTAATGATATAGCTGGCACGCCGACGTACGTATATTATGATGAACAGTCAGCCGATGAAGGCTGTGGCTGCCCGTCTTGCTGCGTTGTTAGTTATGTCCGTTAGGTCCTTTCAACACATATAAAAACCGACGAACTCGCAAGGTGAGACCTCGGTTTTTATGTATTGCTCAGCTGAAAAAAGCGACGTCACTCATTCATGCTTCGCTAGTACTACTAGTTATAGTTTTTTGAGGATACGATCTATCCGTAAAAACGATTGCGCAGATGACGGCGCAATTTCGTATGCGAGTTTCGGCACGTAGTTCTCCTTATTGTATTATTTGTTTTAGAGTTTTTGTGTCATGCATTGACAATACATAATATACACGATAATGTAGTATTTGTCAATGTTATGGTCCTCCATTCCAGTCCGAAACGCACCATAAGCAATAAAAAGCATCTCTGCACTTCGCTAAACTAGTTGTACCAACCAACTAACTAACAAAGGAGGCAGAGATGCACTCTCATCTTACTAAACATCAAC
>Ga0306869_1001015_pt1 | contig 11226 bp, 12 predicted proteins | sample AntRauTorckE6833_FD_190421 | JGI IMG/M metagenome (GOLD analysis project Ga0306869, IMG submission 190421) | Saline lake microbial communities from Rauer Islands, Antarctica - Metagenome Torckler E6 #833 (v2) (version 2) | ecosystem: Environmental > Aquatic > Non-marine Saline and Alkaline >... | reverse complement strand
TTTGTGGTGTTAGGTATTAGGTATTAGGTATTAGGTATTAGGTATTAGGTATTAGGTATTAGGTATTAGGTATTAGGTATTAGGTATTAGGTGTTAGGTGTTAGGTGTTAGGTGTTAGGTGTTAGGTGTTAGGTGTTAGGTGTTAGGTGTTAGGTGTTAGGTGTTAGTGTTGGGCTAAGACTTATCATTCCCCGGGCACTAATCGCATGGTTCGGATCTCGGCCTCATCAAATAAAGTAGAATCCTGATGCAGCCAGCGATATTCGCCGGTCAGCCATAGCTCGGTTTGGTCTCCGTAATATTCAGACAAAGGATTTCCTGACTGCCCGGTGGAGAGGACACTTTTACTTCTACTGATATCGGAAAGATCGGAGATGCGTCGAATGGAAGGGCCCAAAACCATTTCAAAAGGATCATTCCAACTGTATTGTCCATTATTCACACTCATTCCGTGGCTTTTAACTTCATACGGACCTTTACTCAGTACATTATTCACGACCATTCTTAGTGCTGAAGAAGCTTTGGGATCTTTGGCAGCCCTGGCAAATAGAGGAGGTTCAAAAGTAATGGTATGAAGTTGTTCCCAACGCCACTCATACGGCTCACTTCCCAATGAGTCACTCAAAAACAAAATAGCATCCTGCATACTTCGGATGACCATATCCTCTTTGGTCTCTACGGAATCGGTTTGGATGTCATCAAACAAGGCACTCTCCGTTTCAATGAGAGAGGTCATGGTGCGAACCGGAATATTTTCGTGGTGAATAAAGTTTGAATAGGCTATATCCCCAAAATTATCCTTCAGTGTATTCTCAGTAAAATTCAAGAAGAAGACATCAAAAATAGAAGCAGCGGTTGAGCTTAACTCATAGCTGTAATTCCAGTTTTCCAGGTAAGAAATGGGAAGATCGAAGTTATATGCATCTTGATTCTTGATGATATCCAGGATCTGCGGTGTGAGTTCAGCGGCAAAACTGGAATAGGAATCATTTTGAAGCTCCTCAAATCGTGCATAATTAAATGCGGTACTGTCTGTCAAGAACTCTTCGATCCGTTCTATTCGTGAAGGCGGTTCCCAGAATGTAGCCAGGTAATAAGGGTAACTGTCTGTGGTGATCTTATTATTGGCATTGGCGATCCATCCGTCTTCAGGATTTATAACCCGGGGCATTTCTTCATGAGGAATATATCCCTGCCAGTCCTGAGCAGGATCCCAGCCTGCTCTCAGAGTTACAGGGTCACCCGAAATAATTGGGATCTTACCCACAGAATACATTGCAATATTCCCTTCCACATCACCATATATGAAATTCAATCCGGGAACGCCAAAAGTGGGTAGGGCATCTTTGAAATCCTGAAAGTTTTCTGCCCAGTTGATGTTATAGAGCGTTCGCATTTCGTTGGTAAGTTCGTAACCGGCCCATTTCAGGGAGATCATTTTATCTTTGGTCAGCTCTTCCTCAGGATAGATGTCTGATATAATAGGACCGTTTTTGGTATATCGAATTTCAAAAGACCGATCATCTCCGTCCTTTACTTTTATGATCTCGCGAATCCGCGAAAATTGTTCAAATTCTGCTTCCCCTGAATCCAGGGAATCGACTACATATCGGCCTCGGTCTTGGGGATCAGCTTGCTCCAGAAAGAAATCGGTTTCATCGCTCATCATACTGGTGAAAGACCACGCCATGTTATCGTTCTGTCCAATGATCACTGCTGGAATACCTGCTATGGTAGCTCCGGATACATTTTTGCCGTTTAGGTTCAGATGAACTTCATACCATTTCCCGGGCATATCAAGACCGAGATGAGGATCTCCGGCAAGCATTGGAAAACCGGATTCAGTTTTGGAACCATCCACAACCCAGGCGTTACTTCCAACATGAGTTCCTTCCACTTCCATAAGTTCACGCTTCTTGATCTCCTGCTGAAGCATAGGCATCAAAGAAGCTTCCAACCCTGTTGTTTGGCTTTCATCCATTGATGTAGGAGCATCATCCGGAAAACGTAACTGAAGCTGGGCGAATTGAGAGTCCGGCAGGTTTTCTTTTAAATATTGATAGGTAAGTTCACTCCACCAGCTCATATTCAGTTCCCAGGCCATTAACCTGCTTACTGCCAGGGAACGGGCAGAATTCCACTCAATGGGATCAATGTCTGCCAAAGAAAACTCAACCGGCAAACGATTCGAATTGGCATTGATAAATGCATTCACACCATAGGAGTAGGAGGCCAGCACCCGTCGTTCATCTTGGCCAAGCGTATCTACCAGCTGCTCGGCGGTCTTCCAGATCCCCAGGGTGCGTTGGTATTTATCAAGGTTGATCAACTCCTCATCATCCCCAAAAAATTCAGCGAAACGTCCTTCTGCTGCAATTTGTGAAAGCGTCATCTGCCAGAGACGATCCTGAGCATGCACATACCCGAGAGCGTAGTAAAGATCCTGCTCATCGGTGGCATAGATATGCGGAACGCCATGCTCATCCCAATGAATATCCACAGGACTTGAAAGTCCGTTGAGTGTGATATTAGCTTCGTAGTCAGGCAGTGGTTTGTAAAAAGTCCAGTAGAAGGCCAGACCGGAAAAGCCGAGGATCAGGATCAGAAAAAAAAGCAGGAGTTTTACAAAAGTATTCATGGTAAATCTATGGGGTGATGAAGTTGGTGGAAATTAAACATTCTTAAGGCTATATATGGCTATAATTTTTTGGTGGTGTATATAAAGAAGGGTTGAACCCCTTGGCTGGTGTACAGGAAGAGTGGTTGCTCGGGGAAGTATATCGGGAGATGGAGGAGAGTATTCCAGTACACAAGCGAGTCCTTTAGGGCATCGCGATGGTGGGTAGGGCTAATTGTGAAGTGAGAATGGAACTGGAAAATGGGTATGCTTTGTGGTAGAAGGGCTGAACCCCTTCGCTGGTGTACGGAAAGAGTGGTTGCTCGGGGAAGTATATCGGGAGAGGGAGGTGTGTATTCCGGTACACAAGCGAGTCCTTTAGGGCATCGCGATGGTGGGTAGGGCTAATTGTGAAGTGAGAATGGAACTGGAAAATGGGTATGCTTTGTAGTAGAAGGGCTGAACCCCTTCGCTGGTGTACGGGAAGAGAGGGTTGTTTGTAGAAAATTAGTGGGAGGGGCAGAAACTATTCCGGTAGGCAAGAGAGATCATGGTTATTTCAATTAATATTGAATGATTCTTTGCTAACCTGTATTTAAGGGATAGAGGTTTTAATCAAAAAATAATACCATGGAAGTTAATTCACATCGTATAACACGCGAACAACTTATTCAGCAACTGGAAGGCGGGGAAGCATATCTTAAGATCGAAGATCTTTTGGATGAAGTGGCTTTTGAAGACTTGAGGAAACGTCCTGACGGATTACCATATTCCTTTTATGAGCAGTTTTTTCATATTCGGGTGGCTCAGTTCGATATTCTTGATTTCAGCCGAAACCCGGATTACGAACCCATGGAATGGCCCGATGATTACTGGCCGGTTGAAGAGGCTCCCAAAAGCGAAGATGAATGGGAAGAGCTGAAGGAATCTTTTTTCAAGGAACGAGATGAAATGATGAATCTGATCCTTGATGAGAACAATGGCCTTAATAAACCATTTGAACATGGAGACGGGCAGACTTTACTTCGTGAAGCGCTATTAGTATTGCAACATAATTCCTATCACACCGGACAGCTGGCTATTATATATCGCTTGTTGAATAAAAAATCAGAATAGTCTTAAAACCGAAGAGAGAGGCAACACATGCCTCCATCTAGTTTTTGAAATTCTGTCATTTCTAATTCTACGGTCTTGTACCCGGCATCCTCAACCTTTTTTTTGGTTTCTGGAAACCCTGCCGGAACCAAAATAGTACCATTGATCCAGAGACAGCTGGCCGCATAGGCTTCATCGTCAGGTACTTCGATCTTGTTAAATGAATCAAAGATGCTCTTTTCTTTAAATTCACCATAAACCAACAGATTATTATTTTCGAGGTAAGAAACTCCGGTTTTAAGATGTAATACATCACTCAGATTCACCATATGAGCGGATAGATCATATCGGTTTAAAATGTCGATCAATTGTCGGGCACCTTCTTCATTCGTTCGATCGGAGAGGCCTATATAATATTCGGAGCCAATGGTCATTACATCTCCACCTTCCAAAGTACCGGGAGGCTCTATCTGCTCGATCTGTTCATAATATTTTGGGATGACCTCTTTTATGAGGCCGGTCTCTTTATTTCGTGAGGGAGCACCGGGGTTTGTGATAACGGCACAATGAGGCGTGCACACGGCTACATCTTCCACAAAAACAGAATCAGGGAACCGGTTATCAGCGTCAAGCACTTCAACTTTTAACCCTAGTTGCCGGAGTACTTCTACATAACGGGCGTGTTGTACTAAGGCTTTATGATAGTCAGGTTTCCCCAGATTGGCTTCAGTAATACCCTCAACTATATTGGGGCAGGGTTTTCGAACGATCGTATTATTAAACATAGGCGTGTAATATGAGAATTAATTAAAATATTCAGTTCCTTTTATTTTACTCCTCGAATACCTCGTTGAGTTGTTCCTGAACACGAATGAAAGTAGTACGTTTGGTAAGTTCTTTCAGCTTTTTAGCACCAACATAGGTACAGGTAGACCTTATTCCTCCCAAAATATCCTGAACGGTTTCTTCCACAGGTCCACGGTACGGCACCTTCACTGTTTTTCCTTCTGATGCCCGATACTCAGCTACTCCGCCAAAGTATTTATCCATGGCTGTTTCAGAACTCATCCCATAAAAGAGCTTAAACTTTTCTCCATCTTCTTCCACCAGCTCGCCGCCACTTTCATCATGGCCGGAAAACATGCCTCCGAGCATCACAAAATCAGCGCCCCCACCGAAAGCTTTGGCCACATCGCCGGGCGATTTACAGCCACCATCCGAAATGATCTGTCCACCCAGGCCATGAGCAGCATCCGCACATTCAATGATGGCTGAGAGCTGAGGGAAGCCAACACCTGTTTTGAGTCGGGTAGTACAAACCGAACCGGGTCCGATCCCAACCTTGACAATATCTGCTCCGGCAAGTAATAATTCCTCTACCATTTCTCCGGTAACCACATTGCCCGCCATTATGACTTTATCAGGATATTTTTCCCGCACCTTTTTCACAAACTTCACAAAGTGCTCCGAATATCCATTGGCTACATCAATGCAGATAAAGCGAAGCTGAGGAAAGGCGTTCATCAATTGTTCGAGTTTCTTCATATCCGACTTTCCTGTGCCTGTACTTACTGCGATGTATTCGGTAATGGTATCATTGGCAGAGCTGAAGAATTCCTTCCATTCGTCAATGGAATAATGCTTGTGTATGGCTGTGAACATTTTATGCTCCGCTAAAGCCTTAGCCATATCAAAAGTTCCTGTTGTATCCATATTTGCGGCCATTATAGGTACTCCCGTCCAGTTCTTTTCGGCATGAAGGAATTTGAAGGTTCGCTCCAGAGAAACATCAGCCCGTGATTTCAGGGTGGACCGTTTGGGGCGGATCATTACGTTTTTGAAACCGAGTTTGATATCTAATTCAATGCGCATAAGGGAATGTTAAATTCTGGAATTATAACTGTTGAATTGTTCTACCCCAATGTGCAAAAAATGTGATCAAAATTGAAGAAATTAGATTTGTTATTGCAGAAGGGCTGAACCCCTTCGCTGGTGTACGGGAAGGGAGGGTTGCTTGTAGGAAATATTGGGATAGGTAGGAGCTATTCCTGTACACAAGCGAAGCCGTTCAGGGCTTCGCGATGTAGGGGAGGATTAATTGTGAAGTGAGAACAGGAATAGAAAATGGGCATGCTTTGTGGCTTTTATTTTATGTAGCTGAAATCAATAAAAAAATCATTATAGAATCTCATAGGTTTTTTATCTTTTAGAAAAAAAATAAATGCCCCGATATAAACTCACAATAGAATTCGATGGGACGAACTTTAGCGGTTGGCAAATTCAACCCACCGATAGAACCGTAGAACAAACTTTGGAAGAAGCGTTCTCCAAAGTCCTTCAGCAACCCATAGACCTGATAGGACAGGGACGAACAGATGCCGGAGTTCATGCCCGAGGACAAGTTGCTCACGTTGATCTTGCTGAGGAAACCGATATCGAAAAGCTGCTTACAGGGGTTAACGGCTTAGCGGGGAATGAGATCCAGGTCGTAGGCTATGAAATAGCTGATCCCGAGTTTCACGCACGGTTTGATGCTATTTCCCGTGAATATGAGTACACCATCACTCAGCGGAGGATGCCGCTACAGCGGCACTTTTCCTGGGTGCTACGTCAGCCTGTAGATATTGACATTCTTCATGAATGCTCTGCTCTGCTTGATGGCGAATTCGACTTTGCCGGGTTTTCTAAATTCAATGAAGATAATTTCACCACGCTTTGTGAGATACAGCTATCAGAGTTTCTGGTGGAAGGAGAGGTGATCCGATATCGTATCAGGGCGAACCGTTTTTTGAGGAATATGGTCCGCCGTTTGGTGGGTACTATGGTCCGTGTAGCACAAGGTAAAATGACCAAAGAGCAATTTAAGGAAGTACTTAAAATGCCCGGTTCAGCTTTTCCTACTTATACCGCTCCTGCAAAGGGATTAGTGCTCGAAAAAGTTTTCTATAAAAAGTGAAGAAAAGTGTTGAAACTAGGTAAGCAATGTGTTTATATTTGTCGCCCCTTCAATAGGGGTTTTTTATTGTAACAAACTACCACATTCCTCGGTAGCTCAGTGGCAGAGCAGTTGACTGTTAATCAATTGGTCGTAGGTTCGAATCCTACCCGGGGAGCATTGCGCAAGCCTCAAATACTGTTTAATCAAGTGTTTGAGGCTTTTTTTATAATAGGGTGGTATAACAAAAGTACAACATTTCCAATAGCTCCCCTCCCGGGTAATCTGAGGCCTTCTGAAAACTTCCCGAAATGGCCTCTAAAATTTTCTCTCAGAGTTGCTCTATTTCTGTGCGCGATATTTCAAATATGAGACCTTGCAACCGATCGCAAAAATTCTTCAAGCTCACTAATTCCACCTCAAATTTTTTTGATACTGATTCTAAACGCAGGGTTTGTTTTAACTAAATCTCATGATTAGACGATTTAATCTCTTTGACTAATTTTTCAATAGGCAAAGATTGCATAGCACTGATGGCTGCTTCCATAGCGCCTTCTGTACAAAGGCCACTCATTGAGGCATCCATAAATCCTTCTTGGGCTGCTTTAATGCATGCTTGTCGGATATGTTCAGCAGCTTTAAGTTCAATTGTTGGTTTTGAACTATTTTTCATTCGATTCACCCTTACTTTTAAAGATAGAGAAGTTAGATTATTTTCTGGCCTTTTCGATCGTCAGATTCAAAAAATGATAAAGCATATAGAGTACAGCTACAGCAAATATTATGGTTAGCGCGTCATTTACTTTGGGCAGAAAGCCAAGTGAGATAATCAATGTAGTAGCACAAGCGGGTGGGTGGCTGGTCTTAGTGAGCAGCATTAACAATGAAGTCAGGAAAATGGCAAGTGCGGCTCCGAGGGCAATCTGAAATCCAGCCTCAGATTGAAGTCCGGATAAATTGATCATGGTAGCAGGTTTAACCAGAAGAAAATAACTGACAGACCCACCAACTACACCGCAAATATGTCCTCCCAATACTTCTTTAAGTGTTACTTTAGATTTACGGGTAGCTGCCATTATATAAGCCGTAGGACCTAAACTCGGAAATATAAACGCATTACCGGAAACCCAGGCAATAAGTCCTAAAGGCAGGATCAAAATGGTAGCTTTAAGAGTAATGGTAATTGGTTTGAAATTCATGCTATAAGATAAGCATCTCTGCAGAGAGTTGAATTTTCTTTGACTTATAAATCACCCACGGACGACCCGCAGGGCATAGTATAAGATCATCAAACCAAAGAGCAAATTAATGCGTCCCAGCCAGCTTGTTATTTTTCGAAAGAACTGGGTTTGGGTTGAATCGGGTTCGGATTCCATTAGTTTTGCAGCTTTCGGGCCGAAATAAAAATCATGAAGTCCGCTGATGATGAGTACTGCAGAAAAGATCATCAGCTTAATACCAAGAAAGTATCCGAATCCTACCTGCCAGAAATCTGCAGTGAACAAAACAGTTAGATCAAAACCACGGGTCGTTAAGTTGGTGATTCCGGTAATGATCAGAATTAAAAACAAAATCCATGAAATACGGCTGAATTTCTCTCCAACGATTCTGAAGAAGGTGCCACGGTTCGGCTCAATTATTTTGTGGCGTGAAATGGGAACCAATACAGCTACCGTAAATAGCATCCCTCCAATCCAAAAGATCGCAGAAAGAATGTGCAAATAAAGCGAAACATAGTACATGGAATGGATAAGTTATTTTCTTCGATTTCTCACGATCTGGGTAAAAATACCTCCAAGAAATAGTAAAATGGCCAGTACGTTAATCCAGGCCCCGGTAGATCGAAGCATGTAGTTACCACTGAAATCTCCCAGTATGCGTAGTACTAAAGATCCGTGCAACAAGATCAGCGGCAGGTAAAAGTATTGGCTCCAGGGTATGATCTTTCCTGAGAGGGAAGGAATAATGACCGAAGCATGAGCAAAAATCATGCTGAATACAAATCCCACAAATACCATGTGGAGTAGCGCATCATAAAAAGGTCCGGCAGTGGGAAGCCCATACATCAACCCAAAAATCCCGGTGAGAACCAGCCAGCCATATCCGCTGAGCAAACACCAGGCGCTATATTTGGTCCACTGTACCGATTTGATCGTCTTTCGGGCAATGTCGTATTTAATGAGCCATATTGCTGTGGCCAGCGTAGAAACCATCACCAGATGCCATCCATGAATTCGGCTAAAGTGAAGTAGAGCGGTTCCTAAGATCCATACCGCTATGAAACCGACAAAAGCCCACTGCGCTTTTTTAGGTGGACGCATGATGCGGTTCAATTCCAGACGCTCGCCAAAGATGGTTAGTACAGGGAAGCCCATCCACCAGATCACGATCTCAAAAACCGGAGCTCCCATTGTGAATAGAAGATTCCCGATGAACAGAGAAGCTCCACCCATGGCCATGATATAGTGATAGATCTTTGGCTGAATGAAACAAATGTGCAGTAAAGTAAGAGTTACGAATAAGCTGCCGATTGTAAATAACCAGCTTCCATATTGCAGATCAACAAAAAGCATGAACACTACCGATACTGCCATTAAAAAAGGCCCCGTGAGGGTCCATCTTTTCTCGAGGGCGGCAGCACGTTCCAGGCTGATGAGTGTACCCAGGAAGGCGTTGATCATTAGCGGGCCATGGAGCCCGCCGGGAATGTTCAGGTTTATATCTCCCAGAAATCCCAATTTGGCGAGACCTGCATACAAGCCGGTAAGCAATCCCAAGGCTGCAAATGCCATAAAACCGGCCAATAATTTGTTTGAGAACTGAAATACTGCCATTCTGTTATTGATTGAGTTGGGGAGGAGGAACGGCAAAAAATTCCACATCAGGAACGATCATATCTACGTTCCATTCGGGATCCATGACCAATTTACTTTCAGCAGAGTCGATGCCTTCGATGCCAGTAAGGGCTTTGTCGATCTGTTGCTGTAAATAACGGCGCATCGGACAGCCCGGAGTGGTGGTGGTATATACTATGATGACATGTCCATCCTCAATGAGGATGTCATATACCAATCCAAGATCCACGATGTTTACTCCTAACTCGGGATCTATCACCTCTTTTAATTTCCGGGCTATCCGGCGCCGTTTTTCGGTCATGAAAATCAATTCAAATTACTCCGCATTTTTACCAATTCGCACTTTCCATACCTCAGGACCTTCCTCTAGATATTCCCAATGAAATGTCTCATCTCCTAACATAGCCGACATCTGATATCTCAGCGGCTTGGGATCGTGATCATTCACCAAAATGAAAGCTTCATTTTCTTTCAGATTTTCGAAAGTTTTAAATATAGTTGGATGTTTTTGTGGAGGAGATATTACTCTCACATCTAGTTCTTGTTCTAAATCAGACATTTTTGTCTTATTTGTAATTAAAAATTTTATTTTAAAACTAACACTTTAAGTTCACCACTTCTTAATCAAAGCATCCAGCTTTGGAAATTTGTCTGCCCATTTTTCGGCTTCCGGCAACGGCTCCTTTGCTTCATTGATGATTCTATCTGCCCATTCTTCGGCAAGTTGTTCATTCAATTCAATGTAATGCTCCCACTTCATGGGGACTTCATCATCCGGGTAAATGGCCTCTACAGGGCATTCGGAAACGCAGGCATCGCAGTCAATACATTCAAAAGGATCGATGGTCAGGAAATTCGGACCTTCCCGAAAAGCATCTACAGGACAAACCGCTGCGCAATTGGTGTGTTTACAGTTAATGCAATTTTCAGTGACTACGTATGCCATTGGGTTGAGTGATTAAATTTTGTTGTCAATGTAACCGCCTTAAAGTTAGACACATTGGAACTGATTATCAATAATAAAAACGGTAAAAACAGTTTTAATTATGTTAACCTGTGCGAGATCGTTAGAAATATAATCCAGAAAAGGATAGCAATGCCTTGATGCAAAACTCCGAGTGAAATAGGTACATGATTTAGAAGCGTTAGAACGCCAACAAGGTATTGAAGCAGAATGATAGTGAGCAAGGCCCCGCTCATCGCTTGCAGCCATTTACTTTTCGACTGCTGAACGGCTGACTTCCACCAGAATATGGTCACAGAAATCAGAAGAAGTGTTCCAGTCACGCGGTGAATCCACTGAACCGTTCCGGGATTTTCAACCAAGTTTAACAGAAAAGTATCTAAGGCTGCGAAGGTTGGAGGAATCCATTGCCCCTCCATTTTCGGGAATGTGTTATAGATGTATCCGGCATCGAGTCCGGCGGTAAAGGCTCCATAGATGAGTTGAATTATAAATAGGACTCCAACCAGGGAAAGCCATTTCTTTAGAGTTGATTTTTGAAGAACCTGTATAGATCTATTCCGAAGATCTTGTGCATACCAAAGGCAGAATCCAATCAAAACAAAAGCAAGTATAAAGTGCGCTGCAAGGCGATAATGACTTACATAGGGAATATCAATCAGGCCACTTTTTACCATGATCCAGCCCATAGCGCCTTGCAAGGCTCCAAGCCCCAGGAGAATGAACATGCGCTTCAATAATCTGTGGTCAAAGTAACCTT
>Ga0306869_1001009_pt1 | contig 11280 bp, 9 predicted proteins | sample AntRauTorckE6833_FD_190421 | JGI IMG/M metagenome (GOLD analysis project Ga0306869, IMG submission 190421) | Saline lake microbial communities from Rauer Islands, Antarctica - Metagenome Torckler E6 #833 (v2) (version 2) | ecosystem: Environmental > Aquatic > Non-marine Saline and Alkaline >... | reverse complement strand
ACCAAGATATTCCTATGATAAATGCAGATTTAATCCCGTTTAGAAAAATAAAACCCCTAAAATCTAGAAAGCCCGAAAAGGGCTGGTAAATCAAAGCCCTCTAAAATAAAGATGAATATTTTGTCTATCACTTTTCGTTATAATCGAAGGTGTATCAAAAGATTGAACTTTCGGTTGCTCATATTTGTCACTTTCTACAAATAGTTTTATTTGGAATCCCTCGTCCGCATCCCACTCCATGAAGCCCTGGCCATCAAACAGAGCATCACCATAGATGAATTTAGCCTGTCTAATAATGTAGTTTCTATTTTTAAAGTATTTCATTATGCTAATAATTTATGAGTCTTTATCCCACACTCTCCTCCACAATCGCAATATCCTCCTCACTCACCATGGGAACTATGATTTTTCTGATTAAGGGATAGACTATGACAAATTCACACACTCAATTTTGTCAAATTAATGCCCAATCATAATTCATCTTACCATCATACAAATCACTGTTCAGACGACTTAAATTTCTTATTGATAAGTCGTTTAAATTCGAGGCTCTTGCTGCCAAAATTAATCAGCAGCCCCACTTCAAGATTATACGCTTCCAAGTAATTAATAGCTTGTGCCAAATGCACATCTTTAAGTTCAATGACGGCTTTTATTTCAAGCGATATCAACTCATTTACAAGAAAATCGACCCGGCGGGTACCAATCTGATCTCCTTTATACATCACAGGCATGGATAATTCCCTGCTGTATGGCAGATTTTCGATTTTTAATTCTATTTCCAACGCACGCTGATAGATTACTTCCTGTGCCAAAGGCACTCCTTCGGAGGAATCCATTTCCAAGCGTATTGTGTACCTCCATTGCACAACCGATAATCTTACCGGTCAGCGCTGAATATTTATATTCTTCGCGAATCACCATCTACCCTGGCACTATTTTATATTACATGTTTTAAATCTCAATCCTATCATAGTAAATCATTTAATCAATATCATTATTTGAACTATGATTTTTGTGATTTATAGATGACCATTGATGAGTTTACGTGCTCCTCATCTCATTCATGCCTGCGCCTTATCACAGTACATCATTCCCATCATTTTAATCATAGTTCAAACTCTCCTCCACAATTTCAATCTCCTCCTCACTCAATCCATAAAGGGCATACACAAGCCGGTCAATTTCCGCTTCCTGCTCTCTGGTGTCGGTTTCGGGATTATCTTTTTTGGCGGTGAGAATTTGATTGACCTTTGTTTTTATTGAATTATAGATTTTCAATTCATCATTACTATCGAATTCAATTTTTTTAATTGGAAATCTTCGACAATCTCTAATTAAGATTTTTTGAAATCTCATTTTAAATTCATCAAGGAATTTTTTCCTGTGATAGAACGTCATCAGTTTACTATTCAATATTCCTAAGACGTATTCTAAATCATATTCCGAATCTTTTAGGATATTAAAAGCGTTCTGAGTGTTATAAAATTCTTTTTTTCTAGGTGCTCCTAACCAATCACCATAACTAATCCATTTTTCCTGATTCCAAATCACTGAATAATGTTTAACATCTTTTCCTGCTAAGAGTTTTTTGAATGTTTTATCTTTTTTGTGGTCAGCATGAAAAACCCTATTCTTTATTTGTTCCTGAGTTTGGCCTCTATATTTGTCATAAGGAGTTAAGCCTAAGCATATCTTTGTTAAATCTTCAAGATTATTAAAATCATTTTCACATTTTTCTATAATTTTATCTTCACTTTCTGTAGTGCTTATTCTCCAAATATATTCATCATCGTTTAACCACCTATTTTGGTCCTTAAAGCTGTAAAGGAAAGCAGTTGAAGAATTAACTTTATCTATTCTTTCATATCCTGCATAGCCAATAATTTCTGTTTTTTGTGTCTTATTTAGCTCTGAAAGTACCAGAATTGCTGTATCAACTTTGACATCTCCTGCTTTATCTCCAAAAACTTCATTTGGCAACCTTACAAAAGTAGATATTGAATAATTTTGAGTTATTAGCTCCCTGATTTTTTTATAAGTCTTTTGGGTTGCCAGAGCAGTTGGTAGAATAAAAGATAATCCAAAATCGACTCTATTTATTATATTTAATGATCTTTCAAGAAATGCAGAAAACACATTGATTCGATTATTAACAGTATCGTAAGTATCTGACAAATATTTAGTTATAGATTCATCTAACGATTTTATATCTATATACGGCGGATTCCCAATCACCGCATCAAAACCGGTAAATATACCATCCTCATCCAACACTTCGGGGAATTCAAACCGCCACTCAAAGGCCTGGTTATAAAACACGCCGCTTTCCTCCTCGGCTTTGGTCTCTTCTAGCTGTTTAACCTCTTTTTCCTGGGTTGTAATCTCCTTTTTGGACACCTTTTTATCGCCAAATAGGTCGGCATTGTGCATGAGTTCCAGCCGTCCGCGGGCCTTGCTTAGCTTTTCATTGATGGGGCGATTATTGATAAGGGTGGTGCTGTAATCGTCCTTAACATCGTCAATATATTGTTGTAACCTCCGTTTTTCGTCCCGGTCTTTGGTTTGCTTATAATTCCGCACCGCCTGTTTGTAATCGTCCACCGAATGCTTGCTGCCGGAAAAGACCGAACTAAGGTCAGCGTCCAGCTCAAAACGGCTCACCAGCGAGTTGCCCTGCTTAATGTTGATGTCAATATTGGGCAGCACTTCCAGGGTTTGGAAGTTTTCACCCTCATCTTTATTCCCCCTCATCCTGTCCTGCCGGACATCCTTCTCCCTCGAGGGAGAAGGACCGAGGTTGAGGGTGTCTTCAGGTGCTTCTTTATAGTACGCATGCTTCAGCAACTCAATCCACAGCCGCAGGCGGCAAATATTCACCGAATTGGGATTGATATCCACCCCGAACAAGCAATTTTCAATGAGAATGTTTTTCTCCCGGAACAGTGCGCGTTGCAGTCGCTGGGTATCCGAACCCACCGTGCGGCTGATGTCGCCATTCTCCTTCCACTCATGATGCACCCGGTACTCAAAAAAGGGATCGGCTCCTACGGCAATGCGCAGCTCGTCGTTGTCCACGCTAATGTCCACATCCCGGATGCGGTTGTTATCCTCATCAACAAAGATACGGAGGTCGTGCTTAACGGCAATCAATTCATTCAATGCCGACACCAAAAAGTGTCCTGAACCCACGGCCGGGTCGCAAATGGTTGTGCTGTTTACTATATCGTTGGCTTTCTCATAGGGCACTTCATGGCGGGCCAGTTTGGAACCCGCGTCTTCTATGGTTTTGCAATCCCAGTCTTCAAATGCATCATTAAACTTTTGCACTACAGCCCGGCGAATGGTCTCCCGGCACATATATTCGGTGATGTAGCCCGGCGTAAAAAAGGAGCCGTCTTTATAGCCGTTGATCTTCTCAAAAATACGTCCCAGTACAGAGGCATTGATGAGCGTTTTCGGTTTTTTCTGCACCTCAGCGGTGCCTTCGGTATTAAAATTGTAGGCATCCAGAAAACGAAGCAAATACTCCAGGGCCGAAAGCTCTTCGCCTTTAAGTCGCTTTCGGTCTCGGCCACGAATCTTGCTCTTGTTATAGACCGGCATTTTTAGCCCGTCTTCCAGCGCCGTAATATAAATAGCATCGGCTTCGATATCGGCCACATCAAAAAGGGAACTGTTCAGGTAGGGGATATGGCTAAAGTTTTTATTGATGCGTTCAGAACGTTCTCCAAAAGGCACGGCCAGTACCTGAAAAAAGAGCTTGTTTAATTCATCATACTCTTCAATCTGGGTATATTTTAAAAAGCGAAATCGCTTATCCTCACGATGATATTTAAAGAGTTGTGCTTCCAAAAGCTTTAAAAAAAGAATGCGATTAATCCAGGTAATCAGCAGTTGGATAGCCACATTAAAAAGCTGCTCGCTTTCTGTTTCTCCATAGTCGTATTTGTGTGGCAGCCGGGAGAGTATGCTCATACTTTCGAGCTGGGTGATGGTATTCTCAATCAGGGAAGCCGGATGACGTTCTCCGTCATCTAAACGCGTAATATAATGGGTGCCCTTCTTTTTATACTCTTGTAGCCCTAAAATATGGAGCAGTTCTCGATAAAACCCTTTATTCAATTCATTATTATCACTGGCAAAGGGTATTTTGAGCAGGTGGACAGGCGTAAAGAATTTAAATAAAGGAACTAATTTTTTCTGCTCCTCACGTGTCAGCTTTTCCTTTGCTAAAAGGGGGCGATAGGGTTTGATTTCAAAACATGCGGCTTTGATAGAGATGTCAAGCTGCCCGATAAATTCCGCAAGGTGGTCATAGACAAATGCTGTTCGCGAGCTTACTTTTTGGTCTTGATTCCAATCATCATACCATTTTTTTAGCTTTTTGGACTCATAGAAATACCGTTCAAAATCTTGGGCATCAAACACAAACCACCGGTACACATCCGTGATGATGATATGTTTGATGTCTTCATTGCCATTCTCGATACGCTCACGCAAATAGTAGAAAATAGCTTCATGAAACGCCTTCCGGTTGCAATCGTCGGTGGTAATCATTTCGGCCTTATTAGAGGGGCGTTTGGCTTCAATAATCACCCCAACAGGGGAGGTAGCCGTTTTCCCATTATGGATGGCCAAATCCTGCCGCTCTTTGGTGTTGATGAAATGCGATTCGCCGAAATTAGTACCGCTCAGAAAGGGTTTGAGCAAATTCTTAAAATGCTCTTCAGATTCATTTTGCTTTGAAGCGTTTTCCGCATGATCTAATAATGTTAGCAGATGAGATCGAAACCGTTCAAAATCGGCCTCTCCAATGGCTTCTTGAAGAAACGCATTATCAGCAGCTTTTCGCGGGGTGATGGGATTTAATTGCATCTATATATTTTCTTAAAACCAATTTTTTGTTTGTCTTATTCTAAGCACTGGAAGGGCAAAGCGCAAAAAAGAAGCTCATTTTATAAATAAAACAACTAAGAGTGATAAATCACCCTACTAAAAACCATGTATCAATGGGTGTTATCCGCTTAGTTAAAATATAAATACGGATCGGGCTGGTTTGTAAATCCAGACTGTTTGATGGCCTGAGTGTTTGAATTATTGAGGGGGAATTCTCTGTTAATAGCAGGGGTCGGCAGCTGATGGGCTATGTTATCTGAATTTGAATACATGTAGGCCAAACATGCAATGCCCAATCCGGCTCCAACACCAGCACCGGTGGCCTGCCCGATCAGTTAAGTGTTGATCACCTTTTAACTGTTCACCCGTCCATACGTTGGAATAATCTACTGGCAGAAATATTTTTCCGAGCTGGCCTGATTTAATCATTCGGTTCCGGGATCTCGCGGATTCGCCAGTCGCTGGATAATGCCGGATTACCTGAGCCAGTATTAAAAGATAAAGGACATTCATTTGCCATAACATTTACTCAAGGAGGCCGCGCATAAATCATCTGCTGGTAAATTTAAGGGTGCTGATTTAAATGAACGCCAAGAGAAAGCATTGGAGTTGGCTAAAGAAGGCCGGATTCACACCGCTGATTTAGCCGAAGTATTTACGGATGTGAATAAAAGGACTATTCGCCGAGATTTAAACAATTTGGTGGGTAGTGGACTTTTAGAAGCTAAGGGTAAAAACCAGTAATCGCTATTATATTCTTAAAGAATAGCTTCGGACATTCGGACACGATTCGGACATTTATTTGATAAGTGGTTTAATAGTTTAGTGGTTCAATTCCCCGATCCTATGGGTTGGAAAAGTGTATAAAAGAAGGTATGCAAAAATTTCCTATGCCGAAGGCATCCCTTTGGGAAAATCCCCTCTGGAGGGGTGCAGGGGTGGGTAATAATAATTAGAAACCAAGTTTTGCATACCTTTTTCCTATTGTTGATACCCCGATGGCTCTGCCTCGGGGTTATTTATTACATGCTGCTGATGAAATTATACCACCAATTAATTTCACGGAGGAAGGCAAGATATGGTAAATTTGGATAGATCGTTTATACCCTTATTTATGCCATAAAAAAATAAAACCTTGCAAGACAATAACTTACAAGGCTTCAAGTGGGTGATGTAGGATTCGAACCTACGACCCCCAGCTTGTCGAGCTGGTGCTCTAAACCAACTGAGCTAATCACCCTTTTTTGCGAGCCCCAATATAGGAATTCATTGTTGTGCCAGGCAAATAAATCACCAAATAAAATCCACTCTTTTCTTTCAGCTATAGTGCAGGTTTTGTATTTTTAGAGTTTTGAATTTAAATACATATTAATGGTTGAGCGCAGAGAAGTTCGCGAATTAGTAATGAAAGCCCTGTACGCCGAGGAAGTAAGTGGCAATGATTGGGGGCAGATTTTATCAGCAATTATAAAACCGGAATTTCGAGAAAATAAAAAGAACTATAAATTTGCCGAAAAGCTTTACTTCCAAACGCTTAACCACCGCGAAGAGTTAGACCAAATCATTGAAGCGCATATAGATAATTGGGACTTCGACCGGCTTGCCACTACGGATAAATCCATTTTGCGTGTGGCGGTTTGCGAGTTAATATATTTCGAAGAAGTGCCTACCAAAGTAACCATTAACGAGGCCATTGAGATTGCAAAGAACTACTCGACAAAAAAATCCGGTAATTTTATCAATGGCATTTTGGATGCAGCTCTGGTGCAATTACAAAAAGACGATCGAATAAAAAAGAGCGGACGCGGGCTTATCGAATCTTCAATAAATTCCTGACACAGACGTGCCACATACTAAATACATTGCTATCGGTGATATTCATGGATGCTTGCAATCTTTGAATGCACTGCTAAAAAAATTAGAACCGTACAAAGACTACACCTATCTGTTTGTGGGTGATTATATTGATCGCGGTCCGGATTCAAAGGGCGTCGTTGAGCGGTTGATTCATTTTTGTGATGAACAAGAATGCATTTTCCTGCGCGGTAACCACGAGCAGATGCTGCTTGATGCCTATTATAATAACAATTTGGATATGTGGCTGATGAATGGGGGCAAATCAACATTGGCTTCTTATCATGGAACCTATAATGATATGGGTTTTCCGGATAATCACTTGGAATTTTACAGAAATACGAGAATGTATCACCAGACCGATGATTATTTTTTCGTTCACGCCGGACTTTCACCCCATAAGACCATTGCCGAAAGCGTTCGGGACAACGAAGATATCGATCAATTTTTGTGGGAACGTTCGCACTTAAATGCTTTTGATACTCCATGGGAAAAAACGGTGGTTTTTGGGCATACACCGCGGCCGCATCCCATTCGCAAACCAAACATGTTAGGCATTGATACCGGCTGTGTGTACGATAAGTTGGGATATGGCAAACTTACCGCCGTTTTATTACCCGAACAAGAGTTTGTACAGCAAATTTGTCTTGACAATTAGAACTCAAAATAATTATAGTTGAGAAGCCGGGGATTCTTTATACGTAGCGGGCGTCGTAATTGCTAAATAACGTTAGATTGATGACAGCTTTTTCGCAAATATTTATCCATTGAACGTTAATGCGGACAATATCTGTCTATTTTGACCCACCCCCAACCCGCTCCCTAATAATTAGGGAGCGGAGGGGCGGAGGGTAAGAAAAGCAGTATCGAGAATACTTGTACAAAATTTTATAAACGGACTCACACTAAATTAATAGTAAAATTTTATGAGCTTAAAATGTGGAATTGTTGGTTTGCCAAATGTAGGAAAATCAACATTGTTTAACGCCTTGAGTGATGCCGGCGCAGATGCCGCTAATTTTCCATTCTGTACCATTGATCCCAATGTGGGAGTGGTACCGGTTCCTGACAATCGACTTGATCATTTGCATGAGCTTATAGAATCAAAAAAGAAAACACCGGCCAGCGTTGAATTTGTTGATATTGCCGGGCTGGTAAAAGGCGCTTCGGAAGGGAAGGGCAAAGGGAATGCATTTCTTTCACATATCCGCGAAGTAGATTTAATTGTGCACGTGGTTCGCTGTTTCGATGATCCCAATGTTATTCATGTTGAAGGAAACGTTGACCCCGCCCGGGATATTCGTATCATCGAAGATGAACTCATACTCAAAGATTTAGAATCCGTTGAAAAGCGCCTGAGCAGCCTGGAAACGCAGGCCAAAAGTGGAGAAAAGGAAGACATCAAGCAGTTTGAAATTGTTAAGAAGCTTAAAGAACATCTTGAGCAGGGCCAGGCTGCGCGCAGCTTTGGAGCCGGTAAGGAAATGCAGGAAGCTTTTAAGGATCTTTTTTTACTCTCCCAAAAGCCGGTGCTTTACGCCTGCAATGTTTCAGAAGATGAGCTGGATTCGGGTAATGATTGGGTAGAGACCGTTCATGAAATTGCAAGCACCCATGATGATGAGGTGGTAACCTTTTGTGCCAAAATAGAATCGGAAATTGCTGAACTTGATGAAGAAGAAAAGAAGTTATTTTTGGAAGAATTGGGTATCCAAAGTGCAGGATTAAATCGACTCATAAGGGCAGCGTACAAAGAATTGGGGCTTATCACCTATTTTACGGCGGGCCCTAAAGAATCGCGGGCCTGGACGGTTGCTGAAGGCAGCAGTGCACCCGAAGCAGCCGGCGTGATTCACAGCGATTTTGAACGCGGTTTTATACGTGCTGAAACGGTGAGCTATCCGGTTTATGCCGAATTAAAAACAGAAAAAGCCATCAAGGATGCCGGAAAAATGCGTCAGGAAGGCAAAGATTATATTGTGCAGGACGGCGACGTAATTCTGTTCCGGTTCAATGTCTAACGGGGCTTTGCAGAACCATGACTTTGTTTTCGACTTCATTCGTCGTGGCTCCTCATTGCACCGCAGGTATGCCTTTTGCCATAGGCATCCCTTTGGGAGAAATGGGCGTCAGTAATGCAAAGGCCTCTAAAAAATATGTTAGCTAACATGCCGAATAGCGTTCTCGGTGAGAAATACAGGTTAATTTTATTATAAATCAAGAATTGCATACAACTTCAAGCCATGATGGGGCGCTCACCCATCATGGCTTACTTATATTCTTTACATTTTTGTGGGGTGCCAATTTTATTCTGGCCGAAATTGCGCTCATAGAAATGAGTCCTATCTCTTTTAGTGTAGCCCGGTTTGCCATGGGCGGGCTGGCCATGTTTGGCGTGTACTACTATCAATGCATACGGCAGGGTTCATTTACTTTTTGGGGAGTGATTGAAAAAAATGATTGGCCACGCCTGCTGCTTATTGCCGTAATTGGTGCCACACTTGCCCCCTGGCTGGGCATTGAAGGACTGGGGCTTACCCATGGCGCACGCGCATCGCTGTGGCTGGCACTGGGGCCCGCCATCAGTACCGGCTTTGGCTACTTAATGAGTACAGAAACCATGGAAAAATACGGCTACGTGGGTGTTATTTTAGCCGGAGCCGGAACTCTGATACTTGCTATCGATGGACTTCAACCCGAAAATGCGTACTGGTTTGGTGATCTGCTGCTTTTCGTAGCACTGGCGCTTACCGTTATTGAGCTGCACCTGATTAAACCGCTGGCTAAAAAGTACGGCTCCGCCTTTGTTGTTACGCTGCGAACGGTCATCGGGGGCTTCTTTTACCTGCTCATTGCATCACCCTCGCTGGTTCAGCAACCATGGTTATCACTCGGTACTTGGACCTGGATTGCTATCCTGGCCGGCGGCGGCATTGGTGTTGGCTTGGGCCAATGGGTGAAGGTTCGCGCGCTCGATACCCTGGGCCCCACGCAAGTAGTCCTATACGGAAATATGGTTCCGATTGCGGCCTTGGTCATCGCGTGGTTGAGCATAGGTGAAAACCCTACCATGCTGGAAATAATATCAGCCGTTTGTATCATCAGTGGCGCTATTCTTATTCAGGTGATCGATAAAAAACCCGGCAATTCCGTTTCGGATGATTCGTATTCGGATGTACCGGCAACGGGGTGATGGGTCGTTCACTAAGCTATTTCAAATGTCTATGGTTTTCATGGATTATAGATCCCGGATCGGGGTCCGGGATGACAAGCAGTTTTACTATTCAATTGCCCACCTTGTGATCCTGGGCCTGTCAGAAAAAGACCTTGTCATCCTGAGCCAACCTACGCTAAAGCTTCGGCAGGCATGGCTTATCTCTCCGAAGGAGTCCTACGGACAGGATCTATAATCGTTGTAAAAAATCAGAGATCCCGAAATAAATTCGGGATGACAAGCAGAAGAAAATAAATTCTGGACAAGGGTCTTTAATGTATAACCTCCGACCAAAGATCTTTCAAGGTAGGATTCGTTTCTTTGATCAAATTAAATTTCCACTCCCGATGCCAGTTCTTCAATTGCTTTTCGCGGTTTATAGCATCCTGCATGTGAGGGTACGATTCATAATAAATAAGATATTTCAACTTGTATTTCTTCGTAAACTCCGAGCCCAGTCCCTGTTTGTGTTTCCATATTCGTTGGGTCAAGTCAGCCGTCACCCCAATATAGAGCACATTCCTCCTCTTATTCGTAAGAATATAAATATACCCCGGCTTTGTTCTGATATTTTAAAATCGCATAGTACCTTTTATTGGTAAGACAATAGAATTATAAAATCCTTACACTTTTTAATTCTACATCTCCCCTTGTCATCCTGAGCCAACCTACGCTAAAGCTTCGGCAGGCATGGCTTGTCTCAGGATCTCGGATCTTTATTACAGAACATAGATCCCAGATCGGCGACACCGGGATGACAAAAAAATATCAATAGCGAGGGAATTCATTTCCTCGCTTATATCCAAGTCTTTTTTATTTAAATCTTTTAAAATCAGTTCGATATTAGTACTGGTTTTGTTAAGATACATTTGTTTCTTCATCACCAACCAAAATTACAAGCCATCGTTATGAAATTTTCTACCTTCATCACTACGCTGCTCCTTCTCTTTTTGATGCAAACCCTGCAAGCCCAGGATACCAAATTGGTTCGCCAGCCGGACATCACCGGTAATACCATTGTCTTTGCGTACGGCAATGATTTGTGGACCGTCTCCGGTAACGGCGGCGATGCTTCCCGGCTTACGTCATTTCAGGGCTCCGAAATGCACCCGGAATTTTCGCCGGACGGCCGCATGGTGGCCTTTACCGGTCAGTACGATGGCAACACGGATGTGTATGTTGTGCCTACACAAGGCGGTGAACCGAAGCGGCTTACCTGGCATCCCGGTTCGGATATGGTGCGCGGGTGGAGCCCCGAGGGGCAGTCGGTCATTTTTGAATCCGGTCGCACGGGCGCGCCTGTTTCCGTGGGT
>Ga0306869_1001008_pt1 | contig 11293 bp, 20 predicted proteins | sample AntRauTorckE6833_FD_190421 | JGI IMG/M metagenome (GOLD analysis project Ga0306869, IMG submission 190421) | Saline lake microbial communities from Rauer Islands, Antarctica - Metagenome Torckler E6 #833 (v2) (version 2) | ecosystem: Environmental > Aquatic > Non-marine Saline and Alkaline >... | reverse complement strand
AACTGATCTACTGCCTGAATGTATCATAATACCCAATTTACCATTCTCATTTTCTTGCAACTCTATAAAATGATTATTCCCACCTAAAGTACCAACTATTTCATGTGATTCTTTTATAACTTCATCCATTTCTCTCGGATTAACTTCATATACTCCACCAATAGTCCCATCATCATCCATATAATCATATATTATTTCTTTTAATTTTTGATTATCTAAATTTATCTTCAGATGTCCATTTGCTTGCCTTTTTACTGGTAGCTAAACTTTCTTTTAGAACTTTTCTTCGCCAGGAGTAAAGAGTATTTTTAGGGATATCAAGTTCTTTAGATAGGTCAGATACTTTCTCAGCATTTGGTGGAGCAAGTCTTTTGAATACATCTTCTTTTAATTTCTTAGGATATACTTTTTTAGGCATATTAATTCTCCTTAGGATTTATTGTCGTTACTTATATTATACACAAATTTTACTCCGTACGACAACTATCCTAACACATAGGGGATGTTAAATAATTAAAATTATAATATATTGTTAAAATATGAACTGTTCTAGATGTTTAATCAAAGAAGTAATATCATTACATGTATTATACTTACTTAAAGAGATCCTTAGTGTCGCCATTATTTCCTGTTCACTAAGTCCGATTTCTTGTAAAACATGAGATGGTTCGGTAATTGAGCACGCAGAACCAGTGGAAATAGCTAATTCATCTTTTAACTTTTTAATAAAAAATTCATTATTGATACCAGGTATAGTAACATTTATTATACCTGGTATTTTGTTTTTTTGACTACCATTAAAAACAATATCAGTATTAATTTTATTAAGTTTATTTTTGAAAAAATTATCTAAGTTAGATATTTTAGGAATATAATCTTTCATTTCTTTTGTTGCAATTTCTGCTGCTTTCCCCATTCCCACAATATTGTGCACACTTAATGTGCCAGCTCTTAAATTGTATTCCTGTTCGCCACCATGAAGAAGAGGAGTGATTTTTTTCCTAAAACCCAGATCATTAGTTCTTATAAATGTAGCCCCAATCCCTTTGGGACCATGAATTTTATGAGCAGAGCAGGAGAGAAAATCAAATGGAATTTGATTAGCATCGACTTCAATTTTTCCCAATACTTGAGTAGCATCGGTATGAAATAACGCATTTTTTTCTTTTGTTATTTGAGCTATTTTATTAATATTATTTAATGTTCCTAATTCATTATTTCCCCACATGATAGAAATGAGTATTGTTTCATCTGATATTTCTTTTTTTATTTTATTAGGACTTATTTTTCCGTTTTTATTTGGTGATAAATAGGTAACATTAAATCCTTTTTTTTCTAAAAATTCACAAGTCTCTAAAACAGACTTATGTTCAATTGATGAGGTGATAATATGATTTCCCTTATCTTTATAATAATCTGCAATCCCCTTTATAATAAAATTATTACTTTCTGTGGCCCCACCAGTAAATATTAATTCTTTAGGATTGCAATTTAATAAATCAGCTAATTGTTTTCTTGACTTTTCAACTGCATTTTCTGATTTAGTAGCTAAAGTATAGTGTTTACTTGAAGGGTTACCATATTGATTATAAAGGAAAGGGAGCATTTCTTCTACAACTCTTTCGTCAACTTTTGTTGTTGCTGAGTTATCTAAATATATCATATTATCCCACCTTATTATCTAAAATATTTATAAGAAATGTATCAATGTTTCCTGCAAATTCATATTCACTGTGTAAAAGTTTAGCTCCATTTTCTAGATATAGTTTAGTATAGTAAGGGAAAAAATTTTCTTCAGTCAAATTTGTATTTTGATCATAATTCATAAGAGATTTAAATAAAATTTCATAATTCCCAAATAATGTTTCCCTTCTAAACTCTAATCCTTCATTATCATAGTTTTTATCTTTAATAGAAAATTTAGAAGTAATTGATAGATTAATTGCTATTCTTGCAAGGATATTTGGTCGTAGATTAGATCTTTTTTGTATATCTTTAAGAATTTCTTTTGTTTGTATACTTGTTTTTAATCTAGCCATTATTTTCACCTTCAAAAAAGTATTTTTTATTTTTAATAACTGCTTTATGTTTTAATTTTTTTTCTTTACTTAATAAATACTCTTTTTGTATATATGGTCTTATATCATTATAAAAATCCTCATTAATTTCTGAGTCTGTAGAAAGTATGATGATTTGTTCATTTGTTTTGTTTATTAGATTTTGAATAATATTTTTCCTATGTTTGTTATCAATTCTGCCAAGTAGAGTATCGAATATTATTGGGAATTTTTGTTTTGATGTATCAAGTAAAGACCATAAAAGAGCTAATATTACAAGTTCTTGTTCGCCAGAAGATAAATTTTTCAAAGGATCATTATTCTTACTGAAAAGCTTAATTTCAAATGTTTCTGGATTAATATTAATTTTCTTTATATAGTTTTCTGAACTAAATAATTTGTTAATAATTTTAATAAAATTATTTTCTACTCTTTTTAATTTCTTTTTTGTTTGTTTGTAAATGAACTTATCAATTATTTTTTTAAGTTTATTGGTAATTACAGGGATACTTTTTTCTTTTGTTGTATTTACTAGATTCTTATATTTTTTATTATATATCTTTTCTAATTCAATTAATTCTTCATTTAAGGAATTTAATTGTGCTTCCTTATTTTCTTTTGTTATTTTCATCTGCCCAATTTTTTCATTACAATTTTCAATCTTAGTTAATATATCTTCTAAATCAGTGTTTTTCTTGTTTTCTTCAAGTGATTTATTTAATTTTAAAATTTTATTATTTAGTTTATTGATTTCGTTTATTTTGTACTTTATTTTTTCATTATTAATATTTTTGATTTTATATATAATATTTTTTAAATTATCTTCTTCATTTGGAGAAAGTTTGTGTATAGGGTTGAAGTTTTCTATATCAAAATTTGGTTTAAGAGTTTCATTGACAGCAGTTAAGACATTATTTACTAAATTGGACTGATTTTTTACATTTTTTTCAAAAGATGTTTGTTTTAGTATTTTGTTTTTTGTATTTTTGTTGTTAAGTTTATTATTGATATTAATATAATTAAAATATTCTTTTTCTTTTTTTAATTGACCTAATATATTGGGAAGAATGCTTTTAGCAGGTAAAAAGGGGAGGATAGTTTCATTTAACTCTTGAATCTTATTTTTTGAACTATTTTTCTTTTCTTTTAAGAGGCTTATTTTCTTCAGAATTTTATCCCTTTCTTTTGCTAATAATCCCCCATTTAATTTAAATTCTTTATTGAGTTTTTCACGTCGGTTTGTTATATTGCTTATATTATTATTTGTTTCATTTAACTGTATTTTTACTTTGTTTATTTTTTCTTTTGTTTCTTCATATTCTTCCTTTGCTTTTATATAATCAGTTTCTTTGTCACTATAGGAAATATTGTCTGTTTTATATTTAATAACATGCTTAATATCTTCCTTTAATGTATTTAAAATTGATAGATTAAATACCTTTGTGGTTATTTTTTTTAATTTATTATGAAAATCATCATTGTAAAGTGTGTTGGTTATTTTTTCACCATCAAAAAGGAAAAAATCAAATAGTTCTGGAGAATACAATTTTCTTATATAGTTATTAAACTCATTGATTTTTTTATCTGATAATTTATTGCCATCTTTTTTAATTAATAACTTTTCACTAGAGTCATTTATATCCCATCTTCTTTTTAATTCATAATTACTCTTATCTCCATCCTGCTGAAGATCAAAATTAATTTTGATATAAACATCATTTTGATCTTCTTTTATGGCATTGTAATTAATACGATTTTGAATATAATCTAAATAGCTATCTGCATTTGTTTTAAACCCCATAGAAAGCGAGCCGTAGAGGGCTAATTTAATTGCTTCAAGTATTGTACTTTTTCCAGCTCCATTTTCTCCACCTATTAAAATTATATTATTTTCAGAATTAGCTATATTTAAATTAAATGTATTTTTGTTATAGTAAAATCCAAAGTTATAAAGTGTTAAGCTATTGATCTTCATTTATATTCACCTCCATATTTTTAATATGTTTAATTTTATTATAATGTATCCAATCTTCATTAAGTAATTTGAAAATTCTATTATAAATGTTATGTCTATATTTATATCCTATATAGTTTTCTTCAATGGATATTAATTTTTTAATTAATTCTGGTTCAATATTTTCTTCTATGCAAAGATCGGTTAGTAATGAAATTTCGTCATCATTAAAAAGGAACTCATTATCATAATCCCAGGGGAGTGTCTCATCATATACATCTTTATATATTTGGGGTAGTGAATCAGAAATATCGCCTGATTCAATCCATTCTTTACGGACAAATTTAATTTCTTCAGGTTTAATGAGACAATCTTTGTCTAGTTCATTATTTAAATGGGTAATCTCCTTTTGAGTTTTCAAAAGTTTCTTAAACATTTCCTTTCTAGCTTTTAAAGTGAAGGGTCCTAAACCTCTCAACTCTTGGCCATTTCTAGTTACAGTATAAACTTTTCCGTTTTTTCTCTTTTTTTCTCTTTTATTTCTATTATCTCTTATTTCATAAATATATTTCCGATATCGTAATAATGGGATTAACCATTCTTTTCCTGATTCGACAAATCCTTTTAATGATTTATCGTTTTTTACTACAGTGCATGTCCAACATCCAAATCGGCTATTACCGCAAGATTTAGTATCTTCTGTACTGGTAACTGTCATAGGACATTCAGCATCTGAATTTCTATATAATTGATATAATGTATTGTTGCTTGTTTCCCATGGTGAATAAAAATCATTATTATTTAAATTATTATTACTATTTAATAAATATTTCCACACATCATCTTTGGTAAGTTCTTCAATAGGAGAGTAGATATATGCATTATTTAAAGATTGGTGTCTTCTTAATTTTTTCCCTTTAATTTCACTATTATTGAGTACTTGATCTCTACTTGCACTTTCTCCTTTTCTAACTCCCAAAACTACAATTACTTCATTAAAATCAGAAAGTTTTTTCTGTATGAAATCAGTAGTAGGTCTTATTTTTAAACGATCTGTACACCACCTAAATTTTTGTCTTGGACTTGGATACCCACGACCTATTAATAAAGTCCAAAATGATTCTTTATATTTAGGATAAACTTTTTTAGCATATATCGGAAGGTTCAATTTATTAGCTTTTTTATTGATCTTATCAAGTATTTCACTAATAAAATTAATAATTACGGGATTGTCTACAAGAGTATCAGCAAAAATTATATATACTGGTTTATGTAATTTCTTTTTTTCATTTTTTAATTGGGCCAAGGCTTCAAAAATAAGTTGAACAGTTGTACTTGAATCTTTACCTCCACTGTAACCAATAATCCATGGTCGTTCATCTTTTTTGTACATATTTTGTATATTATTAATAATATCATTTTTATTATGACGATCAAAATAGTTTTCCATCAATAATTCCTCCTAAAATGTACATATGTACATATGTATTTATACCGTTATATATTATATTTTGAAGGATAGTGACTATAATGTCAAGTGAAATAAATATATTTTCTAATAAATTTTAAGTACAGCAGGAAAAGGTATATTATTAATTTTATTGAAATATTATATTAGATTCAAAAAAAATATTGTTTATATAAACTGTATATTAAGTTAATTATATCAAGTTTAACTAAACAAATCAAGGTATTTTACAAAATATAACAATAAGGGAGAAAAATATGTGTAATAGTAATGACTTTGGAAAAAGATTAAAAAAATTACGTACCCAAAAAGGTTTGTCTTTAGATGAGTTATCTAAAAAGTTTAATGTTAATAAAACAAGTTTTTCAAATTATGAAAATGGTGTTCATTATCCCAAAGTAAAATTGTTAATAGAAATAGCCAATTTTTTTGATGTATCGATCGATTTTATTTTAGCTAGAACTGATATTGAAAGCGTAGACAAAGTAATAGAAGATTACACCTTTTTATCCGATTTAAATAAGTATAGTTATTAAACTAATAAGTGAAATACAACCTAAAATAATCCAAGAATATATTTTAATTTTTATATGTTTAGCAAGAACTTTCCATTTAATTATACGTCCCAAAAATTTAACAGAATATCTAATTTCTGCTGCTTTGCCAAAAGAATATACTGTAAACATAATTAATCCAATAATTAATAAATTAATTTATAACACCTCCCATACAAAGAATAATAAGTATCCCCAAAACATTCCACTACATAAACTAATACCTAAATACCAAAAATTATCTTTTATAACCATTTTATGACCACACCAAATTGGAATTATAATTAAGAATAAAAGAATAGTAAATATCATTTTTAACATATAATCACTTCTTGTTTAATATATATAAACATAAAGAAAAAAAATTAACTAAGCATTTCATATATTTTTTCGCCTTTAAAATCAGCTAATAACAGACCACCAATACTTCTTTCGGTCCTTCTTAATTCTTCTAAATTTTCTTTACTAATATTATCTCTGATATTATCAACATCCATTTCTTTTTTTAACTTTGCTGCTTTTTTACCAAATAATATTCTATAAACCATATTGGTATAATAGCCATAAGCAGAATTGCCAAACCTAACAGGTTCATTGCTTTTAGCTACATCAGCCATAAAATCTTTCCTAACAATTATTCCTGCTTCTCTTAGAATAGCCCATTCGCGATCTTTACTATCAACAACTTCTTCTACATTTAATAAATAATTTCTAATCTTTTTAGCAACTTCACTATCCCTTAATAACATACCAACTCTAAGGACCGCTCGCCTTGGGAGTACAGTAAGTTGAGAAGAATATTTAATCTTGTTTTCAAGGTTACCGAAATCATCTTCGCTACCCTTAAACTCTTTTAAATTATCTCCTCTTAACACCTTAACTCCATCATCATTAATTAATTCATCTTTGTGTTCTGTAATTATATTTTAAATAGTTCTATTTGTTACCTCATAATACTCTGCAACTTGGTTAATAGTAACTACTTCATTATCATCTAAAAATACAATTTCTTTAAACTTATTGAATATACTCAAGTTAGCCTCATTCATCATTTTTTCTCTAATCTTACGATTCTCAATTAATTCTTCCTCATTTAAATTTTTCATTAATATCCACTCCTTTAAGTTATTTTCTAATATGAGATAAATCTCTATAATACTCAACTTCATGATCAACTAATACAATAAATTTAGTATTTTGTTCAGGATTAACTATAATTTCACAACCATCAAATTCTTTAATTGAACTAATATTTGTTAATAAACCATTGCTCTTCATAACAGTATATTTTTTAAATATTTCCATACCTTTTTTATTAACTGATACATATTTAGGTTTTAAATATTTATTTTTTAAATTAATAATTTGATTTTCTATATCATTAACAAAACGTTGCAATTTCATATCCTTCATACTAACAACTCCTTTTTGTCAAATATTTGTGAACATATAGACACAAATTAAGTATTAATAGAGTCTATATTAGCAATAGGAAATATAGCTTGACGCTCCTCGGGGCAAGCCCACGAGGATTCCTCATTCCTAGAAACGAGCCTTTTTACAATTAACCTAAAGTGTTAAGTGTAAAAAGGTCTTACGGTTTCTCCAAAGGCTTAAAATCCCGTATGCCCTACGGTACTGACGATTAAGGATTTCTGATACCTTAAATATTTTACGCAACAGAGGAGCTTGGTTATCGCTTTTAATTCCTGTTGCAACTCCATATATTTAGTTGTTAGATTAATCCTTATCTTATATTTTATTATATCATATTTTAAAATCAATGTTAAATTAAATTTAAAATATCGGCATTCATCCAGAGGGCAAGCCCATCAGGTTTTTTGCCGATAAAATATATAACTGATCTCACCTTTTCTCATATAGAAAGGATTGTCTTTTGGAATACTATCGGCACTATCTCTAACTGATTCTAATAGACAATTTTTTCTAACAATTTTAATTATGCCAATACATTTATGAATTGCTTTACCATTATTATAACTACACTCATCAGCATATGGACATTCAAACTCACCTAACTCATAATCTACACCTCGAATAGCATCATCAGTAATTACATCATATAATTTATTCTCATTTTTTAGTTTTATCAACATAAGTATCACCTTTCCTTTCTGATTTATTTATAATATAATCAATAGCATTTCTGATCTAATCTTTATCAATTACTAAATTTATTTTTTTCTTTCCCATTATGGATTTTCCCACATTTAGTGCATTTAGGTATATGGATATTACCAAAAACACTTTTAACATCAAATTTATCATTACCACAAACACATACACCTTTTAACTTGACATCATTTAATTTCTCCAATAAATTATCTCCTTTCTAATATTTTTTTATTTTTTCTAATTTAGCAATTGGTTGATCATTCTTTTTAATATATCTTTCATAACTACAACTTGGACATTCAGTTTTTTCGCCACCAAAACTTAATTGATCAGCAAAACCAACACTCAAATAATTAATTTTGCATTGTTCACACTCTATATTAAATAAATATTTATCAACCATTTCTTCACCCTCACAATTTAATATTTTTCATCTCCTAACTAACATTAGCCATCTCTAATTGTTCTTTTAATCCCTCAAGATCTTTATTATTAGGAGGAGAAACAAGATCATCACCTTCATCACTATACTTAGCAATCAATTCTAAACCTTTATCACTTCTAGCTTTATATTCTCTATTATTTTTCTTTCTAATTTCATAATCAATTGTTTTATATAATTCTTCTAATTTTTCAATAAATTCATCATCAATTATTTGTCTAATTTTCTTTAAAATTTGTAAATTATCTATTATTTCCCTTCTTTCTCTTAATAATTTTCTGAAATCACTTATAAATAACATCAAGCCAATAGCATCTAAATTAGCTAATTCAGCAATATGAGTACCATCTTTAGGCAAACCATCATATTCTTTTTCTTCGCCTTTATAATACTTATATTCATTCTTCAACAAATCCAAATAATTTAATATTTCCTCTAATATTTCTTTATATTCTTCCATCAAACCACCTCAAAGAGTATAAAGTATACTGATAATAAAACAGACAAATTGGTTATCTTATAATTGTCTTTTAACAAATTAATTATAGCTATCATTAAAAATATTAAACTAATAGTTATAAACATTTTATGAATTCCTCCCTTGGTGTCAAATATATGTAAACATCATCACATAACAATAGCTTCTTTTATCCATTCAGCCTTTTTATTTAAAACTGTTTTTAATATAATAGTTTTATTTTTTATTCTAAAAATTACACTAAATCTATCTGATTGATAAATTAAATCTTTATTAATGTTCCTATATCCTCTTAACTCTGTTAATCTATTGCGAAGCGAATAGAGGATAGTATGCATGTCCACATTGCGTTCTTCACATCTTTGTTTGAAATGATCTGTTTCTACCATATAGAATTCATCCAATTTCATTATGTCGCCTCCTTGACTTATATTTTTCTTTTCGCCAATTCTTCCTTCTAGATCACGAATACAATTTTCAATATATTCTAATGGCTCATCTAAGTCCATACTTATAATATCAATCATTTCTAATTCATTAGCTAAATTTTCTTCTAATATATCAAACCATTGCCTTAAAATATCTACTGTATAATCCATATCTTTGACTATTTTATAATCATTGTCTTGTAGCCATTGATGAAACCTATAAGCAGAACATTCTCTTTTGCAATAATTTTTAGGATTTTCTTTTAAATTTTCATTTTCTTTATTATCAATTAAATATTGAATACTACAACCAACGTCTTTGCAAAACTCTCTACTTTTATATTCCTTCATTAAATACACCTCCTTAAAAGATTACTATTGATATTATTTTATTCACCTTTAGTTTCTTTTCTAATTTTTTCCCGCCCTTCCCCCTCTTTTAATTCGCCAGGTAAAAACTCAAATTCACCTCTCATATATTTATCAGCATATTTTTGGCAAGTTTTACACCAATAATCGTTCTTAATTTCATCATCCATCACATATTTATTAACTTCCATTTCTGTGCCTAGTGGGAACTTGTGATTGCAACCAACACATTTATGTTCTTTTTTCGTTTTTACTTTTTTATTATCAATATGACGCATTAAATCACTCCTCCCCCACCTTTTTTTAGTATTCTTCATCCATCACATCTAAATAATGAACATAAGCCAAATTGCAGTCTCTGCCTTCACATAAATTGTGAGAACCAGTATTAATCTTTCGTTCTCCAAAATCAGTCAATGGACAAAATTCACATAGCTCATCATCCATTTTTTTAATTGCTTCTTTAGTAATATTTCCCATTTTTACTCCTCCTTTACTATTTTATTTTTTATTTTTTCAATTCCTTTAATCCTTACAATACCTTCTAACAAGTGTTCACATTCATCTTTCAAGCAACTATAATCATCTTCTAAATCATACTTAACTATTTCATTAATATTATCTACGCCTGCCAAAATTTCATTCTTATCACTTTGTATTTGAATTCTAATTTCATTCAACCAAACTTTTAACTGTTTATTTCTTTCTATATTATAGTTCACATCTACATCTTTTATTACTGAATAATCATTTTTATCTAACATTACTAAAACTGTTCTAACTGTAACTCTGTCATACTCTTTTATATGTTCAGGTAATTCTTCATAAGGATACATATCTGTATGACATTTTTTACACCACTCAAAGAATTTACGCTTATGATTATTTTCTAATCTTTCTTGTTCTTTCCAATCTGCTCTCATAAAACTTTTATGATTTTCACTTTTACATTCATTAGGACTATGAAACCCCTGTCTTTTCTTTTCATCCCACCAAGCGTCATGAACACCTTCTGATATTAATTCAACTAAAAAACTCATTTTATTCCTCCCCCTGACATTATATAAACTCATTATCTTCATTTACTGACCCAACTGTGTTTAGTTTGTTAAACTTCTGCATCCCCCACCTGCCTGTTTCTACAAGTGCTTTATCTTCTTGAGAATAAGTCTTGCCAAAATATTCAATAAGATTAACTTGCGGTGTTATTTCGATTGTATCTAACAGCATCACCATCAATTCACCTTCTACAAATATCAGTTCTGGTGGTTCAACATCAATCATTATAGTTCTTAATTCTTTCATTATCTGCACCTCCTTTCTTTAAAAAATATTATGTTTTATACATATATTATACAGAAAATACTAATGTTTGTCAAGTATATGTGAACATTTATTTAAAAAAAA
>Ga0306869_1001003_pt1 | contig 11347 bp, 9 predicted proteins | sample AntRauTorckE6833_FD_190421 | JGI IMG/M metagenome (GOLD analysis project Ga0306869, IMG submission 190421) | Saline lake microbial communities from Rauer Islands, Antarctica - Metagenome Torckler E6 #833 (v2) (version 2) | ecosystem: Environmental > Aquatic > Non-marine Saline and Alkaline >... | reverse complement strand
TACATGGAAAAAGAAAACATGAATAAGATTTTCCGGGAGCGCAAACAAAAAGCTTTGGATTATTTCATGCTGGGACGCGAAGCGGAAAAAGATTTACGGACGGGCGATGCACTAAAAAACTATTATTGGTCTTTAGGACTTCTCAGAAGCCATCCCGATAAAAATTCAATCACATACGATTTTGAAGATTACGGCGAGCGCACCTTGCTTCCGGTTCTCAATGAAACCATCGAAAAGCTGCTTTCAAACATCCGCTTAAGCGTTAAAAACATTTTTACCAACGAAGAAGAAAAGAAGAAAACAGTAACCCTCAGTGTGTTACATAAAGGAAAGCCGGTGTCGAACCTCGATTATAAATATTTTACAGGCAATAGCCTTTCACCAATCGTTTCAGCAAAAGATGGTACCGGAGTAATAGAGCTCTACGATGCTTCAGCGCAATCGCTGAGAAAGGTAGATGTGTACATAGAATATCAATACGAGCACAAATGGAAAATAGATGATGAAGTAAGACGCGTGATGGAAGATACAAAGCTACTGGGCTATGGTAAATCTCAAGTAAAGCTTAACATTAGCGATCCGGAAACATTAAAAGACCGTCAAAAGCATTATAAGGATATAGCTTTAGATGATCAGGATATATTCGATAAAACGGCTACGCTTGAAGACAGAGATAAGTTTATAAACCGGACCTTTAACGTGGTGGAGGGAATTCAGCAACAGCAAACCGGAAAGCTGAAATCCATGTTTACCCGCGACGGTTACAAGATGTTCGACAAATTGATTAACCAGGGACGTGTTAAGGTATTGTTTGATGACACCGCTTCGCTTAGCCTGGTAGAAGTAAACAAGCAATTTGTGGTAAGGTCCGTACCGATGATGTTCAACTACGAAAACAACAACCGGAAATTTGTGGAAGATGTGGTTTTTGTTTTTGATGATGAAGGCAAAATCGATGCGGTTAATTTTGCCCTCAGCGAAGTGGCTGTCAGGGATATTCTGGATAAAAACGATGAGTGGGGCACGCCACAGGAAAAGTATACCCTGATTCAATTTCTGGAATACTACAAAACCGCCTACAGTCTCAAAAGGCTCGACTATCTGGAACAGGTATTTGATGATAACGCCTTGATTATTGTAGGGCATGTACTTAAAAAAGAAAAGGAAAAAAGTTTAGACGGGCTTACCACAGACCTGAATCAAAAGCAGGTGGAATATGTAAAACTAAGCAAGGAAAAGTATATTCAGCGGCTTTCAAACGTTTTCCGCTCCAATGAATACATCAACATCGACTTCGAAGACAACCAGGTCCGCCGTCATCAGAATGAAAAAATCTTCGGCATCCAGATCAACCAGCATTATTACTCATCAAACTATGGAGACCAGGGATACCTGTTTTTGATGGTAGACCTGCAAGACATCCTAAACCCCCGCATCTACGTAAGAAGCTGGCAACCGGAGAAGTTTGAGGATGGATCAATAATCGGGTTGAAAAACTTTCATTTTTAAAACAATACAGAATGATGGCCAGGAAGCTTTAAAACCCCTACCATAAATGGCAGGGTTAGTAAAGAAAGCGTCTTCAAGCTGTACCTTACTAACCGCGCCCTTCAGGGTGGGTAGTTTGGAGCAGACCAAATCCACCGTTCGCTTTCAGAACATCTAATTTAGAATTTTAATGTAAATTCATTCTAATTAACAGTCTGGATATTGAATATATCCAGGATTTTGTACTTTTATAAAAGTAAAATCCTCAACCATGAAAATAAGACTCTTCATAACTCTCCTGCTGGCTTTTCTAAGTATTCAATTTTTACAAGCCGAGGAATTCAAAATCCTGAATTTTTATAAAAACAGCCAGGACTTGGCTGCCAGGAGGTATGAGCGGACAACCATTAATGGAGAAGCCTGTGCATTAATCAAAGTAAGGACAGACCTTACCGGACTTGATTTTAGCGCAAACCTGGGAATTGTGGGGAATGTGAATAAAAAAGAAGGCGACTACTGGGTTTATGTTGCGCCCGGAGAGCAGCGTATAAAATTTATCAAAGACGGATATATTGCAAAGCCTTTTAATATTCCGCTGCCTGTTGAATCATCAACGGTATATGTTTTGGAATTGACAGGGACAGGACAGGGCCAAGCGCTTGATCAGGATTTGGTGAAAACCACTTTCCGGTTTAATACGCCACAGGTTTATATCTATAAAAACAATGCGGCTCCGGTTCAGGCCAACGGCAAAGTTGCTGAATTTCGCCTGCCCAAAGGGACCTATCAGTTTGAATTTTTTAAGGAAGGATTTCAGGATGTAACAAAAGAGGTGGTGGTTGAAGAAGAAAAACTTATTGACATTACCCTTGATGCCGGACAAAAAGAGCAATCACTGAAATTACCGGGAATTATCTCCATCAACTCCAAACCTGAAGGAGCAGATATTTTCCTGAACAATCAGAAAATCGGCCAGACTCCATACACCGGGCAGGCTATAGCCGGAAATTACAATCTAACGCTGAAATACGATTTATATCATACCTACCAGGGCAGCTTTTCGCTGGAAGAAAGCGAATCAAAGGAGTTGCCACTTATTACCCTAAAACCGCGGTTTGGATACATTACCATTAACACAAAACCCAAAGGTGCAGAGATATTTCTTGACGGGAAATCGCTTGGAACAGCACCCATAACCCGCCGCGAAATAGAAAGCGGGGAACACACGTTGGAGGCACGCTTAAATATGTATCATACCCAAACAAAAACCATTACCATCAACGATGGCGATGATGTGCAACCTACTTTAGGGCTCAAGCCTGCATTTGGAAAACTGGTGGTTGAATCTGAACCCAAAGGGGCAAAAGTATTCCTTGACGGGAAGCAAGTAGGAAAAACGCCTTACACCGATGAACGTTTACTTTCAGCAAGTTATGAGCTGAAGGTTACGCAGCCACTATGGAGCGAGGAGAAAGAAACCATCGTTATAGAAGATGAACAGACCACCCGGAAAATGATGGTACTCAATCAAAATTTTGGTGAGGTAACCGTAAATGCGAAAAGTGCAACCATTTTTCAAAATGGGAAAAAGGTGGGGAAAGGCACCTATTCAGCAAAGCTAAAGCCCGGTCGATATACTTTTGTCGCAAAGCGTGATAAACACCGCGATGACTCGCAGGATGTATTTGTTTCGGTGGGTGATAAGAGGCATATTCTGTTGAAACCCGAGCCAATACGGGGTTCGGTGTCCATTTTCACCGAGCCCGACGACGCGAAAGGAGCAGAGGTTTATGTCAACGACCAATTGCACAAAAAAACCGCTCCGGCGGTGATTCCGTTGCTGATTGGCGATTATGATATCACCTTGAAAAAGAAAGGCTACCTCGAAAACAGCAAAAACATTTCTGTGGAAGAAGGGCAGAACAAAAGTGTCACCTTCCAAATGCAAACCTACCAGGGAAGCCTGCAACAAACATTTAAAAAGCACAAAACCGCTAAAATTCTGTGGGGAACCTCTACTGTTTTGCTGGCCGGAGCCGGCACCTATTTTAAGTTTGCCGCAGACGGGCATTACGACGATTACAACACAGCTACAAACAACCAAAAGGCGGCTGACCTCAAGGAACAAGTGGAACAAGAGGATATGATTTCAATAGCCTTATACGGAGCTGCAGGAGCGGCATTGATTCCAACCATTATCCAGGCAGTAAAACAAGGCAAGGCCCGGGATAAGATGCAAATATCTGCCTACCCAGTAGAAAACGGAGCCATGTTTTCAATGAAAATCAATTTTTAAAACACTACAACCATGAAAACCAATATCATAAAAGCTATCAGCGGAATTTTATTATTAGCCAGTGTTTTAATTGGATTTCTCTCCTGCGAAGACAGGGATTTTGATAGTCCCTACGACCCGGAAGTGAATATTGAAAGCCTGGTACCTTATAATCTTGCGATTGAGGACATTTCAATTATTGAGAAGAAACTCACCTGGCAATGCGATGCGGAAAACGCAGAGCAATTTATCATAGATAAGAAAGTGGAAGATGAGAATTGGCAGGAAGCCTACGCGGAAGTTTCAGGTGATACATATGCCTGGACAGATAGAGATATTGAGTTAAGCAAAACACATCAATACCAAGTAAAGGCTAAGTTTGATGAGAAGATAACGAAAGCCAATAATGTGGAATTTGAAGCGATCATTCCTGCGCCTGAAAACTTTGAAATCACCGCAAACTCCTTATCATCTGTAACATTAAATTGGAATTACAACCACAGCGGCCACGATAGCTTCAAAATTGATCGGAAAGTGGATGATGGAAGCTGGGAAACAGGTTACCAAATCGTAGATGCCACTATTACTTCCCTGACAGATGAGGTAGATTTAGGAAATCACGTCTACACATACCGGATTACAGCTATTCTGGAGAATTATCAATCTATTGCCTTAGAGCAAGAAGCAAACTTTTTCTTTACAGACCCACGAGATGGCCAAACCTACGAAACCGTAGAAATCGGAAACCAGGTTTGGTTTGCTGAAAACCTCAACTACGAAACCGAAAATTATTGGTGGTATGACAACGACCCGGACAATGGAGACACCTACGGCCGGTTGTACACCTGGGAAGCTGCTTTGGATGCCTGCCCTGATGGCTGGCACCTGCCCACCGATAAAGAGTGGAAAACCCTTGAAATGGAATTGGGCATGAGCCAGAGCGAAGCTGACGCTACAGGTTACCGTGGTACTGACCAGGGCGAACAGATGAAATCCTCCAGCGGTTGGAATAACAACGGAAACGGCACAAATAGCAGTGGCTTTAACGCCCTTCCGGGTGGCAACCGTAGCAGCCTTGGAGCATTCTACGACGTTGGTTACTTCGGTTACTGGTGGAGTGCTACGGAGGGCAATGCACCACACGCGTGGTACCGTCTCGTGGGCTACGGTAGCAGCAGTGTATACAGGGTCAGCTACATTAAGGAGTTGGGGTTTTCAGTCCGTTGCGTAAGGGATTAATTTATTTGATTTATTTGACTATTTGATTTATTTGTTTATTTCCGCGAAGCGGTCGATTTTTTTTTTGAAAAATGGCACAGTATAATGAACTTCCTGTTTACCCCGTTAAATAGCTACGCTAAGTCGCAGACTTATTTAACGGGGTGAATAAAGCAACGTACGACTTGCTGTTGGCTATATTCCAGTTTACCCTGTTAAATAAGGCGAAGCCTTCCACAAAGTGGATTTAACAGGGTGAACAAAGGAATTTAGCAAGGAGTATAAATATACCGTTGGCGAGAGTTTAAAAAAAGAAACTATAGAGTTGCTCACTTTGATTTATCGTGCCAATACAAGGCATCAAAAAGCTGATGTGCTTCAAATGGCAAGGGAGCAAATAGAAGTAATTCGGTTGCTCATACGTGTAATGAAAGATATGAAGCAAATAAGCCTTGAGAAATTTGTAAGAATAAACGAAGCAGTCGAAAATGTATCAAAACAATTAAGCGGATGGCAAAAGAGTCAAAAATAAAAGTTTTCCGCCTGAGTTCGGTAAGCCATGGTTTGCCGGAGAGAGCATTTTTAAATCCGGTAACCCGCTGGCATTGTAAAAACCTGCCATATCCAAAACAGGTTTTTGTTAGCTATAAAAGATTGTATGGGCTGCAAATGGTGATACAACAAATTGAGAGGTTACTTTTACAGCCCTTCCGGGTGGCAACCGTAATTCACCCCGTTAAATAGCCTCTGGCTCACGAAGTGATTTAACGGGGTGAACAACGGTAACTGGTGGAGTAGTACTGAGAAAAGCACCGATGGTGCCATTTCCTGGGGCTCGTACTACTATAATAACAATGTGTACCGGAGCGGTGTCAGTAATGGGTTTGGGTTATCGGTTCGTTGCATCAAAGACTGATTGTGCCAAGAAACACGGAACGTGTTTCGACACGTGAAGTGTATGCTGTCTTCAAGATGGTGGACTGTAATGAAATGTATAAACGTATTAACCGAAAGGATATGACTGCGGTGCACGAGCGAACTGTGTTTACTGAGCTACCCGACAAAGAATTTAGAACTGGAATTACAGATTTGAACCACCGACAGGGACTATCGGGAGTATCTGTCAAATCGCCCTACGGTGCTGTATTCTAAGGATTGTGGTATTGAGCGGAATAGGGAAAAGGTAAAAATTAAATTTATCAGATGCGTATAAAAGAGTTGAATACAAGTGAACTGTTGATGAGGTGTCGAAATTGACATAGAAAGCATTAGAAACCAAAGTATCTTAGTCTATTTTGGGACAAGCAACGAGATAATCCGAGACATATATTGTCGTTGTTGATGCTCGGCATACAGACAGCAAGACTTTTATACAGGCTTGAAAACGGAACTTGGGAAGCCAATTGTTGATGCAAATCGAAAAGATGCAAGCAGAGAACCTGTAAGGTTGAAAGTAGAAATGCAACAGTTGGTGGCGGATGAAGTCGTAGTAGCAATGAAGTTTCTGTAATTGAAACTGAGCAAAGGACTTCACTTAACAGTCTTTAATTTATATTACAACTTGAAAGAGTATGATTTTTGAAGAAAAGACAAAGACACAACCCATAAGCAAAGACCAAGTATGGGCATCGTGGAAACGTATCAAACAAGGCGGTAAAGGCATGGGTATCGACCAAGTCAGTATCAAAATGATTGAGAAAAATCCACGTAAATACTTGTATCCAGTATGGAACAGATTAAGCAGTGGAAGTTATTTTCCTCCTGCTGTAAGAGAAAAGGAAATTCCCAAAGGAAACGGGAAAGTTCGTATTTTAGGGATACCAACAATTTTAGACCGAGTGGCACAAGATGTAATAAAGCAAGAGCTTGAAAAGATAGCAGAGCCAAAGTTTCATCCAAGTTCATTCGGGTACAGACCTAACAAAAGTGCACATCAAGCATTAGAGCAATGTGCAAAATATTGTTGGGAGCGTTGGTATGTTGTAGATGTGGATATAAAAGGATTTTTCGATAATATTGACCATGAGTTGATGTTGAGCATATTGCGAAAATTGACTGATAAGAAGCATATTTTAATGTATTGTGAACGCTGGCTGAAAGCACCGATGCAGATGCAGGAGGGAACTTTAATCCAAAGAACCAAAGGCAGTCCGCAAGGAGGTGTAATAAGTCCGTTATTAGCAAATATTTATCTGAACGAAGTATTTGACAACTGGATAAGTGAGACACAACCGAGAATCGTTTTTGAAAGATATGCTGATGATATTGTGATACATACACGTAGCACACAACAATCATATTTTATACTTGATAAGCTGAAAGAGCGTTTAAAACGATATAAATTGGAAGTAAGCGAAAGCAAAACGAAAATAGTATATTGTTATAGAACAGCCCGTCAGTTTAAAGAGAGCAAGGACATTCCTGTTTCATTTGATTTTCTTGGATACACATTTAAGCCAAGAATATGCAAGAAGTCAGAAGGGGAGAAATTTTGGGGTTTTCGACCTGCTATCAGCAGGAAAAGTCAAAAGCGTATTCTAAGTGAGTGCAGCAAAATTGCATTTCACAAATGGACACATTTAGACCTTTATCAATTATCAGAATTTCTAAGACCTAAAATACACGGTTGGATAAATTATTACGGTAAGTTTCGCATTTATGAGATGCAATTTGTATTCATGCAAATCAACAGACGTATTGTAAAATGGATACAAAGAAAGTTCAAAATAAAAGCATTCGGAAAAGCTTACGAAAGATTAAAACGGATAATTCGGTCATTTCCAAATATCTTTGTACACTGGAAGTATGGTTTTGTGGGTTAAATCTGTTATGAAGAGCCGTATGAGGGGAGACTTTCACAGCCTGTCCCGATTATTCCATCGGGATACGGTTCCCTGCCCGTCCGGCAGGCGGGTGTGAGAGGCTTGCGGTGAAATTCCGCTTGCCTACTCGGCATTGACAATTTATCTATTTGACATTTTGCTTTTTTTGACTTTAAAAATAGTGGTGGAAATCCTGACAGGTTTTAAAAACCTCTCAGAATTTATTGCTAAATTTTTTTGAGGTGTATCCGGATGCATATCGCCAATGAAATGAACCGCTTTACCTGGCGCGCTTAAGGAATTTCTCTTAGCAAGTCCTGTATCTCATCATCGGGAATCTCATTATTCTGCGTTTAGGCTATGTAGAAAAGTAAGAAGCAATGTAAAAATCATAAAAAAATTTCTATCGCCCGACTGAATTTCATATTTTTGGGCATGGCAAAAAATGAAGATCATAAAAGTCCACTTGGTGAAGTTTTTGGCTTTCCTGTTGAAAATGAAAGCTCAAAAGCACAAAGATACAGAAAGCAAAAACTTTGTCCCTATAACAACAAGGTTCCTAACTGCATGAAGGACAAAACTAACAATCCGCTTGGAGTTTGCAGTATCAGGCATAATGGAACATCCGTAATTACATGTCCTATGAGATTCAGAGAAGATTGGATAATTGTTGAAAAGGCTGCAGAATTTGCATTTGGTAAAAAGGCAAACTGGACTTCTTTGTCTGAAATCAAGCTAGTAGACAAAAATGGACAATCAGCGGGAAATATAGATTTTGTGCTTGTTCAGTACAACAATAGAGGTCAACTGGTAGATTTTGCCTCACTTGAAGTTCAAGGAGTATATATATCCGGGAACCTTAGAAATCCGTTCGAAGCGTATATAAAAAACCTTCTAAAGATTTTGAATGGCCAACAGGCTATAACTATCCCAAACCTGACTATCTCTCTTCATCACGTAAGCGACTGATTCCACAAATGCTCTACAAGGGTGGAATCTTTCAATCTTGGAAAAAGAAACAAAGCGTAGCTCTACAAAAATCGTTTTTTGAAACTTTACCTTTATTGCCAACAACCCCTAAATCAAAGGCAGACGTTGCTTGGTTTCTGTACGATCTTGTTTTTGATAAGGAGAATCAGCTAAACAATCTCGTTTTAAAGGACACAATTTATACTGAGTTTGAACCTGCACTTTTAAGGGTTACTACTCCCGAACCTGGAAGCATTAAAGGATTCATCAATATTTTACAAAACCGTCTTGACGAACATTTGGATAAAAATCCGCCAGATGCTCCGTCTTTAACAGACATAATAAGTAGGTAATTATGGCCGGTCAATTATCAATATTCGAAACCATACAGCAAAAAGCATCTCCTAATATTGTAAATGTGGCTTCAGTTCCGCAGAGAAGTCCTTTCAGGTATCCTGGAGGAAAGACCTGGTTAATTCCTGATGTAAGAAAGTGGCTTAAACAATCAATCCCGGAATCATTCGAAACCAAAACATTAATTGAACCTTTTGCCGGTGGTGGTATTGTTAGTCTTACTGCAGCATTTGAGAATTTAGTAAGCCAGGTTGTAATGGTCGAAATTGACAATGAAGTAGCCGCCGTTTGGGAGGTAATTATTAACGGTGACCACAAGTGGTTGGCAGACAAAATCTATTCATTTGACCTAAACCCTGAAAACGCTAACTCAATACTTAAAAAGAAAAACAAAACGATCAAAGAACAAGCGTTTAGTACAATTCTTAAAAACAGAATCTTTCACGGGGGAATCCTTACGAAAGGTTCAGGACTAATTAAGAATGGTGAAAAAGGAAAGGGAATCAAATCTCGATGGTATCCCAAAACCTTGAGAGATAGAATTATATCAGTTGGTCATGTTAAATCAAAAATGAAGTTTATAACAGGTGATGCATTCGCAGAATTAGAGAAAATCAAGAATGATTCTGCTGCCTTTTCATTCATTGACCCGCCATATACTGTTGCAGGAAAACGACTTTATACTCACTTCGAAATTGACCATGACGCTTTGTTTGCCTTGACGGCTCAGCTAAAAGGAAAATTTATGCTAACGTATGATGATACAGAGGAAATAAGAGACTTGGCTAACAAATATAAACTAGACTTTAGGACGATACCGATGAAGACTACACACCATATTCAAAAGAATGAAATCATCATATCGGACAATTTTGAATGGTGGGAATAAAGAACACTTGCCGAAAAAATTTCAGCTTGTCTTCCTGTATTTTCAATGTAATTAGCGCCATAGCTCTTTTCTGTTTCATTCATTTACAAGTAATAAAAATATCATAAAAATCATTCAATTTCAATGGTTCATAATACATTCATCCTGAGAAGGAGTTTATAATATTCACAAGGAGTCGGCGCTATTTGCAATGGCTCATTTCCCCTCATCCCCCTGCCGATATTTATCGGCAGGGGGATGAGGGGATCAAGCTGGAAAGGGAATTAGGATGAGGGGAACATACTTTTTCTAAAATATATTTACTAATATTTTGATAATTATTAAATACGGTAAAATTATTATCCTCGTTTCTCCCATTCGTTTTCTAAAACTTTTAGGGATTTGTTACTAAAATATTTTGAGGTGTATCCGGATGCGTATTGCCAATGAAATGAACAGTTGCACCCTATGCGGTTATGGAATTTCTCTTAGCAAGTCCTGCATCTCATCATCGGAAATATCATCTTTTTCACCTTTGTTGTATATGGAAAAAAGGTAAACCATCTCATTCACAATCTTAACCTTTGTTATCACTCTTGCTCCGCCGCGCTTGCCCTTGCCTATTGATTTAACTTTCAACCGGATTTTATAAACCTGATTACCCAAATGTTTGCCTTGAAAGGGCTCTTGCTCAAGTGAATCAATTAACTCACCAATTTCATCCTTGAGAGATTTATACTTTTTTAAAAGCTTTTTAGCTTCCTTTTCAAAGTTTTCTGTGGTGTCAACTCTATAATTCATCAAGAAACTCTTTAGCTGGTCGGCTTTTCATTTTTCCCTCCTCAATAAGCTTTACTTCCCGCAGGCCCTGCCGTATATTTTCCTTGATTTCTTCTTTGGTAGGTTCCCGGTATTCCTCATCTCCGGAGTCAGAATCTTCTACCTTTTCCTCCTGCACAAAATCTAAATTCCGTATTAACTCCCGAAAAAATTTCAGCTTGTCTTCCTGTATTTTCAATGTAATTACCGCCATAGCTCTTTTCTATTTCATTCATTTACAAGTAACAAAAATACCATAAAAATCATTCAATTTCAATGGTTCTTAATACATTCAACCCGAAAAGAAGCTTTAAAGAGTAAAAAGAACAAGCATAGGAAGTGGCTGTGAAAGCTAAAATAACTAAAGCAGTTCGGCGTTATTTGCAATTACAGCGCACTCATTTTAGGTAATTTGACTTTTTAGAGGTCACCATTTAAATTCATATCTTTACACCCTACAAACAAGAGAAAACATGGAAATATTCAGAGGTCAAAACCTTATAGAGTTTACTGAACGCTTCAAAACGGATGAAG
>Ga0306869_1000996_pt1 | contig 11412 bp, 10 predicted proteins | sample AntRauTorckE6833_FD_190421 | JGI IMG/M metagenome (GOLD analysis project Ga0306869, IMG submission 190421) | Saline lake microbial communities from Rauer Islands, Antarctica - Metagenome Torckler E6 #833 (v2) (version 2) | ecosystem: Environmental > Aquatic > Non-marine Saline and Alkaline >... | reverse complement strand
AATACGTCCGGTTAGCTTGTTGCCAGTACTTTTTAACAGCATCTAAAAAAAAGAGGTTAAAAAGCTGGCTTATGATTGCCAGCCAAAGGGCTGTAAAAGCAATAATTAAAATAGTAGTCATAGTAGTCATGGTAATTGTGTTTTAAAAGTTTGTAAAAACCCGGCTGACAATAAGCCAACCGGGGTAAAAAAATCAGTCTCTAAATTGCTCTTTTGTAAAGTCAACTGGAGGGCCAGACCATGTTAATTGATTGTTGTCCTCTGCAACCAACCCAGCAAGCTTAAAAACCGGTATGTGGATACTGACCATGGTCAGTGCTCCGTTACGGTTAGCTTGTCCGCCGTGATTTGCATAAAAATTGTCAATCATCTCCACAACCTGCTCCCTGGTACCACCTTTTTGTAAGGACTCGATCAAAGCGTGTCCCCTGGTGTATTTTGGCTTTTTGTCGGCCGCTTTGGCCTCTGCTTTGGCACTCTTGTATAGACTCTCAACCTCTGCCAATTTAGCTTTGAGCTCCTCTAATGTGAGCTCCTGCTCCCCGGTTGCTGCGTTGTCCGTGTTGTCCGTGGCTGCGTTGTTTGCGTTGTTTGCTGCGTTGTTTGCTGCGTCTGTGGTGTACTCTTTACTTTTTGACATGACGTTACTTTTTGATTGTTAGACATTTAATGTAATTTATACCCCTTACATTACATTTAGGGCTCCAGTATGTCAAAGATCATTTTGCGGTGCCAGCGGCCTGTGAGCCAAAAATATGGTACTGGCTTTTTAATTTTGAGGGGTTAAAAGCTAATTGACTAATGATCAGTATTTTAAGCCTTTAAACTCTCTGTCGATCCGTTGACCGACTTAACTACAATACAAACATACGACATTAACGCCACGTATGCAACCCCTATATGCAAGTTTAAGTTTTTTTAACATACCGCCTGTACTCATTGCGGTTATTGACCTGAGCAGGAATGGTTGTAAATAAATATAAATAAACAGCCGCTTGAAAGGGGGACGGGAGGGAGGTTTTCTCAATGTGTATCAATAAGCAAATAGGCTTTCCGGTTCGTTTGCTTACGATTTGACACACGTCACCACGGAGGCATGGTATCAAATTGTAAGTAAGAAAGGTTGTTTGCTATTAAATTGTAACTTGAAACACTATACCCTAACATGACAACATACCATTTGATCATACCATTTGATTGCACCCCCATGCCAACATGACAACATACCATTTGATCATACCATACCATACCAACATACCAACATACCAACATAGGAAAGTACCAACATACCAACATGCCATTTGCCCCACCCCATACCAACATACCAACATGCCATACCACTCACCCCCCCTTCATTGGCAAATAGGAAACTCTGTGCCTTCTTGTTGAACACCTCGACAATACCAAAAAAATATGCCTGAAATAAAATCTGGTTAAAAAAATTTTCATAAAAAAGTATCGGCAAGTAAATCCTTTGCATGCTTTCTTGTGTCTTTTGATAAAACAAAAGATAAAAAATAGTTGCATCTAACACTATAAACTCATATTTTTGTATCAAAGAAAAAGACATGAGAAGGAAAACAAGCTATGAAAAAAGAGACGGTATTAGAAAAGCACGTTGGCAAGAGGACATGCCGGACAGGGCATATCATTTGGCTATGCTTGGTCTTACGAATAAGCAAATAGCGGTTGCTTTTGGTGTTTCCGTAATTGTTTTTGACAATTGGAAAACATTGCACCCGGCATTAGACCGTGGGCTTGTAATGGGTCGGGCGGAAGCAGACACGAATGTCGTGGTTTCTTTATACAAACGGGCGACAGGCTATTGGACAAAGGACACTAAAGTATTTGTCCACAAAGGGCAGGTAATTACAAAAGAAACTGACAAAGAAATTATACCTGACGTTGAAGCCATCAAGTTTTGGTTGAAAAACCGTCAGCCTGAAAATTGGAATGAGACATTTAAACATGAGCACAGTGGGCAAATAAATGTTGAAACCAATGCCAAGAAATGGGACTTGACAGACCTGTCTGAAGAAGAATTTGAAGTTGCCAAGAAAATGGGACTGCCTGAAATGCTCAAAATCCAAAACGAGGAAAGATGATTAAGAAAGTACATGCCATAAGGCGACCACACAGAACATCCCCTACAAAGGCGGAACGGGTAAAAAACGCATTGGAAAATCCTATTGCTATTATCCGGGAAAACCAACGTAGGCACTTGTTTGAATTTGTGCTTTACTTTTGGCAAGACTATTCAAATGATGAATTTGTCCCCAACTGGCATATTAAAGTTCTTTGCAAGGAACTTGAACAGGTGGCTTTCAATGTTGCCAACGGAATAACCCGTCCTTATGACCTTGTTATTAACATACCTCCTGGAATGACAAAAACTGCAATTACCAGTATTTTCTTTCCGGTTTGGTGTTGGACACAATGGTATTGGATGAAATTTATTACAGCCTCTTATGGGGAAACGCTGTCTCTTGAAAGTGCAGACTATTCCCGTGATATAATTAGGTCGGATCGCTTCAAACGCATTTATCCAGAAATTGAGCTCCGGGCAGACAAAGACAAGAAAAGTAACTTTAAGTGTATGAAGAAAACATACAACGAAAGAGGTTTTGCAGTCGTCCGGCAAGGTGGAAACCGCTTTAGTACATCAGTTGGTGGTGCTTTGACTGGTTTCCACGGACACATAAACATAATTGATGACGCCCTCAACCCAAACCAAAGTTTGTCTGAAAAAGAAATAGCACGGGCAAACAACTGGTGTACACAAACACTTTCAACCAGAAAAGCAAACAAACTCACTACCACAACCATAACCATCATGCAAAGGCTACATCAAAACGACCCTTCTGGTGCTTTGCTCAATGACCCAAAGAAAAGAATACGTCACATTTGCCTACCGGGGGAAATAAAAAACTACGGTGATTTAGTTAAACCCCCAGAATTGAAAAAGTATTACAAAGATAATTTGCTTGATCCAATACGCATGCCATGGTCGGTTATTAATGACCTTAGAGCGGATTTAGGCCAATATGGATTTGCTGGACAAATAGGACAGAAGCCAACACCCCCCGGTGGTGGTATGTTTCGTATTGACAATTTTCAAATTATACAAGAAATGCCAGAAGACAGGCTTATTGAACGTATTGTAAGGTACTGGGACAAAGCAGGGACTCAAGGGGATGGTGCTTACACAGCAGGTGTAAAGATGGCAAAGCTGAAAACAGGGCATTGGTTAATCATGGCTGTCAAACGAGGTCAATGGTCAACTGACAACCGTGAAAGAATAATTGATAAAACAGCAGAGGCAGATGGAACGCACGTGCACGTATTTATCGAGCAAGAGCCGGGATCCGGGGGAAAAGAAAGTGCAGAAAATACGAAAAAAAGACTTAATCGTATGGGCTATATGTGCACAGCAGACCGACCACAGGGGGATAAGATCTACCGTGCAGATCCATTTTCTGTACAAGTAAATGAAGGTAATGTGTGGGTTTTACGAGCAAACTGGAATGAGGCATTTATTGAGGAGTTTGAATATTTTCCATCCGGGACATATAAAGATCAAGTGGATGCAGCCTCTGGGGGTTTTGCAAAATTAACTGGCAAGAAACAAGTTAAAGTTTTATTAAGATGAGAAGAACAACATTTAATATCAATGAGTCAACTTTAGTGCAAAGGGATTCTCTATCAAAGCTGATGGGAGTATCTTTTGGTGGCAATAGGGATCTTTACGAGGCTTTCGGTTATCCCAAAGCTTTGGATTTCACGGACTACTATCAGAGGTATTTGCGACAAGATATTGCAAAGGCTGTTGTAGATCGTCCGGCAAAAGATACCTGGGCCGGGGATATAGATGTGGTAGAAACCCATGACGACAAAACAACCCCTTTTGAAAAAGCATTTGACGCTCTTAGTAAAAGACTGAGGTTGAAAAATAAATTTACTCGTCTTGATAAAGTAACAAGCTTGGGTAGATACGGGGTGCTTCTTTTAGGTCTTTCTGATTGTAAGAAAAGGGACGACTTTATGAAACAAGTAACCCCAGACACAAATCTTGGCTTGCTTTATGTCCGACCAATTACTGAAAAAAATGCCTCAATAGCCGAGTATGATAAAAATACAAACTCGGAACGGTTTGGTATGCCAAACTATTATTCCATAAATGTTAAGGGTGTGACCGATAATGGTACTTCTACAATACAAGTCCACCACAGCCGCATTATCCATGTGGCATGGGATTTATTAGAAGATGAAAATGAAGGCACTCCTATTTTGCAGTCTATTTATAACCGTTTAATGGATTTGGAAAAGCTTGTAGGTGGTTCCGCTGAAATGTTTTGGCGTGGGGCACGTCCGGGAATGCAAGGTAATGTGGATAAAGATTTTGAGCTCAATGATACTGCTGAAAAGCACATGAATGAGCAGATGGATGAGTATGAACATAATCTTAGGCGTTTTTTGGTCATGCAAGGCGTTGAATTAAAGCCTTTGACCCCACAGGTACAAGATCCCCTAAATCATATAAAAGCGCAAGTTCAAATGATTTCTTCGATCACTGGCATACCTCAACGGGTGTTGATTGGAGCAGAACAAGGGGAGTTGGCTTCTGGACAGGATGCAGACGCTTGGAAAGTGCTTATTCAGAATCGTAGGTCAGAACAGGTGGAGCACGCTATTGTCCGGCCATTCATTGACCGTCTTATATTATTTCAAATATTACCAAAACCAAGCACAGATGATTATAGCATTATGTGGTCAGATTTGTTTGCACCATCAGAAAAAGAACGTGCAGAAACAGGTAAAACAAGAGCTGCGGCTATTCAACAATATTTACAGAATCCTATTGCTGTTGATATTATACCACCTAAAGTATTTATCAAATACTTCCTGGGCTTTGACAAACAACAATTAGAGTTTGTAGAAGAAATGAGGAATGAACTAGCAGATGATGAAGAGGTTTTGAGAAAGTTGCTTGAAAAAGAACAACAATCTGCACCGCAACCTGCACCGCAACCTGCACCGCAACCTGCAAGAAGAACCACATAAGATGAGAAAAACAACAATCTCTATGCCACCAAATGAAGCAACAAAGGCTTTATTACAAATTTTGGGGTTAGATTCTTCCAAAGTGACAGAGATTGGTATTTATTTAAAAAATGGGAGTCCTCCAATGATAGAAATAAAACAATTGTTGGAGGAACATGAGTTGGGGAAAGTAATTGCTGTTATTAAGAAATATAAAATACAAGAAGATGTGTGAAGTTTGTGGAAATACAATACATGTAAATAATTCATATGACCCGACAAGGACAACCACGTTAAGAAATTTGTTTGCTCAAAAAATGACAAACAGGTTCACAAAGGTTAGACGTGAGGTTGTAGAAGCTATTGTAGAAAACGATGTATTTGGACTCAAACAACCTACTGTTTTTCAAACAAGGCCTGGACAATTTGACTTCCCAACAAGTGAGCAAAAAATAGAAGGGTTTATGCGTTGGTTAAGAACGATGGCAAATGAAGGGCTTTTGTCTGTCACCACCATTTCTCAAATAGGTAGATCTATGGAGGAGCGGTGGACAGACCTATATATTGAAGACAGTTACAAACGGGGTGTTATACGTGCTAGGCAAGAAATGAAAAATGCTGGAATGAATGTGCCTTTAATGGAGCAAACAGGAGGCATCTCTGCTAGTATGTCAACACCAATGCACTTAGAAAGAGTTGGTATTTTATTTATCCGCACATATGAAGACCTTAAAGGTGTTTCAGATGCAATGGCCGGACAAATAAGCCGGGTTCTATCACAGGGTTTTATTGATGGTGATAATCCACGGTTGATTGCCAGTAAACTAAACCATGTTATTTCCGGTATGGGGTCTGATCTTGGTATTACCGACACTCTTGGAAGATATATTCCGGCACAGAGAAGGGCAGAAATGATAGCAAGAACAGAGGTTATCAGAGCACACCACAAAGGCATGATTCAAGAGTATAGGAATTGGGGTGTGGAAGGTGTTAATGTATTAGCAGAATTCAGAACAGCAGGGGATAGAAGAGTATGTAGCATTTGTTCCGGTATGCAAGGAAACACATATACTTTAGATGAAGCAGAAAATATCATCCCAGTTCATCCATTATGCCGATGTATTGTTTTACCTTTTAAAGTTTAGGTGAAAAAAATTGTACTATCAAATAAGAAGTTGTATTTTTGAGGTAAATAACACTTAAAGATTAGAAAAATGAGTGTAAAAGAGAAAAAAATTATTGTTTATTCTGTGGATACCAAAAACTATGAGATAAGAATTGAAACTCATTTAGGTAGAGAGCACATTGTTGTTCCTGTTGTTATGATGGTGGAGGGTGTGCATTCTGGTAGTCGTGGCCCTTTATTCCATTCCGCAGAAGAGCTTGGTGGTGTTGTGGCAGCATGGAATGGGATACCTATAACTGTACAACACCCACAGCAAAACGGTATTTTTGTTTCCGCAAATAGTCCCAGTCAAATTGATAGTTCTGTGGGCAGGGCTTACAATGCCCACATGGAAGGGGACAAATTAAAAGCGGAAGCATGGTTAGATGTTCAAAAACTAGCTGCAATATCCCCTGTGGCAGCAGAATATATTAAAGAAAAACGGCCTTTAGATGTGTCCGTTGGTGTCTTTACTTTAGAAGAAGAAGAAGAAGGGGAATGGAATGGTGAACATTACACGGCTATTGCTCGAAATCATAGGCCAGACCATCTGGCACTTCTTCCAGGAGTTGAAGGTGCTTGTAATTGGGCAGATGGCTGTGGAATTCGTGTTAATAGTAAATATAAAACAAACGCAAATGAAATGAAAGACGAAAAACCTTTTCAAATTTACAAAGATTTGAATAAAAAAGGGCTTGCCGTTGTTCCAGTAGTCAACATGTCAGGTTATGTAGAACTATCGAACAAGGTGCGCTCAAAACTTGATTCCATGGATAATGAAATGTCAATGTACTTTCTTGAAGAGTTGTACGAGGACAAGCTTATTTATCGTATAAGGAATCATGCTCAGGACACCACTACTTTGTACCAACAAACCTACTCTGTTGGGGATGATGGTAAAGTTGAGTTGACCGGGGATGCTCGGGAAGTAAGGAAAAATATCACTTACGAAACTAACAAACGTAGAACTACATTTAATAACAATTCAAAAACAAAAGACATGGATAAACAAGTAGAAGCAAGAGTTGAAGCTTTAATTGCTAACAGCAATGCTAAGTGGAATAATTGCGATCGTGAGTTCCTTTCCGGTTTGTCTTTGGCAAGGCTTGAAGAGCTTGAAAAAGCTACCGTGAAAATCGAACAACCAAAATTGGATGCTAATGCAGCTATCCAGTTTCTGAAAGACAATCATCAAAAAGATGAAGATCTGCTAAGCTTGCTTTCTAAAGAAGCACAAGAGGCATACCAGACTGGTCTGAAATTGTATCAGGAAAAGCGCAAAGAGTACATTGGTGCTATTGTTGCCAACACTAAACAATGGAAAGAGGACGAGTTAGAAGGTATGGATTTTGCACTTCTTGAAAAGTTTGCAAAGTCTTTTCCTAAAAAAGATGTGGATCAACCTGTTGATTACAGTGGACAGGGAAGTGCACCATTGAACTTAAATAAGGGAGATGATGATTTCCTTCCCCCTACTTCTGCGTATGCAAGCAAAGGGGAGAAAAAATAATTGTTGAATTTTAAAAATTACAAACAATGACTAAGAGAACAATTAAATTGAAAGATTATTTGCATGTGATGGAAGAATATGCTGCTGTCGCTGCAATTACTCCGGGAATGTTGATTGAACTTACTTCCACAGGGGAGGTTCAAGTTCATGGTGCAGCAGCCGGGGTTGGTGAAAAAATGTTCGCCGATGAGGATCAATTCCAAGGTAAAACCATCGCAGATGCGTATGCAGTTGGTGACAAGGTTTCCTGTTGGTTGCCTCAACGTGGGGATGTGGTGTATGCTTTTCTTGCCGATGGTGAGAATGTAGCTGTTGGCGCAAAACTTGTGTCAGATGGTGCAGGTGCTTTACAGGAAGTTAGTTCTAGTGAAGAGAATGTTATTGCCGTAGCTCTTGAAACTGTGGATTTGTCCGCTGCCGGAGCCATCGGTCGTATTATTGCACGTATTGTGTAGTGAAAAAAGAATATTTAATATTTAAAAATTAGAAATTATGCCTCAAGAAATTAATGTTGATTTGTTAGGACGTGGTGGAGGGGAAGGTAATCTTGCCACTCATATCCATACAAATGGACTAAATGTGAATGCTAAGCGTCCTTTCATTGGTTCAGATAACAAGCCTTATGTAAGTATTTACAAAGGTACTGGAGATCCAATGAGCCCAGAAAGCTATCAAAAGCTTGCTGTAAATGACGCAACTCTCCGTAAGGATGAGTGGAAGGAACTTGATGCAGCGGTTATCCGTATTGCTGAGTCTCGTCTTAATGGTTACAACGACCTGTTAAGCCGTAATCTTGTGTTCAACCTTGGAAATTCACTTGGAACAACTGTGCTGGAAAGTCAGGAAATGAGTGATGCAATGGAAGCTGAAATGACAATGGACGGTGTTCATCGTGGTAAAGGTGACCGTGCGCAGTTCAGTACCACTTACCTGCCTTTGCCAATTATTCACGTTGATTATGATATCAACGCTCGTGTATTGGCCGCAAGTCGTTCTCTGGGTAATCCATTGGACACTACCCAAGCTGAAAGAGCTTCCCGTAGGGTTGCTGAGAAGCTTGAAGGAATGTTATTCACCGATACAAGCTACAAGTATGGTGGAGGAACAATTCACAGTTACCTGAATTTTCCAAACCGTAACCAAGTTACTTTGGCCACTGCATGGGATGATTCCAGCATGACAGGTAAAAAAATTGTGGATGATGTTATTGCCGGAAAACAAACCCTGTTGGAGGCCCATTTTTACGGGGATTTCCAGGTTTATATTTCCGCCAATTATGAAACCCTTTTGGATGAGGATTACAATGATTACCGTTCCGGTACTATTCGTGAGCGTATTATGGCTATTTCTGGTGTCTCTGGCATTAAGGTAGTTGATATACTTCCTAATGATACCGTTTTGATGGTCAAAATGTCTTCTGAAGTTATTCGTATTGTACGTGGCTTGCCATTTACAAACGTTGAGTGGAAATCCGAGGGTGGTATGACTACCCATTACAAAGTGATGACCATTCAAGTTCCTCAGATTCGTTCTGATTACGATGGTAATTGTGGCATTGTCCATTTGACAACTGCATAGAAGTTAAATGAGAACTAATCATGTTCTATTAAAAACAAAATCATGGCATTTAGAAAAAATCATTATAGAAAAATAAGTGGGGGTTCTTTGCGTTTAGGCAATGGTACAAAAATCCAACCGAATGAAGATTTTTGGGCAATGGAACGGGAAATTCCAGAAACCTTTAAATCCACTATTGTTTTAATAAGTAAGGGTCAAAAGAAAGACCCGGAGCCCGAAGAACCTTCTTCTGAAGAGCCCGAAGAAACAAGCTCAGAGGTTGAGTTGGGAGCAAAGGTTGACGCTGACAATAAACCCAAAGAAACACCGAAAGAAACTACAAAAAAAGCTGTTGCCAAACCTAAAAGGATTGTGCAGCGTGACTCTTGAAAAAATGAGGAAGCTTAATTGGATAGTACCCACTGATATGTGGGAGGGTAAAACTGTATGGATTCTTGGTGGTGGGCCATCTTTATCTCGTCAATTTAATGTCCCGGATAAGATTATCAAGGACATGGAACAGGGGGAACTGCCAATATCTGTACTTTCCCCATATATGAAATCAATCCATAATGAAATTGTCATTGGAATAAATATGGCTTTTAGAATTGGGGATTGGATTGATATGGTATTTTGGGGGGATCCTGGATTTTACAGAAAACCACGGGTGGAAACTGATCTAATTCGTTTCCCGGGTAAGAAACTGGCTTGTCACCAATCCTTTGCTAATCCAAAAAGAAAAGCAGAAGGAATTGAAACCATTGCAAGGGATAGCAAAAGACGTGGTATTTCTGATAATCCTGAAACAGTTTGTTGGAATGGCAATTCTGGTGCTGCTGCAATTAGTGTGGCTGTAAATGCCGGGGCAAAACGAATTATACTTGTGGGATTTGATATGAGTGTGGTATCTTCCCATTCCCATTGGCATAACGAATATGGTCATCCAAAAGTGCCCCCATTCAAAACGCACATACAAGGCTTTAAAGAAATTGCCGAAGATGCACAAAAAAGGGGGGTGGAAATAATAAATGCGTCCCCTAATTCAACAATCACCTTTTTTCCAAAGGCAAGTGTGGCAGATGTACTGGAAGGAAAATTAATAACACCTATTGTTATGGATACAGATTTTGAAAGAGGTCAGGGGGCTATGAATAAGTATCAGACTTTACAAGCCATCCACAGAATTGTTAATCCTGATTTATACTTAGAAATAGGTGTGGGGAGAGGAAATAGTCTTAAACGGGCGACCGCAAAGAAAATTGTTGCAGTAGATCCAAAGCCACGATTAAGGCAAGGTTTTAAAAACGCAAAAATCTACAAACAGACATCTAATGAATTCTTTAAGCAAGACCAACTCCACCAAACTGTTGACCTTGCTTTTATTGATGGTCTGCATTTGATTGAAAATGTATTGCAGGATTTTATCAATGTAGAAAAGCATTGCAAACAAGATTCTATTGTTGTTTTGGATGATGTAGCTCCGGCACACCCTATACAGGGGCAACGGACAAAACAATCAATCAAATGGGCAGGGGATGTATGGAAGATCGTTCCTATTTTAAAACAGTATAGACCGGATTTGGATATAAAAATGATTGACACAAATCCTACTGGAATGCTGATCGTTGCCAATTTAGATCCTGCTAATACTGTGTTGCAAAAAAATTACCAGACTATTGTAAAAGAATGGAAGGCATCACAAATGCCGGATGATGTTATGTTACGGGAAGGCGTTTACAAAGATTTAGATTTCTTACAGAATAACAACCAACCTCTTAAAGTAGCTGTTTTAACACCAACTGCTAATCCAGACAGAAAACCGTTTTTAGATTTTTTGCAAAAACGAATTGCAAAGCAAACCCGGCAACCAGATAAGTGGCTTAAAGTGGATTATGAAAACACAAATGGACAAATAGATTTGTCAAATAGGTATAAGCAAGGGATTTCTCAATTGTTAGAAGAAGGGTTTGGTCTTATTATATTTATGGAAGACGATGATTATTATCCAACCACTTATGTAGAAGAGATGGTAAATGAATGGGTTGCTTATGGTAAACCTTCTTTGCTCGGTGTCAGGGGCACAACTTATTATTATCTCAAATACAATGAGTACAAAAAATTTCCTAATTCATCTCATTGT
>Ga0306869_1000994_pt1 | contig 11422 bp, 9 predicted proteins | sample AntRauTorckE6833_FD_190421 | JGI IMG/M metagenome (GOLD analysis project Ga0306869, IMG submission 190421) | Saline lake microbial communities from Rauer Islands, Antarctica - Metagenome Torckler E6 #833 (v2) (version 2) | ecosystem: Environmental > Aquatic > Non-marine Saline and Alkaline >... | reverse complement strand
CGCAACGCCTCCGAAGAAGAGGTGCAAACGGTGATTCAGAATTTGATGATTTATAATCCCCGCATTGAAATATATGTGCTTAATGAAGAGGGAGGCATCATCAATTTTTTTGCCGATCCTGCCAAAGTGAAGGTTGACAAAGTGCCCCTGGGCCCGTTGATGGAGTTTTTTAGCGACAAGCCACAAAGCTTGATACTGGGGCAAGATCCGCGAAACCCCGGTACCCAAAAGCCTTTTTCGGCCACGCAGGTAGATTTGGGAGACGGACAAATGGGGTATCTCTATATTATACTGAGCAGCCAACGCTATAATTCGGCGCTTGAAATGGTGCGCGACAGCTATATTATAGGCACTAGCCTCAAAATTTTAGCCATTATTTTAGCCCTCACCGCCATTGTGGGCCTTATTCTTTTTGGGCTGCTTACCCGCCGCCTGCGCACGATGGCCGATAAAGTGGAGGCGTTTGAAAAGGGCAACCATTCCGTGCGCCTTGATGACAGTTCCCGTGATGAGGTGGGCCAGCTTGCGGGCAGCTTTAATCGCATGGCTGATACCATTGAAGCCAACGTAAAAGAGCTGCAAAAAACCGACAAGCTCCGGCGAAATCTCATTGCCAATGTATCGCACGATTTGCGCAGCCCGCTGGCTTCTATGCAGGGTTATCTTGAAACGATTTCCTTAAAGGGAGAAGACATCACAGAAAAAGAGCGTAAAAAATATCTAAATACGATTTCCCGGAGTACGCAGCTACTGCGCCAAATGGTGGAAGAGCTTTTTGAGCTTTCCAAGCTTGATGCACGCCAAATTGAACCCCAAAAAGAACCGCTTTCCATTGCCGAACTGGTACAGGATGTCGTCTTGAAGCTGAAACCCCGCGCCGATAAAAAAGATGTATCACTCGTCACTGATTTCGATCAACGCCTGCCGCGGGTCTTTGCCGATATTGGTCTTATTGAGCGCGTTATTACCAATTTGCTGGACAATGCGGTTGATTACACCGACACCGATGGCAAGGTTTCGGTGGAACTAAAATCCATTCAAAACGGCACCTATGTGGAGGTGGAAATTAGCGATACCGGCTCGGGCATTGTAAAAGAAGACCTGCCCCATATTTTTGATCGCTTTTACCGGGCCGACAAAAGCCGATCGCTGGCTGGGGGTAACACCGGGCTGGGGCTGGCCATCGCCCAAAAAATAGTAGAGCTGCACGGCTCTGATATTGAAGTAGAAAGTGAAAAAGATGTGGGAACGATGTTCCGTTTTTCACTTCCTGTTTACTCCTGATTTTCAACAATATCGAAAGAAATTTGAAAACGGGTTGATGGGGCTGACTGAATGGATAAAGATCCTCCAAGCTGCCGAACCAGCGTACTAATTAAGGTCATGCCCAGTGATGAAGATTGTTCAATATCAAAATCGGAGGGCAGCCCCACGCCGTCATCTTCCACGTTTAGGTGGGCAGTATTTCCTTTTTGATGCAGTGATATGGCAATGGTGCCCTCGTTGCGTTCGGGGAAGGCATGTTTATAGGTGTTAGTAATAAGCTCATTTAACAAGAGTCCGCAGGGAATAGCCTGGCTAACGGTCAGTGAAATTGGGTCAATATCTTTTTCGAAGTGTACATTTGTTTTTTCGTCGCCAAAAGTATTGGAGATATACGAAACAAGATCCTCGATGTATGAATCTAGCGTAATGTCTGAAAATGATTCTGATTGATACAGCTTTTCGTGAACGGTTGCAATTGACTGGATGCGCGATTGGCTCTCCTTGAGTTTTTCTATTACCTGCGCATTATCGGCGTTAAAAGTCTGCATTTCCAGCAGCCCCGAAATAACGGCCAGGTTATTTTTTACGCGGTGATGAACCTCAGCAAGCAGCGTACTTTTTTCCTTCAGCGATTGCTCAATTTTTTCCTCATAGGCTATCTGTTCCGAAATATCACGAACATAGGCCACAATATAGGCCTTGTTATTGCGGCGGTAATATTTTGTGTTAATTTCGCAGGGAAACAGACTACCATCTTTCTTTTTGTACACGCGCTGGAGCACCTCGTTGTCGGTGGTTATTTGGGGCGACATTTCGGCGGGCATAGTACCCTCGTATTTATCAGGGATGAAGTTTTGCACGTTCATGCCTAAAAGTTCTTCTCTTGTATATCCAAAAAGCTGTTGGGCCCGCGCATTGCAATCGGCAATGGTTCCGTCTTCGGTTATCTCAAATATAGCATCAAATGACAGCTCCGAATAGGCGCGGTATTTCTGTTCACTTTCTTCAAGCGCAATTTCGGCCGCTTTGCGCTTGGCGATATTGCGGTTAATGCCCACCCAGTACTCTGTGTCATCTTCTTCGGCGGGAAAAGGCGACATTTCAAGATCAACCCAGTAAGGGGTGCCGTCCTTTTTATAATTAATAAATTCTACCCGAACGTGCTCGTGGTTTCTAACGCAATCATTGATTTTCTTTAAATTCTTCGACCTGGTCTTGGAACCGTGCAATATTGCTGGCGAACTGCCCATAACTTCTCCATGGTCGTAGCCGGTAAATTGTTCAAATGCTTTGTTGACATAAATAATTTTGGAATCCATGGGATCCTCAACCGGGGCTTTAGATATGATGACCATATCCTGGATATGGTTAATACCTGCCTGAAGCAACTTAAGTTGATGCTGTTGTTCAGAGATTTTTTGTTCAACCTTATTCCGGTATTGAATCTGCTTTTTAAGCTTGCGGTTGGCAACGGTTAAATTCTCAGTTCGTTCTTTAATGCGTTGCTCAAGCGTTTCATTGAGCTTCTTTACCTCCTGCTCAGCCTGCTTTTGATCGGTGATATTTATAGCAGTACCGGTGATGGCTGTGGGGTTCCCGTCATCATCGTAGGTTACCATATTTTCATCGCGTAGCCAGATAAAAGTATCATCCGCGCGCTTGAAACGATATACAAATGTGCGCTGGGTCTCGTCAATAATGTCAAGAAACGCTTCGCTGACTCCCGGGCGGTCTTCAGGATGAATTTTTTTTACCCAGGCCGTACTGTTTTTGTAAAACTCCTGCGGCTCAAAGCCTAAAACCTTTTTTACATTGGGGCTAATAAAGGTGATGGGAAAATTTTCTTCCAGGCTGCATTGATACATAACAACACTGGTGTTATGCAAAAAATCACCGGGTGAAAATGAATGAGCAGGTATCACGGATGAATCTGATGACATTTAGAAATAATTTCGCTTAGAAATCGAAAATGACCTATGCACCTTAAAGTAAATACCAAACGGTTGGTAAAGGCAAATGGTTTAGCGTTAGGTTCCAGAATAAATCAACCAAGAAATAAAAAAAGAGGCCGTATATTTATGACCTCTTTTCTTATATAATAAACGAAGGTGCAAAACCCCAAGGATTAATTTTGATAGATAACGGCTGCATCTTTTATTTCGGAATCAAGATCATCCATGCTGTTTACATAAGAGTGTTTATCGTTGTAAACGCGGTTGGGCTTTTGGCCTACAATAATGTAGCGTACATCAAGGTCTTTGGGGGCATTTAACTCAACCTGATCCTGTATGCGCATCGTTTTGCCCTCGAGGTTGGTATCCATTTCTTCAAGAGTGGCAATGACATACATTCTATTTTGGCTGGCCCGTATTTCCTGAATTTCTATAGATTTTTGCGTGCCGGTTATTTCAGCTTCAACCACAAGGTTCCTTTCCACCTTCTCTTTATCGGGGACGTTCATGTCAATGCTGGGCACTTCCACTTCTTCCTCTTCCATTACTACAACCACTTTGGGTACTTCCACCATTTTAGTTTCGGTGCTTACATCTACATTGGCCCAGTCAACATCATATTCGGGCAAGTTCCCGGATTCGGTATCAACGTCAACTTCGGGCAAATCCCCTCCCTCTTCCTGGTCTATGCTACAACCGATAAGTAAAAGGGGTAAAAGTGTAAAAAATAAAATTACTTTCTTCATAATGGTATTAATTTATATTAAAAGAATAGTTACTTTGATTTTTATTTAAAGCCAGTTCAATATATCATTGCGTTCCATCAAAAGAAAATAATGGGCGTGTTATCTTTACTTAACCACCCTAAAAAATGATTATAAATCTTATTTCGGGTCCGCGTAACGTATCTACGGCGTTGATGTATTCGTTTGCCCAACGCGCGGATACCCGTGTTATCGATGAGCCATTTTACGGCTATTATTTATATAAAACGGGCGCCGATCACCCCGACAAACAGCAGGTAATGAAAGTGCAGCCCACAGATGCCGACAAGGTTGCCGAGGAGATATTGAGGGATGATTCTGATGATTCGGTGGTATTCATTAAAAATATGGCCCATCACCTTGATGGAGTAAAAAAGGATTTCTTGAAAAACGTCCGCAACATTTTTCTTATTCGCGACCCGGAGGCCATGATTCTTTCCTTCATCAAAAAAATACCGGAGCCCACCCTGCAGGATACCGCATATGCCCAACAGTATCGCCTTTTTCGGTACGTAACGCATACATTGAATCAACAGCCGCTGGTTATTGATTCGGCAGAGCTGCTCAAAGATCCCGAGAACGTGCTTAACGTTGTTTGCAACCGGCTATCAGTCGATTACGATGAAAATATGCTGCACTGGCCGGCCGGACCCATTCCCGAAGATGGCGTGTGGGCTGAACACTGGTATGGAAATGTGCATCGCTCCACCGGTTTTGAGCCCTACTTGCCGCCGGAAGGGCGCCTTCCCGAAGGACTTGAGCCGTTGCTTGAGGATTGCCAAAATTATTATAAACGGCTTTTTAACCATGCTATAAAATCAAAATACTAAGTAATTTAACGCATGTACTGATTAACTTTAAATTATTCTGGGCGTGGTTTTGGGCTTGTTTTAATCCATCCCTGCATTCGTCCGAAAGGTGATTTTAATTCCCCCTTTGAAGGGGGTGCGGCGACAGCCGTGGGGGATGTTTGCAAACAATGTTGGCCGAAGTCCAAATAAGCTGTTTATATTAATATTTTAATCGGATCACCTGTAAAAATCTGAAATCTTTATGAGCGATATGCCACTGCCCGACGAGCGCAACCGAGATATTAACGTTTGGATTGATGGGACCTTGCATCCGCGCGATGAAGCCAAGGTCTCTGTTTTTGACAGCGTGGTACAGGGCGGTGATGCCGTCTGGGAAGGGCTGCGTGTTTATGACGGCAAAATTTTTGCCCTCGATGAGCACCTGCAGCGCCTGCAGGAATCGGCAAAGGCCCTGGCATTTAAAGATGTACCCGCCAATACTGAAATAAAAAAGGCTGTGTTTGAAACGTTGGAAGCCAACGGCATGCGCGATGATACCCACATCCGGCTTACACTAACCAGGGGCAAGAAAATCACCTCGTATATGGATCCCGGCGTTAATAAATACGGACCTACGCTCATTGTACTGGCCGAGTGGAAGCCGCCGCTCAACCAGATTAATAAAAATCGCGATCAGGGGCTTGAATTAATCACTTCATCCATTCGGCGTAACCCACCGCAGTGCATCGATTCCAAAATTCATCACAACAATTTAATTAACAATGTGCTGGCTAAAATTGAGGCCAATCATGCCGGCGCCGATGCCGCGGTGATGATGGATATTGAGGGCTTTGTCTCTGAGGCCAATGCTACCAACATATTTTTTGTATATGGCGGAGAAGTTTTTACCCCACACGCCGACAGTTGCCTGCCGGGCATAACCCGTGCAAAAATTATAGCGCTTTGCTGTGAAAATGAAGTTCCGGTATCAGAAAAGCGGATAAGCATGGCCGAGATGTACCGGGCTGACGAGTGTTTCACTACGGGCACTATGGGCGAACTGGCCCCGGTGCGCAGTATTGACGGGCGGATTATTGGAGAGAAAGGTAAAGGCGAGCTAACAAAAAAAATGCAGCAGTTATACAAAGAGCTCACCGAGCAAAACGGTGAGCCTTTGCCATTTTAAAGAGTTTATTCTTTCTTGGAAGGCTTTGAAATACTTTTTGTCATTGCGAACGTAGTGCGGCAATCCCCTTCTTAAATTATAAGAATGGAGATTGCTTCGCAGGCTCGCAATGACAGATCAGAATTAGTTAGGTATTTCAAAGCGTTCACTTATTTGACTTTAATGATTCATTTTATACGCGTTTGTAGCTGGAGCAGTTGCCCTCTTCTTTGCCGTGTTTTTCACATTCTTCGCGCGTATCAAACGATTGCCCGGAGAACGATTCAATATCACCCTTCTTGGTTGTTCGTCTCCAGCGCCATTGGTCTTTCATGTCTTTATAAATTTCACACTTCGGCATAACACTATGGTTTTTTAAAATTAATATTTCTTTAAAGAAAGAACCTTCTGGCACCGATTGCAAGTATAAGATCATTCACGCAGAGTGGAACGCATGCTGGAATGCCGAGCAGACTTCGCGCTTCAATTTCCCTTCAGAATTAAGCATTATACTTTCAGTCCATGAAGCTTTTAGTCATAGAAGATAACCCCAATTTACAGCCACACATCAATACGTATCTTTAAGAGGATTGAATGATAAGTGGTCTAATTCCCCGACCCTCTGGGTCGGAATAACAGATAGCTGATGGTGCGCAAAAATATCACCAAATCCCCTCTGGCCTGTCCCGACTTATTCGGGGAGGGGTTTGGGGGTGGGTAATTACAGAAAAAACTATTTTTGCGTACCATCATCCTGCTTTGATACCCCGATGGCTCTGCCTCGGGGTTGTTCATTATGCGGCGGATTACAGCGAGAAGTTCACACCCTTGGCACAATTAAGTTTTGCAATTACGTGAAAGCCTTTACTTTTCAGATGTTTGCTTACAAGAAGAGAAATTACGGCTTCGTCTTCAAAAATTAAGGCGGTGTAATTCATATATTGTAAAAGTGTAGGATTGTACCTTTATAATTGAGACGAGCAGAATCAAAAAAGTCACAAAAAAATTAATTATTCTTTCAGAATAGTTATAGAAGTTAAAGCAAGCCCTCACTGCGAGTGTTGCGATGTTATGATTTAATCTGCAATAAAAATAAACCTTATCACCCATGGATGAGAGTACACACTACAAAAAATTAGAGCGCATGTACCTTTCTGCACCCTGTAACGAAATTTACGATCCATCAATTACCGTAGCTGAAAGGCAGGCTGAAATATCCATTCAAATTACGGCTTCATTGCATCACGCGGCAGGCGCCGTTCACGGCTCCACCTATTTTAAGTTGCTGGATGATGCGGCTTTTTTTGCGGCCAACTCGCTGGTGGAAGATGTGTTTGTGGTAACAGCCAATTTTAATATTCACCTGCTGCGTCCGGTGATTGAAGGTCATTTAACAGCCGAGGGAAACGTAAAAACCCGTGCCGGCAGCCAACTTATTGCAGAGTCGGTGCTGCTTGATGCCGACAACAAAACCATTGCAACGGGCAGCGGGGCCTTCATCAAAAGTAAAACCAAACTGTCTGCCGATATTGGCTACGAGAGGGCTTTGAAATACTAATTGTCATTGCGAACGTAGTGCGGCAATCCCCTGCTTGGATTATGCAAATGGAGATTGCTTCGCAGGCTCGCAATAACAGATCAGAGTTAAGTGGGTATTTCAAAGCTCTCTACGAATGACGGAGGGAGTGCATCACCCAATGAAACAAGCTGTGTATTATGAGATCAAACCTTATTGATTGATCAAGAATACCTCGCTGTGTCATCCTGAACTTGTTTCAGGATCTCCCAAAGCAATTAACATTGCTATTGGCTTGAAATTATTTATGATCGCTTGTTACTATAGATCCCGGATCGGAGTCCGGGATGACACGGTAGGTTAATTTAAGGTTTGGAGTGATTTTGATTCAAAATTCAATCGGTCAGCCCGCAGGTCAAAAGTTTCACCCAATTCAGCCTACTCATCATTTTCGGGGTATCCTTCCGGGCGATACTGCCGGGGAGTGAGGTGGGTTAGCCGAATGTAGGAAAAGTAGCCCAGCTGTGTAGCGCCGTAGGGCTGAATTATCTCACCGTCGCTGTCGACCGTAACGGGGTGTTCGTTTAGCTCCAGGTATGAGGTTTGCATGTTAGCGGCCCCGCGGCGTTTTTTTCTCCAGCGTACGTATCCGGGGTCTTCCTCTTCGTTTCGGTACAGAATTTCCAGCCGGTCAAAAAAATTCATTTTATAAAGATAGGGTTCATCACCCTCGCTAATGAGGCGGTCGGCAGATGTAGTGGTACGTTTCGGAGATGCAAAGCCATAGGCAGGTTCTTGCATGGAAGAGACAATAAATCCTTCTTTATCGAGGCGATCATCAAGTGTGGCCAGTAAAAAATGCCGCAATGAACCGAAAAATGCTTTTTTTCGATTTTCTCTCCAGTAGGCGGCCTGTATGGAATTGGCAGCGCTCATCTCGGTGAAAAGCGGTTCACCATCCCACCGAGTGCGTCCGCCAGAATATTTGAATTCTTTAAGGTGGTAGGTGATGCGGTATCCCAGTGCCTTGTTTTCGATTTGCAGCGGAGCAAGTGCCTCAGCGGTAAGCCGCCCCCACCAGGATTTGTCGAAACGGAGCACTTCGGGATTGATGATTTCTACTGAATCAGCCCACGGCGTTTCTCCAACAAAGTGATTGATAAATTGCTGAAGGTTTTTTTCCCACTTTTCATTGAGATCACCCACATAGATATCCGGTAATTGATACACTACCGGCTTGAGTTCTGTGTTGATTTCTCTGCTCTCCCCGGGCCCGATAACAAGATCGGTGATTCGGGTGGCATAGCCTATCCTGGAGACCACCAGCCGGTATCCGCCGGGCGGGACAGGCCGTATCAGATAGACACCGCTCAGATTGGTGGCGGTGCCCACGGTTGTGCCCGAAAGATACACGTTGGCGCCCACCAGCGGTTTCCCGGTTTCTTTGTCAACCACCCGGCCGCTGACCGTAGCTTGAGCCTGCAACGCTGTTGCACTCCATCCAATAAAGCAGCCTGTAAATAATATGATGAAGATTTTTCGCATAGTGTATTTACCTTATCTACAAGGTAACACAGGAAAAGAAATTTTTCAGGAACGAAATGAGGTAGGCGGCCTATTGCTAAAAGTACGCCCGGTCCCGATGCTTCGTGAAAACTCCCAGCCTTCTAATCCGAAGTCATAAGATAATAGTCCTTTAAATCATTATGAATACATAGAGGGCTTTGCAGAACCATGACTTTGTTTTCGACTTCATTCGTCGTGGCTCCTCATTGCACCGCAGGTATGCCTTTTGCCATAGGCATCCCGTCGGGAGGCACGCTCAGACTGACGTCATATTGTCCGTAGGACTCCCACGGAGAGCGCAGCAAAGCGAAGTCTCCCGAAGGGATCCCTTTGGGAGAAATGGGCGTCAGTAATGCAAAGGCCTCTATATGTATCACTAAAAATGAATTATGTGGATCATTTTCATTTAAATTATACCAATTAAGCCCCTTATTGATGAATAACGGAATATGAATACCAATTCCGCATACTTCAAATTATCGTCAAAGAATAATTATTAGTGACGATAATTTGATTACAGTAGTTCGATGGCTTTATACCAGTAAAAGAACCCTTCCGGTTGTATCTTTTTTACCTTATTTAATTTGTTTAAAGGAGCACCGGTGATGGTAACCTCACTCAAATCCATCGCTTCATCAAATCGCTCAATTTCCCCTGTTCCTGAATGAAGTAATTGAGCCAGGTATGCTGCTTTTGCGCTACTTAGAATAGCATCATCAATTTTATAGCGTTTTAAAATAAATGAAGAAAGACGGTTGATTCCTGCTTGTAATTCCTCGAACAATTCCATGTCTTCCACGCCGCGCAAGGAAAGAATTTTTGAGGCGTAGAAAATATCGTTAAGGACATCATTTGATGTTAAGTTCTGTTGCCGGTATTCAATTTCTTTGTGAGCAAAGGTGTCGAACGATTTACGGATAGTATTCAAATTATCCCCTTCATCAAACAACTGGCTGATATCGAATAGCTGTTTTATAATTTCAAGTTCCTTGCCTTCTCCTAAAGGTATCCCGGTCGTTCGAGGGGCAAAGGCCGTCAGCTTATCACCTAATATTCCATCGATATCCGGTAGCTGAACTATTGCAGGCTCACCGCTAATTTCTATCAAAGGATAAGAGACATTCTTGGAAATTAAATTCGGATATGGGTTTTCATCAAACAGCATATCCAACAAAATGTATGATTCATGCTGGCCCCGCAGCACTGACTGATAATAAAATTTGTAATGAGCCTTGGGAATATGCGCTGATGTTTCTCGTTTGTCTTCTTCCCATCTCGTAAATATTGTACGATCAATAATGGCGTTGAATAGGTCATTTATACTATAGGGGCGTTCGTCAATAACGATATCAATATCTATTGAAAACCGGAGGGGCTCGGGAAGTAATAACAGCAACGCCGTACCGCCTTTAAAAACGAATGAAATATCCTGCCGATAAGGCTATCAAGTAGCGTTAATGCTTTTATCACTTTTTCAATAATGAGAGGATCAGCGTTCCCAAATGCCTTACGCTTCTGTTTAATCCACTCTTCCTGATGACATTTTTCTGCAATCATTGTTTAAATATCAATAGCTTCGTTTGAGGCGTCCTCAAGATATGATTTCACTTTATCCCATTTATTGCGCCGTTGGCTGTAGCGGTGGAGTGTGCTACGGTTTATGGTATAAGCATCCGATATATTTTTGAAAATAGTTTGAAGCTCTTTTCCCTGATAGGCTGTAAAAAGATCATCATCAGCTATTAAATCGACCATTATTTTTTCCAGTTTGGGTATCTGGACTCCCTCTATTTTCATCAGAGGAGACTGACTGATTAATGGCCGAACAACAATGCTGTTTCCTTCACTACCTAAATACCTGTCAATTTCACTTCTACTTGGTTTCAAATACACCGAATAATCGTTTTGTGTATCCTGTAAATAATGAAAAACTGATTCCTCGGTCTCCCGCTCTGTATCAACAAGCATGAAGTTTTTAACCGGCATATGATGCGTCAAATCCAGAAGCCATTGCGTTGACCATATGCAAAATTTGGTGTAGGGATATTTTTTTTTGAGATCAGCATTAATTTTTTCCAAATCTGGTAGTATTTCTGTTTTCCAGGTTCTTTTGCCTTCTTCCAAGGTGTAAACTCCTCTCTTTACGCTATGTAGGACTCCTTGGTTGATTAATTCATGAACACGCCACCGAAGGGTACTCCGAGGTAGATCCGGCTCCTTTTTTTTGTAGAATTGATGTAAATCATCTACAGAGATGGTCTTTTGATCGCCAAATTGTCTATGTAAGTCAGTAGTGTCCGGTTATAAGTCAAACAGCCCCAATTGGTTATAATACGGGGAGTCGGATTCCGTGAGCGACTGGTCTGCAAATAGCCGTTTAAGCGTCATACGCTCCAATATGG
>Ga0306869_1000989_pt1 | contig 11441 bp, 20 predicted proteins | sample AntRauTorckE6833_FD_190421 | JGI IMG/M metagenome (GOLD analysis project Ga0306869, IMG submission 190421) | Saline lake microbial communities from Rauer Islands, Antarctica - Metagenome Torckler E6 #833 (v2) (version 2) | ecosystem: Environmental > Aquatic > Non-marine Saline and Alkaline >... | reverse complement strand
AAAAATAAATTGCCTAAAATATTTGTACACTCTGCAAACCCTGTTGGTGCCGATAATATAAAAGGGTTGTTAGATAACTATCTCAAGCATTGTAGTTAACGAACGAGTATAAACACAGTAAATTTTTAAGAATATGGAACGATTAATAAAAAACTTAACAGAGCAATTGCAAAAAGTAATTAGCGAAAACCCTATTGAAGTTGATAACGACACTTATTGGAGAGGTGTAAAAATTGGATTAGAAACAGCTATTGAAGTAGCACAAGACCTTAAAAATTAATTGGGTTTATACATTGTTAGGCATCTTTTTTAATTGTGCCTACGGTTAGGGTATGATTAGTTGCGAATTTAAAAAACAAAAATTATGATAACAGAAAAAGAATATTTAGAAGCTAAAATGATTATTAAGCTGTACGAAAGCCAGCAATTAAATATACCCATTGTTAGCAAAAGTGCGGTTGTAAAAAGTAGCGGTGACTTTAGGGATGATGATAATAGAGAAAGCCAATCAGAATATTTTGGCAAGGGATAGAATTGTTGCTAACGGTTTGTGTATGGTTAGGTTTTTAACGGATTAAAAGAACAAAATAATGACAAAGAAAGAAATTAGGCAGAAATATTGCAATAAAAAAAATTACACTTCTTGGAATAAATACAATATTACAGAATACAGCAAATGGTTAGAAAATGAGAAAAATGCTTTCTGGATGGAGTCACCTTACAAAAAAGGCATCTCTAAAAATTGGATGGGAACAAAAAGAATAAGATAAACCTAATACCCCCAAATAAGGGGGTATTTAATAACTAGAACCTATGAAAAAAACCTGTAAAGGATGCAGAGCTTTAGGCCGTAGTGGATGTAATCTAGGACATAAAACAAAAGTTACAAGCCTATCTTTAAACGGTTTTATGCCTAATCGGAAACCATTAGAGAATTGTAAAAAACCTATGACGTATAAATTATTTTTAAAACTAAAACTATGAACTTCATTAAAGAACTACAAAGCCTATTGCTAATAAGATTAAGATCAAATCTTAAAATTGAAAACAAAACTATAAATATAAAACCATGAAAGAAAAACACGAACTAATTAAAAGACTTCTACTAGAAGAAAAAAATATTATTACGACTGATATGCACGAACCTTCAATTAAAACTGGAACGTAGCCATATTGTGTACAACGTAATGCGTGTATGAGTAGTGCGTGGAATTAATAAAATAACATAATAAATATGGAAGAACTTATAAAATACCTTGAAGAAATTAAAGAGCAACAAATGCAAACAGTACAGTTAGCAAGAAGCACAAAAGTTTACCAACTTGCAGACAAAGCCCTTACTAAAGCATTACTTATACACGGTGTTGTAAAATCGTTTTATTGCCAATGCGATGAGCCTTATGAACAGAGATTGCCACATAGCAACACACCCTACTGTGGGGAATGTTCAAAAAACATTAAGCAATAATATGTTTTACAACAACGGATATGAATAACAAAACAAAACAGCAATGATGGCAAAACATTAAAGGTGTTTATTAGCAATTAGCCATAACGTTCGACAGATATGGCGTGTTGCCTCAACAACTTAAATTAATACACGAAATGAATTTAATTAAGCGATTATTTAGCAAAAAGAAAAATAAGCAATGCGATATATCTGGTGTTGTAGGTAGTTCTTCTCCTAAAAAAGAACAGACTTATATGCATGTTGAAGCAGGTACAAACAGAACTTATTTTACTAACGAACCACCACATATAAAAAAATGGTGTGAAGAACAAATCCAAAGAAGTAAAAACCGTTATAAATGATGACTTACCTACAACGTTTAGTATATGAAATGTTGCGATTTGGAACATAAAATTTTAAAATAAATATAACGATGAAAAAAGAACAGAAACAACAAGTAAACACTGATGAAAGCAATGTTTTATATACATTGTTAAGCGCAGGTTATTCTTCTTTTGAAGTGTGCTTCACAGCCAAACTCAAAAGAAAAGGTGTAATGTTATGGTTAGAGAAAAAAGGATTAATAAAAGAGAAAAAAGAAGGTTTTGCGGTGATGTCTCGTAACCTCAACAAACTTGATTATATAACATCAGCTGAAAAAAACAGCGTTTGTTTATTAGAAAACATAAAAGTTAATGGGTTGCGATAACTTGCGCTTAACAACGGATATGAATAACATTTTGATCCGTGTATATCTTTGTAAGCTCTAACATCAAATTTGCAGAAACAAAAAACCCTCGTTATTGATTTAACGGGGGTTTATTTTTTTATTAGCAGATAAACTATTAGTTTACTTCAGACATTATAGTTATAGGTAAATAGCTTAAATTATCACTCTTAGAATCGTTAGGTCGAGCTTCAAGTGCTATCGTTTGGTTCTCACTAATGAGCACCTCAAAGAAGCTTACTACTTTTAAGCGTAAGAGGAATTGAGGTACAAATATACTAGAGTTGGGGCATCAACTCATGGAAGTCAACGTAGGCCATTAGGCCAAGCGTTTTCCAAGAATCTCATTTGCCTTTAGGCATGAGAGTATAGTAATTAAAAACTTCGTAAAACAATACACTTTAACACAAAATTTAAAACCCCCTCCACAACAAAGCAAAGGGGGTAAAACAAACATAAACACTTAACTAGATGCGATTATATCAACTCTATTTAAAAGTAGTGTATTTACCTTTAATAATGTTTACAAGCTGTACTTTACCGTTAGAATAACCTAATCCTAATCCATGCATCCAATTACTTAAACCGTTATTGTATCCTAATCTTAGTTTTGTTAAAGTCCCTACCGATACGTGACCGTCTTCCTTGTGTGGATGATGTCCGTGAGCAGTGACGTTTTTGGTGTTAAGGCTTTTAAATTGGGTGTGTGAACCTCTACTTCCACTACTCCCTACATGACCGTGCAAAGCTAACTCCCAATCTAAAACTCTGTAACTGTCATTAATGCCTAAAGTTCTAACTTCTCCTTGAAATTTTTCGTCTATAAGGAAAGGAACCAAACCTTTATGAGCCTTACCTTCAGCTAAAATAGAGCCGTATTTGAAATACTCAAATTTATTATAATCTTTACGCCAGTCGGTTTGTTTTAACCATCTGTCAAGCATATCTTCGTGGTTTCCTCTAGTTATGACAAGATTGTACTTTTTATTTTCTTCTAACCAATCGTACATATATTGTAACTCCGCTTCTAGATTCAAAGAGCCTTCTTTTTCTTTTTGTAGCATAATAAAAGGGTCTCTCCTATCGTGGTGAGATACAGTAGATGCATCAAATATATCGTGTATAATCGTAGTAGAGGGTTTCATTATATCTAAAAGCGAAGTAGCTGTATGCAAAGCTTCCTCGTCCTCTTGTGTCAAGTGCAAGTCGCCAAGAACAGCAAACTCTGCACCATCTTCGTTGTCAAACACCTCTCCATCACAAACTTTATAAAATAAGTCATAAAAGTTGCCATTGTTGTCAGCTTCTATATGGCGTATATGGAAGTCATCCCCGTCTAACTCAACCATCACAGCACCAATGATATGATGAAAAACCCCTTTAGCTCCAGCTTTAGAGTCAGTATAGTTTTCTATAGTACAAGCACCTGTACTCACTAACAGTTTATTAGGGTATCCGTCTAAAACAGGCAAACTCTTTAAATGTTGTCTAGGATGACCTACAACACAAGTTTCAAGGTCAGAAATACCGTTTAGACCCGATAGAGGTGTGGCAGCAGTAGGAGATATTTTAACATCCGATAATAATTGTAAATGAGGATGAATATTGTGTCTGTTGGCATCTAAGTAAGGCATAACGTCATCAACCCACTCTTCGTGTTTTGCATCTGTAAATACTGATGTAGGGTTCTTGTATCTACCTGCCTGTATGTGTAGACCAGCTTTATGAAAGTCTGCATAAGCTAATAGGTTGCTAAAGAACTCTTCGTGTACAGGAGTTCCGTTTTGAGCCCATGTAATGATAAACTTTTTTCTCCGTTTGTCAAACTTTTTCTTTTGTGCCTTTTTGAATGTGGTAGTGTCTTCAATAACTTTCACATTTTTAGTTACACCCATTTTTTGCATTTTACTACGGAAAGCTCTTCCAACTGTGTCATTAAACATAATATTAAACTTTTCACACATTTGTCTAGTTGCAGGAGTAACTTGTATGCCTTTATCTTTCACTAACCACTTTACGTAATCTACCTGTTCGTCGGTATATCTTTTTATCATATTGTTTGTTTTACGGTATCAAATATACCATTGTTTACTTTATTATACAAATTTATTAAATTTTTACACCCTCTTGTAAGTTCCAAATTACCATTTCACAGTTAAATAGGGCTTTTTCATAACTCATATTTTTCAAATATTATTTCTTTAAGTGTCTGTTCAGAGCCTTCAATATGCTCCATAACCATTTCAGTTACGTCCTCGCCACTTAATAGTTCTACTTTATATATCTCTACTTCCGCAGAATAACCTGGATACATATAATCACCTTTTTCGGCAGGAGTATAACCCGCCTCGATAACTAAATTCTTACCGTAACACTCTACTTGGAAAACTTTATTTCTCATTTCTTAATTGTTTTAATAGTTTGATTAACTGTTCCAATCTGGAAGCATGTTTAACAATAATAGAATCGCCACATTCCAAAATAGAAACCGTAAGGTTAGCATCACTTTCTATATCATTAGACGAACTAATAAGAGTCAGATACTCTCCAATTTTTTTAGTGTAAAAATAGAAAGGTCTATCGCATGCAGATTCTTCTATCGAAACGTCTTTCCTGCTAAACCCTAAATATTGAAGCACTTCTTCGTCAATGTAGAATCTGAACTGTTTTGAATCTTCTGTAATGTTCATGTATTTTGCGACTTTAAAAATTCCTCTAATTTTTGTTTATTGATTTTGTCAAAACCTTCTAAAAGTCTAACCATGAGGTCGTACCCAACAATATCTATCTTGTCAATTTGTCTAACTAATTCTAATTCTAAATAATCTCTACCCATAGTTTTTTCTAATTATTTTAAGGTGTTCCTCTAACTCTTTTATTTCTTGTTCTATTTGCTCTTCTTTAGATTTTATTTTAGCTCCGTTATCACCTCTATATACATTCCATCCTTTCTGTTTTTCTTCTTCGGTAAACATAATATCCATAAAAGAGAAGCTGTTAAAATCTCTATATAACTCAAAAAACTTAGGTCCATTTGCCACCCAGAAGTTAAAAATGTATTGACTATCTATCTCAATAACTAAGTTAGTAGTATCCATTTTCTTTATAACGTAGTCCCCCTCTAAAATTTTTTGTTTAAAATAATCTTGTATTTCTTTTATCTTATCGTCCATTACATTTTGTTTTGGGCAAATATACGTAATAACTAGGTAACTACGCAAAACTTTTTAAAAACTTTAACAATAAAAAACCCCCACAAATTAATGTGAGGGTTAGTTGGTTTTAGTTTTTTGTTGTTTTACTCTACTAAAATCTTCCTAGAGGGTTCCGAATCTTTTCTTGGTAGTTTTACAATAAGTATACCTGCGTCATACTCCGCAGTTATGTTTTTGAGTTCTACTTGATTGGTTAACTTAAATCTGTCTTCGTAGCCTCCTACTGAAACCACAAGATTACTACCTTGTAGTTCGATAGTGAAGTCTTCTTTCTTTTTCCCAGGCGAAACAATGTTCACAGTTTGTACTCCGTCAACGGTTTCGCTGTAAGTGTAAAAGTAATATTTTTCTAAATCTTTAAACATAGTTTTATCTTTTTTTGTTTGGTTACATTTAACCAAATGCCATGCCTAAACAATAGTATGACATTCTGTCAAAAATTCTATTGGTAAGGAAGCATTGGAACTTTATAGTGTCTGTAACTATCATAGTTTTCTAACCTGACAGCATCTAAAGGAAGGCCGTCCCAAAATGCTTTGTAGTTATTAATATCGCCAAATAGATAATCAGAAAAAACTAGGTTCCCCAACTTATGAATGTGTTTAGGTCTATTTAAAATTACATCTCGTGCATCGTCTATACTGTTATCATATAAATGTACATTATGTAAGTCTCCTGTAAGAGATAGCATTTTATGACCTGTAACAACCTCTAAAACCTTACCCAAATAGAAATAATACATTATATTCATAGGTAGCCCTAAAAACACATCAGAACTCCTCATAACCCAACTTAAATGGAAACCATAGCCTGTTTTACTACCGTACTCTACTTTCTCCATATCTACATTAAAGCCGTAGTGACATGGGGCGAGAGTCATTTGCTTTCTTTCCCTAGGATTCCAAATGTTAACCACAATGGAGCTATCCATAGGTCTTTCAATCATTTTACGCATAATATCCTCCATCTGGTCAAAAGTGCCACCAAACTTCCTATATTGATAAGAGTACACCTTGCCCATATCAAATAGTTCAAAATCTATATCACTGTGGTTATCTTTTATATCTTCAATAGGGATACCAGTTTTGTAACCCCTGAAATTATACCAATCCTCAGTCCAGAAGTTCACACCTGCTTCCCAATACTTTCTTATGTCTGTTTCACCTCGCATGAAAAGGGAAAGCTCTTTCATAGCCATCATAGGAAACGACTTCTTAAGGGAAATCGCAGGAACAGTATCAATGGGAACTTGAAACTGATATTTAGGCACATTGAGTCTTCTAACATTAACCCTATTAGGATCGTTATGGAATTTACCTGTTTTTAAAATGTATCTTAATAAATCTCTGTATTGTACGTCTACTGTCATTTAGTCTTTGTTTTTTAGTTCGATGTGTATTTTGTTGTTGTGTCTAAGTGATGTTTTCCAATTCTTACCCGAAATCAAACCTTTTGATTTTCTACGTATGGAGCTGAATCCAAATAAGCAAAACCCCAACCACTTTTTACACCTTCTTTTCTCAATCTTTCTTTAGCCCATTTTTCCCATGCATCATGTTGCTCTTGAGTAACAGGGTATAGCTTAAACCAATCAGGAGATTTAGCCTCTTTTGGGTGGTTGTTAACTACTTCCTTAGAGTTGGTATTATAGTACTCTTCTAGCCACCAATCTCTAAGCTCTTCTATTGTTGTTTCTTTTTTAGATTGTGATATTTCTAGATCAACTATCAATTCATATAGGTGTTCTAACTTTATAAAAAGAGTTGATAGAGGTTTATAATTAAGCTCTTCGTAAGAATATTCGGAAAGCATTTGACCTAATTTATCTTTATGTGATATAATAAGATTTTGAAAAGCTATATCATTAATAACTTTATCTTTATTTTCTAAGATCTCGTAGAAACTATCAATTGCTTTACTAGCTTTACGAGTCGCTAGATAAAGATAAAATCTATTTTTGAGACTAATAGAAGCCTCTGTGCTCCTAAAAGATAACAAAAATATATTCTCTATGCTTTCTAAATTATTTAAGTCAAGATTTAAAGCAGACATGTTTTTGTTAACCGCTTCGTACTTTTGTAATTTATTCATCATTTATTTATTTGTTAAGTTATTTATTTTAATTCTATATAACATACCATACACTCAAGATTATCTACCATAACTAAATTTGTTTTTTCAAATATACAAATAAAAAGTGTCTATGAAAGATGTTTTAACAAAAGGTTATTATTTTAATAACAATTCTCTAGCTTCTTTCATTTTTACAATTTTTAGTTTTAATTAATCGTAATAATCACACCCTCATCTGTCAAAAAGCATTAAAACGATTTTACGACACGGTACGAACGGTAAGGATTACTTTCTGAATACAACCCTATATTAATGAACATCTCCATATGAATCTGCATATTCAGCAGAAGCTCCAAATTCCACCCCATAATTAAAGATCTTATTTACTTTCCTAACACATTCAGCTAAATCTTTATCAAATTTATTTTTAGCTTCCTCTGTTTTATCTATGTATAAGCTTGCTTCATCATGTACATTCATAATAGGCTTATACCCCTTTTTCATAAGAAAGTACAAAAGGGAAAAATGTATTTTGCTACCAAAATTCTGGTTACAAGCCGAAAATTTAATGTGGTTAGAAGATAAGTATAGCCACATGTTAGTAAAAGGATTAAATACCCACTCTAAACCCCTAACAGTTTTAACTTGCAAAGAGTTTGTAAAAATTTTTACAGCTTTGTTTTTTGACCAGTACGCTGCGTGTAACTTTTCTCCCTCTTTTAAGCTTATGCCTGCTGTTTCTGCTATTTTTTTAGCGGATGCGGAGTAAGTAGCAGCATAATTAGTTGTCTTCGCAGAGCTTCTTATCTTATTCAACTTTTGAAATAGCTTAGACATCTCCTCTTCTGAAATGTCCTCAAAAAACTGAGGGGCTTTACCCTTTTTACCCTTTTTACTTTTTTCATACCACTTAAAGAATTCAGCCTCTTCCCCAGACAACATCCCAGACTCTATTCCAATAGATAAATGTGGGTCATAAGAAGGGTCAGACATTTCTTTTACATACTCAGGGTCTATATCAATAATACAACTCCTCTTAGTCCTATCTTCTAAAGAGTCCAAATCATAGTTTACGAAGTACTTATCTTCAGGGGCAATTAGAACCTTTCTTACAAGTTCACCATAGTCTGAGTCATTACTAGGTAAGTTTACTATAGGTTTAGTATGCTTTACACGCCATGTCTTTGCAATAGAATTAAATCTGGAAGTTACATACCCATCTTCTGTCATAGTGTCTAAGAAGGCCTTTAGATAGCCTCTACGGTGTTGTGCTACACTCATGCCTTGTAAAGCCTCTAGTTCAGGAAAGCCCTCAAACATGCCAGTTATAGAGATACATAGATTTTTATCATCATCCCTTAATTGAGGAACTTTACCATTAGCTCCATCTTTAAACAGTTTAGGCTTCCATTTTTTACTAAATAAGAAGTCTTTTACCTGCTTCGTTGATGAAGGATTAGGCTCCTCATATTTTATTATATATTCTAGCTCTCCTTCGTAATTTTCCGATACCCCATAGTGCTCTGTTAATTTTAACCATTTTTGACCAGAAACCGTTGGGTCTCCATCTTGTTTATATATTGATTTTGGTTTTTTCTTTTTAGCAGTGATCGCTATCTTAGGCATTATTTTTTTAAGCTCTTCTTCTTTCTTTTTTATAATGCTATCTACATATTCAAGGTTTTCTTTACATAGTTCTACGTGAAGCTTTATCTTATTTTCCTCTTGAGCTCTTATAACTTCCCTTATAAAATTACCTAAATTGATAATACCTTCTAAGCCTTCCCTATTTTCAACATACAACTCTTTTAGATAGGCGTAAAAATCCTCCCAAATTATTTGATTTATAGCAACATCAGCCTCACACCTTTCAACATACTCTTCATAAGTAAGGTTCTCCCAATCTGTCATTTCTACTTTATCGACTCCATTTATCTCTTTAGCCCAAGATTCTAAAGAATGAGAGTTTCTTTTAGGGTATAGGTATTGACTAAGGGTTAAAGTATCTACTATAAAAGCATTGAAATCTATATCAGGATACACCTTTTGAAGAGCAGGTTTATCAAAAGAAATAAAGTTATGTCCAACAATAATGTTATTAGGGTTTTCAAAAACTTTTCTAACGTCTTCTTTATTTGGAGTAGACTTAGTTTTCCACCCTTCAGATGTTAAATATCTCACAGACATTACATGCATCTTAGTAAGCACGCCTAAGAACCCATCAAACTCACAATCCACTATATAAACACTATCTAAATCAATCATAAAACTTCTTAATTTTTAGGCATTTTTACATCTTTTCCTAATATTTTTTTAGAGTCGTAAAATATTATGTATCTATCACTAAACGTAAATGCAATATACACTTTAGCATCATCATAAACAATCATCATATCATCTTCGCCAAGAGAATCGGCAGATAATACATGATAGCCATCTTGATGAGTATCAATGTTGTTTATAATGAATACAAATATACTGACTTTAGTTTTCAACACTATAACTTTTTTGTAGAATTTCGCTGTAGCTTGTACATCTCTGGTTATTTCTACGTTTCTTTTGAAAGTTTTCAAGTAAACTTTGTCAAACTTTCTTTCTGTTTGTGCTGATAGTGTGTATGATAAAATAAAAACAAAGATTAATAATAATTTTTTCATTTTTAATTTTTTAGTTGTTTAAATGTTGAGACCATTATCGCTATCAATACGATCGAAGAAAAGCTAAGCATCATCAGCGATATTTTTGAGATACCTATCATAAATCCATAGAAGGTTATGCTAGACATTATAGTCGATAAAATTAAACTAAGTGTAAAGTTAAATATTTTTTCCATTACTTTCCAATTTTAAGCAAATATATAACAATTAGTTGGTTTGTCTTTTTAATAATGTGTTAAAGTTTTAATTCTTTGGCTCATCTACAATTTTTTAATTTGTAGTTCGCCTGTCTTACAGTACAACTTTATTTTAGACTTATAGCCTTTAGGTTGTAACATTGATTTAAGTTTTTGTACTTTAGTGGTTTCCATAACGAGTTTTTCAATTAATCTTTTAACGGTGTTGGATAACTAGTCCCTTTTGTGAACATTTGAGTAGCGGTTCTTAAATAGTTAGAAGTTCCCTTACTTAAATATTCATTCTCTATGATCCTATCTTGTAGCACATCCCACAACTCTTCTAAACCATAAAACATAGATAAGCCTCCTGCAATAAAACTAGCTGATAATACTTGGTTATGTCCGTTATCATCTATTCGGTCTATCAAAGTTTTTATTAATTTTTCACAACGCCTTTTTTCTTTATTTGTGTGTTCCCCTTTTGCTTCTGGTATGTTCTCTGGTATATCAAAAGTGTCTTCTTTATACCCTTTGAGGTCACTGCCTACAGCATTTTCTCTGAGTAAAGCTTCTTCGTCCCAAGAGTTGAACAGTGGTAAAACGCATCTGCAATTACTATAATCAAAACCTGCAAACTTATCTAGGTGATGCGCTATGCCAAAATAGTAATCTTTATATTCGTCTACATTTTTAGGAGCTTTTTCTAATAAAAAAATAAATTTCGCCCCTGTTTTAGAAGGACTAAGAAAAGCAAATATGCAACTTTGAAACTTATTAAACACATATTCTTTTAAGACTTCTGCATATTTTATTTTATCATATTCTAAAACAACAAAAGGTAAAAATTCTTTTATATTAGCATAATCTCTGTATGAACACCTAACAGAAGGTGTGGTGAAAAATAGGCTATCTTGTTTTAATTTATCTTTAAGTTTTAGATTTCCGTTTATTGCCGCCTGCTCAATATCTTTAAAAGCCTCTCTCATCTTCTCTTTAGGGTTCTTTATAGCATTTACAAACTGCCGTAAAGTTATATCGCCCGCAGGCACAACTGATTTAATCCCTTTGTTGTACCAAGAAAATTTTAAATCCATATAATTGCTCATAATTTTCTTTTAGTGTGTTATAGCAAAGTCTGCT
>Ga0306869_1000983_pt1 | contig 11465 bp, 23 predicted proteins | sample AntRauTorckE6833_FD_190421 | JGI IMG/M metagenome (GOLD analysis project Ga0306869, IMG submission 190421) | Saline lake microbial communities from Rauer Islands, Antarctica - Metagenome Torckler E6 #833 (v2) (version 2) | ecosystem: Environmental > Aquatic > Non-marine Saline and Alkaline >... | reverse complement strand
GATCCGTTCAACAGCCGGTCCATCTTCACGATGCAATCGGTCGTTAAGGTACCAATGATTACTTCCATTGTCGTTTACTTTTACTTTATATTCGATCATGTGTACATTATCCGATATTCTGGTTCAAAAGTCAAGCCTTTATTTAACAATTTTGAGGTTCTTAATGTTGAGCTTATCAGCTAATTCAGCGACTGTCATTTCAACTGGATTCATACGCTCATTGAACTCAGATTCTGTTAGTATTTCGTCGTTAAGATACCATTCCTTACTTCCATTGGACCACTCAATAGCAGGCCCATCTTCACGATGTGGTTTTCCGTTAAGGTACCAAATATTACTTCCATTGATATATTCAACAGCAGGCCCATCTTCACGATGTAGTTCGCCGTTACGATACCAAGCGCTGTCACCATGGGCGTATTCAACCGCTGGTCCATCTTCACGGTGTCGTTTGCCGTTAAGGTACCAAATATTACTTCCATTGATATATTCAACCGCTGGTCCATCTTCACGGTGCAATTGGCCGTGGCGATACCAATGCCTGTCTCCATTGGCGGCTACTGTTACTTTATATTCAATCATGTGTACATTATCCGACATTTTGGTTCAAAAGTCAAGCCTTCATTTAAGATTTTTAATGTTGAGCTTATCAGCTAATTCAGCAACTGTCATTTCAATTGGATTCATACGAGTGTTGAACTCAGCTTCTGTTAGTTTTTGGTCGTTAAGGTACCAATCCTTGAAACCGCTGACGCTTTCAAACGCTGGTCCGTCTTCACGGTGTCGTTTGCCGTTAAGGTACCAAAACTTATTTCCATTGGCATATTCAACAGCAGGTCCATCTTCACGGTGTCGTTGGTCGTTAAGGTACCAAACCTTATTTCCATTGATCTGTTCAATCGCTGGTCCATCTTCACGGTGATATTTGCCGTTGCGATACCAAGCCTTATAACCATCGGTCCGTTCAATCGCAGGACCATCTTCACGGTGACGTTCGCCGTTGCGATACCAAGCCTTATAACCGCTGACGCATTCAAACGCAGGTCCATCTTCACGATGTAATTGGTCGTTAAGGTACCATTCCTTATCTCCATCAGCCCACTCAATAGCAGGTCCATCTTCACGATGCAATCGGTCGTTAAGGTACCAATGATTACTTCCATCGTCGTCTACTGTTACTTTATATTCGATCATGTGTACATTATCCGATATTCTGGTTCAAAAGTCAAGCCTTCATTTAACAATTTTGAGGTTCTTAATGCCGAGCTTATCAGCTAATTCAGCAACTGTCATTTCAATTGGATTCATACGTTCACTGAACTCAGCTTCTGTTAGTTGTTGACCGTTAAGATACCAATCCTTGAAACCGCTGACGCATTCAAACGCTGGTCCGTCTTCACGATGTAACTTGTCGTTGCGATACCATTCTTTAGATCCATTGGCCCACTCAATAGCAGGTCCATCTTCACGGTGTAGTTCGCCGTTAAGATACCAAAGCCTGTCTCCATTGGCCCATTCAATCGCTGGTCCATCTTCACGATGTAACTTGCCGTTAAGGTACCAAAGACTGTCTCCGTCGACCCGATCAACCGCTGGCCCATCTTCACGATGACGTTTGCCGTTAAGGTACCAAGCCTTATAACCATCGGTATGTTCAACAGCAGGACCATCTTCACGATGTAATTGGTCGTTAAGGTACCATTCCCTATTTCCATCGGCGGCTACTTTTACTGTATATTCAATCATGTCTCTAATAAGGTGAGTATAATTAGATGGTTAAAAAGAGCGTTCCGAACCCCAAAGCAGCCAAAACGACACAGACAATGGTAACTAAGATAACGACACAGGCAATGGTAATTAAGATGTAACCAGCTTCGATTACTTGATCTTGTTTATTTCTCATAATAAATATAATAGAACATTACTGTTTAATAGTCAAGCCTCATTTATATAAAAAACCGCCGAAGTATTTCATTCGGCGGTTAGTGCTGGATTAGCTCCATTCATCAGCGAACTGACAAAGTGTGCTCCCGGTGGGATTTGAACCCACGATCCCAGGTTTATGAAACCTTTGCTTTAGACCGCTAAGCTACGCGAGCGTAAATATAAATAGTGAGTAACTAAATTTTAGGAGGGTCGCCTTATGAAATATATTGGCGACCCCCCACATCAGCATAAAAAGGTCAGAAGGTTTTACGATGAATAGACATTGCGGCTTCACCTGTAAGCGACTTACGACGACCGGAGCCGTCATACGATACATACTTGATCGTATCAGCAGCAGTCTTACGCTTGCTGTGTTTAATTACTTCTACGGTTACGGTTTTTCCTGTCAGTGTTTTTGATTTCATAAGTATATAATATAGGTTAGAAATTAGTTAGTGTCAATCTCTGTTCAGATGTTTTTCAACAATTTCTTTTGAACCCCACATAGAAACAGGAACCTCATTGACAACGTATTGAACGATGGTTGACAACATAGGACGATTGACAGAATCTGCTCGAGCAACAGCAGTCATCAAATCATTTTCAAGAACAGCAGTTACAAAACCCCCTGGACGTATCCGAAGATCTACATAATTATCGATGGTGGATTTAGTTAGTACTGGTATCATTCTATTAGTATCCCATATTAAGGTTCAGAAGTCAAGCCTCTATTTTAAATAAATTCGATTGTAAATTCATCCTCATCAATTAAACCATCGATGAAGTCACGAGCAGCTTCTTCACGAATCGGATCATCTTCAGCAGCGTCATAATTGATATAACGAAACTCACTTCTATCACCGATGATTTTATCATTTTCATATACATTAATATCGTGATAAGTCTCGGAACAACATCCGTCACCACATGTCCAATGTACTGTTGTAAGGTCTACTTTGAAATGTCTCATGTTGTACAGTATGAATATTAAGGTTCAGAAGTCAAGCCTCTTTTGGCCCCTTTTAATCTCCCAAGTCAAGAGCGGCTCTTTCTATAGCACTAAGTTTTGCCAACGCCCGTCTGCGGATGGCTTCCGTCTCCAATAATGAGGCGTTAACGTAATAGTCTGTAATACTCTCATACACCGGAGGCGGGTCTACCAGCTTTATGTTGCAGGTATTACATCCCATAACCCCATAACGTTTGTAGAACTCAGTAGAACCTGCAATGTCATTTGCAACATCCTCTGATACAGCATAACAAATCAGTTTCGGACTCCCTCTCCCTTCGGTGCGATCCGTGTTCGTGTAAATTCCATATAGTGGGTTGTCTAGTTTCATAATTATTTCTGTTCGTCTCGACCGTCAGTCCAAATGTTAGCGAGCAATCCCCATTGACCAATCTGATTACCGAGCCGAATCAACTCCGCAGTCTCATAATACGGTTTGAATATTCCGTTCTCAAACTCAGTACACATGTCCAGTATGTCCGCCTTATCCATAGGACACAGTTCACTTTCGTTCTCCGTAACCGAATTGCGGATTTCTTTTACAAGTTGTGGGATTTGCGGTTTCGTAATCATGTGTACATTATCTGATATTCTGGTTCAAAAGTCAAGCCTCTATTTTAGAACTTGATACAACAATTTCATGAGATGGTCGTCCCCTAACTCCTGACCGTCCAAGAGCATGAATACGAACGACGCACGATTGGTTTCGCCGTATGCCTGTAAGATATCACGAGCAGCTTCTCCACGGTTCCACGACTTACGAGAGTCAGCGAAAGCAGCCATATAGGTTACAATCTTCCAGACTTCCTTCATGCCGTCACAGATACGAGAGATGTCCCCACGAACTTCTTCTGCAGTTTCCCAGTCAAGTTCCGACTCTACCAAGTTATAAAACTCCTGATAGTCAGGCATACCCTTAACGAAGTAGTATTCAACCACACGACTGAAGTTACAAAGCTGATCCTTTAGACGGTGACGAGCAAGATAGTCTTCACCCTTTAACTTACGGATATCTTGACCATGATTGCAATATACACAAACCCCCTCAACTCCCTTGAAAGCCTCTACAGAGGACTTCATGTCCTCAATAGACGCAAACTCATACCACCGTGGACGAGGAACCTCTAGCATTAAAGCAACTGAATCTAAAGAAGTTTGTGAAGCCAAAGTGTAGTCGGCGTGACGAATCCACCCAGTCAACTTGATATCAGGCTCATCGTGCTTGATAACGATTCGATTCTCAGGAGATTCCCACTCAAAAATACGTGTATGGTCAGAAGTTTCATCAGCAAACTCAAACGCCATAGGATACTTTTCCTTGAGCAACTCAATTTCGTGACCGTTCTCCATAAACGATGCATCAGCAGTTCCACGAGTACGAACAATCAATTCGCCTCTATATTTTGATACGCACAAAGTCGATCCGTCACGCTTCTCAAGGATTTGGCAACCGCCATTTGCTTTCAAGCTGAATGGAGTATAACACAAGTCAGGCTGCTCGCCCCAATTGAAAAACTTCTTGAATGACAAACTCACAGGAGTCCAGTCATTTTCAGATTCGATCTTCCAAATTGAAGAACGAAATATGAGATTCTGTTTAGTCCACTTTGCCCCAACATGGTTGGGCGTAATCAACACACATTCGTCGCCTGCAATAGTAACGGGACGGTAAGTGAATTGTGTTGGGTCAGGAGGTATAATGTTCATTATGTATTATATTACAAAAGTTTTTACGAAAAGTCAAGCCTCCTATTTCAAATCTTTACGGAGGCTTGGAAGACAGGTTTCATTGAAACCCTCCCACCAGGCAATATTCTCTGCTTGTAGGCATTCACAATGTTTTACAAACTCAGGTGCGTCGTATTTTCTGGATGCAAACTCTATTGGACCTCCTGGAGTATAACTCCAATTCTCAGACCCATCAAACTTCTTGCCAGTTTCACGTCCATCTTCACGTGCGGCTTTAATATTAGGTTTAGTCTTCATGTTTATAATAATGGAACATTAAGGTTTAAAAGTCAAGATTATCTTCTAAAATAAGACATTTTATTCAACTTTTTTCTGTACTAGCAATTTAATACTGCTTCAAATTAAAAAGAGGCGGTCACAGTATGTGACCACCTCAGAAATCGACAGGAACAGTCCCCTGAGGACTTACAGTTTGGTACCCGTATTAACCCCGCAATCGAACCCGGCCTTCGTTAACCAACTCCTTGAAACGAGTTTGTACATCAGTTTCCCAACTCTCTGTATCTAATGAATCTATATCTAAATTATACCTCTCTAAAAGTTCAACAAGGTCATTAAGAAAGGATTTTGTTTTAGTGTTCATGTTTACTATAACGGACCACTAAGGTTTAAAAGTCAAGATTATTTTCTGAAATAAGATATTTTATTCAACTTTTTTCTGTACTAGCAATTATCTATTTAGTACTGCTTTAAAGAAAAAAAGAAGTACTTAAAGAAGTACTTAAAGAAGTACTTAAAGAAGTACTTAAAGAAGTACTTAAAGAAGTACTTAAAGAAGTACTTAAAGAAGTACTTAAAGAAGTACTTAAAGAAGTACTTTAAAAGGGTACTAAAGTACAGTACGAAAAAGAGGCGGTCACAGTATGTGACCACCTCAGAAATCGACAGGAACAGTCCCCTGAGGCCTTACAGTTTGGTACCCTTATTAGGGATAAACCTCTCACGGGTCCGGCCACCCCACAATCGAATCTGACCTTCTTTAACCAATTCCTTGACACGAACTTGTGCAGCTTCCTTGGAAGGAAAAACCGTTCCTCCAGCAAGTGAGTTGGCCATTGGACCTGATTCAGTGGCGTAACGCAACCCAACCTTGACTTTGTAGCCAGCGATACCTTGGATTACAGGACGTCCTGCCTTCTTAGTAGTAGCTGTTTCCACAGCCTTATTTTCTTTCGTTTTTGTCATAATATTATTAGTTATTAGAATCCGCCTTCCAAAGTTGAACCTCGAAGGAATGCCTCATGAACTACCGGATGATAAACTTTCACAAGGAATTTGTTGAACAGATCTTCATTAAACTTACGGTCAACCACGCGATTTTCGAATGCGTCAACCAGATCAGTTTCGTATGATTCAACTATTTCCTTCAGGTTCTCAACACTGTGATTCTCAGAAGTAGTTTTAACCGACATCAAGAATTCATGAAATTCCTTTCCGAACTCACGGGTATCAACTACATATTTATCCTTAGTGAAGAAGGTAACACCCAACTGAGCCAACCTGAACAACTGGACGAAGTTCTTAGGACTAAACCCAACCTCCTGCAGTTTCTCATATCGTTTACCGCCAATCTTACCTTTACGCTCTCCACAGGCAAGACGTAGTTCGCCCTTCATGTACCCACGTAGGCAATTGAACAGATGCTTAGAGTCAACGAAGTTCTTTCCCAACTCACGAAGCAACTTGAACTCGTCACTCAAAAAGATGAACTCAGATTTATTACAGAACAGAACCTCCATTGCCTCAGAATTAGACTTGCGAACCAAAGACCCGAAGTGTGACAGTTCTTTCAATACTCTATCAGTTTCGTCGTTTTGAGTCCTTTCCTCATCGAACCGTTTAGTGCCCAAGACGTATTCGGGGTCAAGGTGCATAAACACACCACGTTCGTCCAGATCGGAGTCAGGAGTCATCAGGTGATACAAGTGGCTGCCGCCATAATATGAACATAGTGTTTTTGTTTTAGTATTCATTGTTTTCAACTATAAACGGTTAAGGTTTAAAAGTCAAGCCTCTATGGCAAAACTTCACGAACAGCACCCACGACTGTTTTATCTATCCACCGATACCCTTCTCCTTCAACAGTCTTATAGACCGAGCCGCCGGTTTTTCGAACAGTTTCCTCCACAGGGTTGTTACTCGGCCGGGTCACACAGCCTGTAAGAACCAGTGAACATAATATTAGTATAAGTTTCATTAGGGTGTCCAATTAAAGATTGCTCTCGCAGTTCCAGTGAAGCAGATTAAGGCACTAGTTGCATCAGTGAAGTATGAAGTTGCAACATCACCTTCAGTAACACGAGCTTTATACACAACATCAGAATTTGGGCATGGAAACCGGCCAAATTCCAACTTCTCGATTGTGAAACCAAGCCAGTTGACTTTCTTGAGTCCGTTCTTAGTCTTCTTAATTTTCATTCTTAGATAAGATTATGTTAGCAATTTTCTCATCACCGATGAAAGCCAATACTTGTCTCCAATACTTCGGCATCTTCTTCAATACGATATCCATTTGTTTCGGGGACAGCGATTTTCGACGTTTGTATTGGTCAGCGAAGCTGGAAAGAAGATTTCCATCACAACCGGTGAATCCGATGCCGTTATCCTCAACCACGGTTTGACAGGCTTGTTCCTGAGACGTTTGATTCTCAGAATGGATACGTTCAAGAGCACGAAGTGCCCAAGCTTCATTGGTCTTGAGCTGCTCTTTGAGGAAGATTTGAATCGCTTTCTTAGTAACTTTCATACTGTTATAATGGACCATTCGGGTTCAAAAGTCAATCCTCTATCTTAAGTATTCGGGGTCAACCGATTAACTTGAATGGTCCAAAAATTACTGTCTTGATCTTCAACGATGGCAAAACCATCATCAATATCAGTTACGGTAGCATTAAATTCCCCGAATACCCACTCATCGCCGGAGTTTGGTTCCGGCATTACTACGTCGTCGCCAACCACAACCGGTGAAATACACACGGTAGATTCTACTTCATAGTCAGAGTTTACGGTTTCGACTTCAACATCGAAATTTCCTAAGAGTACCAACTCTTCAGCATCCTCAGTGGATTCAGCGTCAACTTCATAAACTTCGGTACGGTTGCATGATACTGTTACTTGATATTTCATATTTTTGGTGGTCGGTGGTTTAGTTAAACTTAATTAGGTCTTTATAATGGATCATTCAGGTTCAAAAGTCAAGCCTTTTACTTAAAATCTTTCAAGATTTGATTCACTTCGTTAATCAATGTGGGATTTTTCAGAGCCACATAGTTGATAGCATTACGTATCTCACGATTGACATCAATGTTTTCCTGTTCAATCTTATGATTGATAACTTTCAATTCCTCATTGGCAATCTCAAGAATTTCCGAACGACTGAATTCATCCCCAAACGAGTCGGCGGCGGATAGAGTGTCAGCAACTCGGCCATTAGTCCAACCAGCATTGAACAGTTCACGGATGTTTTTTCGTAATGTTTTTTCGTTTAACATATCTTTATAATGGATCATTCAGGTTCAAAAGTCAACCCTTTTTACTTAAAAACTTTTTCTTTTTTGTGTATTCCATCACTTTAAGAATAGCATCTTCTATATCCTTCTTAGTTTTCAACTGTGACGCCGGAACGTTTGTGATTTCACTTATTACGTTTTTAATGGTTTCTGTTTTCATATCTTTATAATGGATCATTCAGGTTCAAAAGTCAAGCCTTGATTATAAAATAAAGAGGGCAGCCCCACCACAGAGCTGCCCTCAACCACTACTACCATAACACCGGCGGATATCGATCCGCCATTTTTCGGGCAACCACACCCTAACTACGTTTACACAACGTTAAATTCCCGTCAGAGTGTCACGTTTTAAAAGTTCTTCGATAGTTTGTCCACCGGTGAAGTGCAAGTCACGTTCGATCTTCAAACCGAAAGGACCTACAATTTTAGTTAGTTCAGGCAGATAAATCGGGCCCGCCTCCACACAACCCATACCAAGGTCAACAACCCCATATAACATATCAGGTTCATCAGGGTCACGGCCTGTGATGACGAACGTCGCGGCACCCCACGGACAGAACAACTTCATGATAGCCGTCTTACCATAATAGCCGGCGGTGGCCAATTTCTTTTCGAGTTCTTTTGTAATAAGTTTCATAATAATGTGGTTTTTAATTAGTGTTGATTAAGGTTATAATATAAGATACCTGTATGCTAATGTCAATATAATACTGAGTATCAAATTCAATCGCCTCTTTTTTAGCGAGTGAACGATTCCAACTCAAGACCTGAAGCCTTTACAGCCCCAATAATAGCCTTTTCAGACTTGGCTATAGAGGCGACTAGAGAGTTCAGGTCTTCCGACCGATCAATTTCACCTTCGACTTGATAGTTGAGAATTGCAGTAGCAGCGGACTTCACATTAGGGAAGTATCCACGAAGTACCCACTTAAGAGTTTCACGGGCTTCTTTGACATAACGACCAGGCTTCGCTGTTACGATCCGGCGTTCATCAACCTGAAGGTTGCGTTCGTCAGCACGGGAGACTCGGAAATTTCCGATTTCGATGGTGTTTAGTGTTTCTTTCATAGTAGTATTATCTTATGTTATTGTTTAAAAGTCAAGCCTCTTCGAAGTATGTTTACCGTATTTGAGGCGGAGGAACAAGACTTTTTTAAGTTCCTCCGCCCGTTGTCTGGTTTTTAAAAATCCACTATTGAATTGCTGATAGAGGAAGTTTATACCGAGCACCACGATTACTTTCCACGATTACAGGATATTTAGTGTTTCGAGCCTTCGTCCCAAGAAAAGTAAACTTCTTTCCAGCATAAGTCACAGTATCACCAATTGAACGGTTGGCCCCCCAACGTAACTTGTTCTTATTGTAATCCGACTCAATAGCCGCATTGGGTGTTCCGACCTTAACACCATCACCTACCACGATGCCAGTGATTGAGGTCTTATAGGAATCAGGAGAGTATCGGACAGAGCCTACAGACAATGCAATTCCATGTTTCTTGCCAATCTTAACGATAGCTGCTTCGAGGTCATTGCGGATTTCGACTGCTTTATTTTTGTTAATCATGTCTTTATAGTAGGTTATTCTGGTTTAAAAGTCAATCCTTATCCCCACAACTCCGTAAGATTTTTTTCTGTTTCTTTAGCCGTTTTAAGTTGATCTTTTAACTGTGCGATTTTATTTACAGATCTTCTTTTCAAGAGGTTAATATCATCTGCGTAATACTCTCTAAAGAACTTTTGTCCCTCGTCGTTCATAATGTCGAATATGAAGAAAGGGTTCACGTAATTGTTGTATGGATTGTGTAAGTTTTTCTTATACTCAATACTATCTAAATACTCAACATCGCCTACCCAACCACCACCGATAATGAGATTGTCTTCACCAACTCGTCTAGTCCAGTCGTAGTCACTCCCAAAACAATCTTCATCAGCCTCAAGATTGACCAACAAGAATGACAGAAAGGGTTTCATACGAACCGGATTAAGGTTCTGATTGATTTTTATCTTGTAGTTGTCCAATTGCTTGTAAAAAATAATTTCATCTTCCGATTTCATAGTCTTTATAGTAGGTTATTCTGATTTAAAAGTCAAGCCTTGTTTTAAGATTTTCAAGAAAAGAATGCACTAAAAAACCCACCGGCGCCGGACGGTCCGGCGATACGATGGGTTTTAAAGTTCTTTATAGACATCAGGTCGACATTGGAACTCAAGTGTCCACTACCTTCCGTTAGTCTCACAGTTACGGATGTGAGCCACCTCTAGTTATCTCGCCCACCAATGACTTCGGTCGGCCGTGAAACCTTTCTTGTCACTGTCACGTTGTGAACTTCCTTCTCTAACTTTGTTCCTTTGGCTCTAAAGGCGAAACTGTTTGCCATGTGGGTAATGCCCCCACCGCCTAACGATTTCAATATGAAAGTGACTGAGTATTATCTACAGTTTATCAACAGGGGAGGGTTTTCGTCGCAATTAGCTGCACCCACAACATAGAAGGTCGTCAACCTTCATCTTTCATCTGCCATTTGGGGTTAACCAAACGGTAATTCAATACTCCGACTATAAGGACTCTGTATTGAACTGAACTGAAATGAATAGCGGATACCTAGGACTTGAACCTGGACCTTACACTGGAAAGTGCACATGCTGCGTTACATCATATCCGCAATTAAATTGTGAAACCCGGTTCTCTCATAGAGTTGCCTCTAATCAAAATTGACGGTAGAGCGGTTTTATCTCCATGATTGTCTTCATTCACAAAATTGAAATTATTAAACTGTCAAAAAACTGTGAGTTTACTTTTCACTAACTGGAACTCACACCAGCAAAATCAGATTTTATCCGATTACGATTCGTTTCCAATCGTTATAATTAAATATAGACTAAAATTCCTAAAAGTCAAGTAGTTTTTCAATTATTATCTAAAATAACTTAAAGATTTTCCAGTGTCTTGTAATATAAAGCAAATCCGCTACGCATCTCGTCACGACTTGAAGCATCACTCGACCACGACTTGAATACTCCCATCTTCTCACCTGCGATTACACAGGCCAATACAATCGTATCATACGGCTTACGAGCCGTCTTACAGAAGTTGAAGCCAGTATCATCTAGAGATACGTAAAATGTTTCATTGTCAAGGTCATCAGCAGCATCACCGTTTAACCAGATAATATCCTCTACCATAGGTTCATTGTCAGTATCGACACCCGCTGTAGTTTCTTCATTAACTAAATCAGTTTCGTCGGGAGCAACATAGGGATCACCCGTACCGT
>Ga0306869_1000981_pt1 | contig 11471 bp, 11 predicted proteins | sample AntRauTorckE6833_FD_190421 | JGI IMG/M metagenome (GOLD analysis project Ga0306869, IMG submission 190421) | Saline lake microbial communities from Rauer Islands, Antarctica - Metagenome Torckler E6 #833 (v2) (version 2) | ecosystem: Environmental > Aquatic > Non-marine Saline and Alkaline >... | reverse complement strand
ACCTCGAAAATTACCTCCAAAATTACCCGAAAATTACCTCGAAAATCCTCTATAATTTCGGTAAGAAATGCGCTAGATTTCGGGTGCGAAGCACTGTCCCTCCTTAACTATACTCGAAAATTACCTCGAAAATTACCCTCAAAATCCTCTATAATTCATGAAGAAGCGCTGGAAATTTCGGGTGCGAAGCACTGTCCCTCCTTAACTATACTCGAAAATTACCTCGAAAATTACCCTCAAAATCCTCTATAATTCATGAAGAAGCGCTGGAAATTTCGGGTGCGAAGCACTGTCCCTCCTTAACTATACCCGAAAATTACCTCGAAATTACCCCCAAAATTACCTCGAAAATCCCTCTATAATCACCCCGAAAATTACCTGAAATTACCCCAAAATTACCCGAAAATTACCCCAAAATTACCTCGAAAATCCCTCTATAATCACCCCGAAAATTACCTGAAATTACCCCAAAATTACCCCAAAATTACCCCGAAAATCCTCTATAATTCATGAAGAAGCGCGCTAGATTTCGGAAAAGGGGCTGTGCGAAGCACTGTCCCTCCTTAACTATACTCGATAATTACCTGAAATTACCCCAAAATTACCTCGAAAATTACCCCCAAAATCCTCTATAATTTCGGGAAGAAGCGCGCTAGATTTCGGAAAAGGGGCTGTGCGAAGCACTGTCCCTCCTTAACTATACTCGAAAAACATCATAGAATTACCCAAAAATACTATATATATGTTATATTCTTTAATGATAATGATAAATCCAAATTTATAATATTTTTTTTTTACCTTAAACATTTCAAAAAAAATATATGCTATATTCTTAAATGATAAATTCAATTTAATAATATTTCTATTAACTTTTAAATGTTCAGAAATCCCATCTGATCTAACTTCAACATTTCAAAAAAAATATATACTATATTCTTAAATGATAAATTCAATTTAATAATATTTCTATTAACTTTTAAATGTTCAGAAATCCCATCTGATCTAACCTCAACATTCCAAAAAAAATAATAATTTATTCAATTTTTAATTAATTTTGGTCCCTTACTTGTTCTTTTTCTTTCCGAAACTTTTACCTTATTTCTCGTTATTTTACCATGACATTCCTTACATAAAACACTCAGATTTGCTTCATTGTTTTTACTATGATGCCCAATAATACCATTTTCATCTGCATTTTTCTGCGGATTTATATGATGTGTTTCTAAATTTTCCGTTATACCACATAATTCACATTTATCCATAAAGACATTCTTATTATATCTTGACCTTTTTTCCGAAATTACCTTATTATTTTTTTTTACAATTTCTTTTCTTCTTTTTTCCGCTAGTTTAATTACCTTTTTCGGCAAATTAAATGCTTCTGCTACCTCTATACCATAAAACTCTTCTCCTTCTGTATCTTCCAATTTCCTATCATATACTATTATCTTTTCTTTCGGATTATCCGGATCTTCCATAAAATTAACTTTCATATGTTTCGAAATTGTTGTCTCTTTTAATGACTTGTCCCTCGCAATCTTATGAATATGCGACGCAAATATAAAATTCGTCTTATTGTTTTGCTCCAAATAATTTATTACCGATAATACTAACGCTTCTGCATCTGCATTCGTTGTTCCCCTACATATCTCATCCCCCAATACTAACGATTTCTCATCCGATCTCATTAATACATTCTTTATTTCATTGATTTCTACCGAAAAACTACTTTCTCCTCTAAATAAATTATCATTACCCGAAATTCTCGTCTGTAATCTCCTAAATGGAACATACTTATACTCCTTCGCTGGAACATAAAATCCCGCCTGCGCTAAAATTATTGATACCCCTATACTCTTCACATAACTCGTCTTCCCAGACGCATTAACCCCATATAATAATAATCCCTGAACCGAATCTGTCCCAATTTCTACATCATTCGGAACATATAATGTATCCTTTAATAACCTTTCAATTAAAACATGTCTCAAATCTTTTGCAATTATACATGACCTTTCTCCTTCTAAAATTTCGGGTCTGCAATAAACATTATTTATACTTAATTCCGCTTGCGTTAAATATAAATCTATTTGTGCCACAAAATAACTTACATTTTCCAAATGATTACTATACTTATCTCCCAAATATTTCTCATAATTATATAACTCATAATCAAATAATTTACCATACTTTATCTCATTTAATACAAATTTTTCCGATAATTTATTTATTTCTTCCGATGTTATCTTATATCCCCCATTTGTTGCCCTAAATGTATAATCTGGATACTTCTTTTTCAATATTACTCCCTTCTTTAACGTGCATATAATATAATACCCCATCGCTGTGCTCTCTAACCTCACTTTAACCTGCTTTCTTGAAGGATTCTCATTAATATATCCATTCATTTTTTCCATTATTTTCCCAAATTTTACTTTTATTTTCTTATTTTCTTCCATAATATTATCCAATTCTAAAATGTTTTTAAATGCTAATTTCTCTAAATCTATTTTCGAATTAATATCTTCTAGAAATTCATTAATATTTGTCCCCATTTTTAAATCTTTTGGAACTTTTTTTATATACCCCGAAATTTTCCCTATGCATTTAACCAAATTTACTAAATCTTGAATACTTAATGACCCTTGAATTAATTTCCTTGTCCTCTTATCTATATCCAAAATTCCCCTTAAATCAATACCTTTTACTTTTTTAAATTTCTCAATTAAATCATACCTTCTATTTAATTCCGAAATATCCATTACTGGTGAAGTTAATCTCTCCTTAATCAATCTTCTTCCCATTGCTGTTTTCGCCTTGTTAATCACCGAAAAAACCGAATCATACCTCAAACTATAATTATCTAAATTGTTATCACTTAATAAATTTAACTGCAAAATCGTATTATAATCCAATATTAAATTATTACCCGATTCTGCATCTTTCGGATACTTCATCTTATACAATAACTTCTCATTATGCTCATAAATATACTCAAATCCATACATTAAAGCCCTTAAGATTAATGGACTTCTATGAATATTTAATTCTACTAAAATATCTACATCTGCCTCCACATTATATATTTTATTAAAAAAACTTCTCTGAAAATTTACATTATCATATTCCTTTTTTCTTTCCAAATTAACTACATTACCGAAAACCTTTAACTTAGAATAAATTAATAATATCTCCTTCGGAATATACATATTAATCCATCTTTGAACCTCATTTTCCACTAATGACCTATCATCTTTCTTATTATACGTCTCCTGAATAAATATATTTCCCGTCGAAATACTTATTACTACTAATCCCACCGACTCTTTTTCCTCATAAATCACCAAAATATAATTATCATTTGACGAACCCGAATTAATATTTGTTCCTGCCGAAATTATCTCCGAAATTCCCCTCGTAATTAAACCATTATTTCTCTCTGTTTCATCCACTATAACTATCGTATATCCTTCCGAAATTAACGGTTGTAAATACTTAACTTCTAATGAATCTGCTTGTATCCCACAACAAAAACTTTCACCTCTATTATATGTTGTTAATAATAATAATTCTGATACTTCTGTAGTACATCCTATATTATTCCTTTCCATAATTTCATAGAATTTACCATTCTTATATAAAATTACCAGTTTTTCATACTTTTCCCTAAAAAAGTTATATATCTGAAAATAATGGTCTGACATTGAAACATCAACCCCTACCGTTTTTACCAAATTATCAAACATCTTTGTCATTATTATATTTATTTTTATTTTTAACATTTCCTAAAAAAATTTATAATTTCCGATAACACCTTACAATCCATCTCATTATAATCCAAAATATCCCCAAAATCTGATACATCCTTTATTATCTTATTCTCCAATTTCGCCTTATCACTTATTTTCTTAATCCCCATAATCGTAGTTAAAATACCATCTTCCATTTTCCAAATTGAATCTATTAACTTTAACTTACTAAATGCCTTCCCAACACTTTTCAACGAATAATTAAAACAACCCTTTACTGCTACCGAATCTTTCCTCATTATTTCACAATAATCTACCCAATAATCATTTATATTCCACCTTGTATTATGTTCTTCTTTTGTTGTCTTAAAAATACTTCTTTCTATATGACCCCAATGAAATAACTTTATATCCGTCTTCCTTAAACTACTTAATTCCCTATTCTTGCTATTTATAAAATTTACAAATTTATTTACCATATACTTTTCCGACTTTTTCGTTAAATCATCCACAACAAACGACTCATAAAACCATTTATTGTTATTATCATAATATCCAACTCCTATTAAATATATTATTGTTCCAAAATTATCCTCCGTAAATACATCATTTATTACCTCAAAATCAACATATAACTCTAATTCTGACCTTTCCTTCCAATTAAAATCATTATTTACTATTTTATTCGGAATTACCTTTACATTATCATCCCTATTAACCTCAATAATGTTATTAATCATATTTACCATTTTTCCCTTTATTCCTAATACTTCTGCACTACATCTCTTATCCCTAAAACTATATATACCCTTCTTAATCGCATTCTCTCTATGACCTGTCGTACATCTATTCAATAATGTAATTTCCCCATTCTTTTCTGCTATCTCATATTTTAATTTACTCAAGTTTTGACAATACTCTGAAACATTCATATTTGGATACTCATTTTCTCCTGTGAAATTCCTATACTTATATATTGCTTCCGAAACTATCTTCGATAAACCATCAAAATCTATAACTCCTAATCTATCAAAACAATCATTACTTTTTTTAACTATTTTTTTCTTATTAACCGTCATTACCTTTTTCCATTTATTTCCTAATATATATCCTCTCTTTGGAAAACTTCCTTGAATCTTTGATAGAATTTTTGAATAAATATATACCTGACATTTATATAATTTAACCTTTTGCGTATTTAATAAGTTTATATTATTCTTCATAAAATTTAAAGTTGTAAATTTAATATCTATAATACTATAATTATCATTATTTTCCGAAATTACCTTCGTTTTTACTATCTTATTAATATAATCATTCCTAATTATTAAATCTGGATATCCATGTAATCCTTCTTCTTCATCTAATAAATATCCCTGATATATAATCGGAACCTTATTTTTTATTGCCTCAATCGTCTTATTATACATTTCCGATTTCTCAAATTCCGAAATATCTACCACCATATGCTTACTTTTTAAATCATTATACACCTTACTCTCAAAATTATTACCTAAATTAGCTAATATATCACATGGCTCATTTTTAATATTTAATGTCTCCACAAACATATTATCCAATAATACATTCCTTAAATCACTCTGCCTCACCAATTTAAGTTTCTTATTTGGTTTATTAATTTCTCTTCTTTTTCTTTTTCGAGTTTCTCTTATTTCACTCATATACACTATTCATTTATTTTTCTTTTAATAGAAAAAACACAAAAATTGAATTCTAATTACACTTTTTTAAAAATGGATATTCAAAAGTATATTGATCCTAAGTTATTTATTAAAGAAATTCTCTTAAATAATTTCTTATCTTCTATTACTGAATGTGTAATATGTCTTGATGAATTTGTCGAAAATGAAAATCCCAAATTTTTAAATACTTGTATTTGTAAATGTGGTTTTCATTATAGATGTATTCTTCAAGAAATTACTCTTCGGAAAAGATGTCCATATTGTCGAAAATCAGCTACAGAAAATAATATATGTGATTTTAAAAACTGTTATATTAATCTTATTGAATATAGAGAAATATATTATTCTCTTAAAAAAGAATTATATAAAAATGATAATTGGTTATTTTTTCTAAATAATTGGATTAAACCTTTTAAAAATGGAAAACAATTAGATTATATTTCTGAAGAATGTATCGTTAATCCTTATGAATATTATAATTTTAGTTTATATAAAAATGATGGTTGGAATGAATGTTCCTTATTTAATACTGATGATTTCAAAATAATAAAAAATGACTTCTTTCTACCAAATAAAAAAATATATAAAAATAATGAACCCACTATTCGACCTATTGATGAAGTATTTGAAAGATTTAATAATTTTACTCAAAATGTACTAAATGATTTTAACTGGGATAATTGTATTGTAGCTGGCGGTTTTACTAGTAAATTACTTTCTTATAATTGCTCTAATATTCCTGATTCTTGTGATGTTGATATCTTTGTGTATGGAACTAATATACAAAAGAAAACAAAAATAGATTATATACTTCTTTTCTTTAAAAAGAAGTTTAATGAAAATGTTTATTTTGTTAATATGAATAGCATAATTAATATTTATATTGCATCCGAAACTTGTATTCCTATATTCCAAATTATTATATCCAATTTTGATAATTACCAAAATATACTATTCAACTTCGACCTCGACCATATTAAAGTTTGCATTAAAGGTAATAATGTTTATTCAACACCAAGTTTCTTAGCATCTTTCCGATACCAATGTAGCTTTATTGACCAAGCTAAAATATCCTACGGAAGAATGAAAAAAACCAATTTATCTGGATTTTCATTACTTCATACCAAAAAAGTTAATGAAGAAATTCAATATTTTCTTCCTCTAAAACATCCAGTATATTTTCCTAATATTTATGAATATAAAGAAGATATTATTAATCATATCTCATTTACTGAAAATGTTAGCAAACATAATATTGTTCAAGATCCTAATATTATTGGTAATGTAATTAATGTTTCTGGTTTAAAAAGTAATTATTTTAATATAAGAAAAGACAATACTGTTGTATTAGATTTAAGTATGATAGATGAATATTCTGTTCAACATATTTCAATTAGTTATCAACTAAATATTAAATTTTTTAATAAAAAAAATCCTATATATGAATTGAATGATATAAAGGTTTTCTTTCCTAGTTTTATTAATCAATATGGATTTTATATTAATTGTGATAATATTAATCATGATGTATTAAATTACCACAAAATTATAAAAGAAGAAATTAAAAAAATAAATATTTTCCAACATTATATAATTATTACTAATTATAGATCTATTAAAATAAATCGTTATACTAAAATATATCATAATAATTTATCTATAAACTATAAATCTGCCATTCTAAATATTATTAATAAAAATGTTCGCAAGATTTACTGTAATGTTTATTATAATATAGATAAATATAGTAAAATTATTATATTACATAACTTCGCAACCCGTATATATATTTAATTCTCCTAATATTATATATATGCCTCACCAAATTAAATTAATTGTCCTCGATATTGATAGCGTTTTAATCGATAGTATCGAAAAACATAAAGCCGAACGTATTAAAACAAATCCCGACGCTATATGGCGTCATGGAAACAAAGATTGGGCTGTTTATGCTCGCCCTTACCTTTATTCTTTTTTAGATTACTGTTCCCGAAAATTTGACCATGTTGCCATATGGACCAAAGCTGATAAATTTTGGGCTAATAATGTAATTAATTACGTTATTCCCAAAAATTATAAATTAGATTTTATATGGACCTATAAACATGCTGATAGATATAAAAGACTTAGTAAAGTTTGGAAAGAATTTGGTGATACTCTAAAGTGTGATGAATCTAATACACTTATTATTGAAGATACTCCCGAAAATTGTTTAAAAAACTGGGGTAATGCTATCATTGTTAATCCTTTTTTGATAGAGTATGATGAAGATGATGTGACGTTTCCTTTGTTATGTGATTATCTTAATGTTCTTAATAAACAAAAAAATATTATTGAAATTGATAAATCTCAATGGAAATCCGAAGTTCTCGAAAAACTCATGAAAGGTAAAATAAAACTTAAACGAAATAATAATGAAATTACTTGTGTTTCTAGTAAAAGATATGTACGTAAACGTAGTCCATATAAAATCCGAAAAACGAAATAATATTGAACTAACAGTGTCCCTAAAAATAAATATTTTGAAATAAATGCTATTTATTATTTTTTTTTTATAATTTAAATATATACAAGTTATGTCTAGTTATTCTGAACACGAATTATCCCAAAGCTCTATGAAAGAACTAATGAATCTTCTTGGTGGTGGTCATGATGATGACGATTATAGTATGGTTGATATGAGTGGTGTTGGTGGTGCTTCTAAAAAGAAACCTAAAAGAAAATCTAAAAGAAAACCTAAAAGAAAATCTAAAAAAATATCCCCTGAGGATTGTCCCACTACTAAACCCCGTCGTAGGTCTAAGAAATCTAAAAAGAAGAAATCTAAAAAGAAGAAATCTAAAAGGAACTCATCTCAAAAGAAAAAATCTAAAAGGAACTCATCTCCAAAGAGAAAATCTTCTAAGTAAATAATATAAATGAATTCAGATACTGAAATTAAAAATAAGATAACTATTACTTCTTTTTTTTTACTATATTAACTATTTTACTTGCTATTATATCAATTATTTTAGCTTATAATACTCATTTAAAAATTCAATTACTTAATAACCGTGTTTATAGTCTTATTAATACAGATCTTATATTACTTCGGACCTATATTATTAAGAAAAAACTTAAAGAACTTAAACCCTCAAATCAAAATGAAATTTTAAGATATATTAATGATATCGAAAATGATGTTCGTCAAAATGCCCGAATTATTATAAATTAAAACTTAATAACCATTTATTAACTGATTAATAACCTTATATCTGTTTTTTTCAATTAACTTTTCTTTTTTTTGTTCAATAATATAAATACCAATACTCTCTTTTTTGATTATATCAAAAAAAAAAATATCCTAAGTTTTTTAACTTTAATAAATCTAAGTTCTTCTATTACTTACAACATAATTTTTTTATTTTATTCCCCAATCCTTTATTAATTTTATAAACCCCTATCGTAATTTCAATTACAGTATCTATTGTCTCCGATAATTCTTCATCATTTACATTACTATTTAAATATTCCTTAAATACCTTCTTAATAACCAATATTGCTATCCTTTTTTTATCCTCTCCCGATAACTCATCATGTTTTTCTAGTTCTTCCATCACAAATACAATAATTCTTAATGTATTTAAATAATTTACATCTAATTTTCCCAATAATATCTTGTTCTCTACATTTTTATATATTTTCTCCATTAATATATACTTTTATTACTTATAAAAAATATGATTTTTTATTTTTTATTTTTTAATGTCCCTTTTAACTCTTTCATTAAAATATCATAATTATTTACCGTTTCATCTGAAACTTTATTACTTACATTAACTTTACACACATTTTCTTCAAGTTCTCTTTGATTGTCCCCCTTAATACCATAGAATCTAACTCTTTCTGTTAATACATCAATACTTGAATAAATGTATCCCACATTATCAAGTCTTTTCCTTAAATATAAAATGATTTTACCATCTTCATTATTTAAGAAATATCCCTCCTTAATACTCTTCACTAATTCATTATAATCTTCCTTTGGATTATCCTTATGAATTTTAGCATTCTTTTTTCCTTCCTCATCTTCAATAAACTCAATTACCGTTTTATATAAACATACATCAGCTTCATTATTTGAACCATAATTTCCATAAAGTTCTAAATTATAATCACTATAATCAATACTATATACCGAAAACATATCTATATTTATCCTATTATTATTACTTTTAATGTATCTTATTTTTGTTTATATAAAACTAAAACCTCAATTGAAGTTTCAGGTTCTGATTCTTTTAATCTTGTATAACCATTACCCATTTGTCTCATATGATATAATATATATCAAAAAAAAAATATGTATATTTAGCATACATATTTAGACTGAAGTGACCTGCTCCCATGCTGCACCAGTCCATACAACAAGTTTGTTAGTTGTACTATCGAATAACATTGTTCCAAGCTTGTTATTTGTTGCAGGAAGATTTGCCGTTACAACATTCTTTAGCTGAACTTTTGCTTCAACTACATTTAGGGTTCCTCCACAAAAACGAGGAGCAAGAACATTTGTAGATAATCTTTGAGAAGTAAGGCGGGAAACGAAACGTGAATTTGAAGATGTACCAGAACCAGAACAACAACACATATTTAATATATACTATAAAAAGAAAAAAAATGCGTTTAAATTTAAAAAATTAAAATATTCATCCATTTAACTTTAATATTGGTTGTAATGATAAAACTTTATCTCCATTATTTACTATAATTTTAACTTTAACCTTTTCTACATATAAAATTACAGAACTTCCCATTATTATTCTTCCTAACTTTTCTCCTTGACTTACTTCCGAATTTACTTCAGAGTTATTCTCAATTCTATTTGCTAATATTCCTGCAATTTGTGTAATTATTATATTACCTACTAATTTATTATACATAAATGTTGTGACCATCTCATTATTTGCAGACTTTACTGAATATGCTGGATATTGCATACTGAAATTTAATATTTCTAATGGTTTTCCTTCAGAATGTTGTATTTTTGCAATTTTTCCCGAAAATGGATAATATTGTATATGTGAATCAAATAATCCTATAAATATATAAATTTTTATATAATTCGAGTCTTCAGAAATATTTGTTATTTTACCAGAAGCTGGTGATACTATAAAATTTTCATTTGGTTTATATTTTAATTTAGGTTCCTTTTCAAAATATGTCCGAAATAATGGAATGTATGATAGGAATCTTGAAATAAAAAACATTAATAAATATAATATTTCTTGAATTATATTCATATATTATAAATTATTAAAATTAAATAAACATCCGAAAAACATCCGAAAAACATCCGAAAAACTTCCGAAAACATCCGAAAAACATCCGAAAAACTTCCGAAAACATCCGAAAAACTTCCGAAAACATCCGAAAAACTTCCGAAAACATCCGAAAAACTTCCGAAAACATCCGAAAAACATCCGAAAACATCCGAAATTTTCGGGGTAATTTCGGGGTAATTTCGGGGTAATTTCGGGGTAATTTCGGGGTAATTTCGGGGTAATTTCGGGGTAATTTCGGGGTAATTTCGGGGTAATTTCGGTCATAGTCAAGAGAGGGTTTGTAAATATAATTTAAATTAAAAATAAAAAAATAATAACTATAAATGGACCAATTACCCGAAAAAGTTATCTTTAACATTTTTAATTATTTATCTGATGAAATGCTTTTTACCATTAACGATAAACATAAATCTATCGCTTTACAAATACTATATAATCGAATCCAATGTTGGGGTTGTATATTTAATTTAGGTAATCAAGAAGGTCATTATGATGGATGTTTATCTAATTAATACTCTGTGTTTTATTAACCATAAATATAATATATCCATTCATTTTTTTGATTTTATCTACCTCTGATTATTCCCATTATAATTATTAAATTTACTATATTGATTAATACTATTACTCTTATAATCATATCTACTAATATATTACTATAATCCTCTAATTTACTTAATGCTGTATCCATTAAT
>Ga0306869_1000977_pt1 | contig 11507 bp, 16 predicted proteins | sample AntRauTorckE6833_FD_190421 | JGI IMG/M metagenome (GOLD analysis project Ga0306869, IMG submission 190421) | Saline lake microbial communities from Rauer Islands, Antarctica - Metagenome Torckler E6 #833 (v2) (version 2) | ecosystem: Environmental > Aquatic > Non-marine Saline and Alkaline >... | reverse complement strand
AAACACCATGTCAGACGAACTAGAAGTAATTCACGAACTGCCAGAAATGAGCGTATTAGAGCAGGTCTCCAAGGCGGAGATTGATAGCCAGATCGCGACGGCAAAGAAGTATCCCCGCAATATCGCAAAAGTGCGTCAGACCGTGCTTTCGCTCGCCACGATGGACGAGGAGACGGCGGCAGACTGCTTCTTCTCTCTTCCGCGAGGCGGTAAGACAATCTCAGGCGAGTCCGTAAGGTTCGCGGAGATTCTAGCAGCCTCATACGGCAACGTTAAAGCGGCATGGCGTCCTATTGGATTCGATAAGAGTCGTGGCATCGTAACCTGCCAAGGCGTGTGCATCGACCTTGAAAACAACGTGAGCACTTCCCTTGAAAAGACGCGCCAAGTTCAACGCAAGCGTGGAGCAACCGGCTACGACGAGGACATGATCACCATTGCGACGAACGCATGTGGGGCAATCGCGTATCGTGACGCCGTGTTCAAAACGATCCCTAAAGCTATCGTCAAATCGCTAATGTCTCAGATCAAAGAGGCGGCGCGTGGTAAAGGCACTCTGGAACAAAAGGTGTCTCGCGTGCTAGATCGTTTAGTCGAGCTTGGAGAAGAACGTAAAATCTCAAAAACGGAAGTGCTGAAACGCGCCTTTCATGTGATCGAGGTTAAAGGTTCAGGAGACATTGACCTTGCAAACCTTGATACGCTTATCGGCATCGGCACTGCAATACGTGACGGCGAGATCCGCTTTGAGGATGCTTTGCCCGACCCTAAAGCCACCCCAAAGGTAAAGGATGACCCGTTTGTAGCGGCGGGCAAGAAGGTTGATCCCGTGACCGAGGAGAACATTGACATCCAGAATGAAACGGCTCCTTCGTCCAAGGCGAAGACCAAGCCCGCTGACCAGCAAGCGGAGGTCTCGGAGAAATCCGCGAAGGAGCCTACTGGCGAAAGTTACCCTGATGTGAGCCCTGACGACCTGGCTAATGACATGATGGACGGAGGCTTTAGCGATTCAGCTATTCGCCAGGCCGCAATCGCACTGTCGATTCTCCCGAAGGACTACAAGGGGAGCGTGATGGAAGCACCGCAAGAGGCCATCAATGCGATGGTCGGACGCTGGAGCGAGATTGTGAACCTTAACGCCAAATAGTATGAAAACTCAAGATTACAATCCAGCACTAGGAAACCAAACTGGCTGCATCCTCGGAGAACCCAACGACGTTTACCACGCAAATGCAGCAATCAGCCATAGCAAGCTGAGTGCCTTCATCGAACGGCCTGCCGTGTTCAAGGGCAAGTATATCGACAAGGTGATCCCGAACGGCAACACCGCAGCTATGAAGTTAGGTAGCGCGATTCATTCCATCATCCTCGAAGGAATTGAAGCGTTTACTTCGGAATATGCGGTATCGCCCGATAACCTCCAATGGCGCGGAGGTGCGGCAAAGATTGACTCCTGCCATGCACTCAACGAGTTACTGTTTGACCCGCTTTCAACGTCCGAGGTCGAACGCATTGCGTCGCTGAACAAGGAAGATGCTCTTGCCCGCTTTGAGGAACTACCAGGCCGCACCCTTATCTCAAAAGACGAATGGGAAATTGTAAGCCGTGCGCGTGAATCAATCTTCGCGAATGAGTTATGCCGTGAACTACTAGGGGCGGGAGTCGGTGAAGTCGTTTTTCGCTCTGATGAGACAGTTCACGGGTTTGCTGTCCAATGCCGCGCTGACTGGCTGAACGTCGATCCAGGGTTGAGCCTACGTGCTTGCGAACTCTTAGCAGAAGACGACTTGGACTGCGAGGAGGGCATACCATACGGTTGCGACTTGAAGACGATTGCCAGTCTTGTGGGTTGGAATGCCGACTTCTGGAAACGCGGTTATTTCCGTGCTTATCCGTTCTATGCTAAAACCATGGAATTAGCAGTCGGCGCAAACATCGTGCAGGAGTGGTTCTGGCCTATCGTGGAAAAGGAATACCCTTACTTCTCAATGGTTCGACCACCCCAGCCCGAAGTATGGGAAAAGGGGATGGCCGACATATCGGAAGCAATGCCAAAGCTAGGCGAGTGTATGCGCTCAGGAGACTGGCGCGACGAAGCAGTCAAAAAGGTCACTCGCCAAGGGTTGCCCGACTTCATGCTTTCAAACTATCCGCTCCGAGTGGGCGTTCAATAATCAGATCAACCAATAACAAAAGGAGAAACACAGTGGAAAACGTAACAGAAGTAGAAGAAAACACCGTCGTCGAACTGACGCCTAGCGAGCAAATCGCCCAAATCGTAAACGCCGAAAGCGTCGAAGAAAGCACCGCGCTATCAATCACCGGCTCATTCGAGAGTTTCGTGACGCAAGCCAATGATTGGAGCGCAAAGGCAAAAGCCCTAGTCGTCACTGACATTTCGCAGACCGCTGAGATGAAGCAAGCGAAGGAAAGCCGTCTAGCCTTGCGCCGTATCCGCATTAACATGGAGGAGAAGCACAAGGAGCTGAAAGCAGACTCCCTTAGCCGTGGACGCGCTCTGGATGGCGTCAAGCGATTCATTAAGGGCAAGATCGAACCACTGGAATCTCACCTGAAGGAGCAGGAGGAATTTGCCGACCGCTACCTTGAGGAAATGCGCCAAAAGAAGATAGTCGAGCGCACTCAATCACTTGCCAACGAGACAGACATGGATTCGTCTATGCTGAACCTCGGTGCGATGACTGACGAGCAGTTTGCCACCACCTTGCAGCAAGGTAAGGATGCGCGTGAAGGTCGCATTAAAAGGGAGCAGGAAGCTGAGGCCGAACGCCTTGCAGAAATCAAGGCAGAGCAGGACAAGCGCGAAGCTATCGAGAAGGAGAACGTCCGCTTGAAGGCTGAAGCTGACGAGAAGGATCGTATCGCAGAAGCTGACCGGATTAAACGCGAAGCCAAAGATAAGGCGGATCAGGTTGAACGCGAAAAGAAGGAAGCAGATGCGGAAGCCATACGCGCAAAGGCAGAGAAAGACCGCTTGAAAATTGAAGCTGATGCTAAAGCGGAAGCCGATAAGAAGCACCGCGTCGTGCTATCGCGTCAAATCGCCATGCGTGAAGTTGACGACATTACGAATTACGAAGAGCTGGCCGCAATGTCTGTCCAGGATTTCGACGCTCGACTCCAATTCGCGAAGAAAGAGTTTGCCCGCAAGGAAGCCGAGAATGTCGCCGCTGATAAGGTTCGCCGCGATAAGGAGGCCAAAGATAAGACAGACCTAGAAGCCAAACTCAAAGATGAAGCAGACGCGAAGGCGAAGCTTCAAAAAGAGTTGGCCGATCATGATGCAGCAATCGCCGCTAATAAAAAAGCGGAAGATGAGCGCAGTGCCGCCTCGATAAGCGACGCCGCTGAACACACCGCAAATATGGTCATCGAAACCGCTCAGAAATGGGCAGATCGTAACCCGCGCACTAAGGACGGCCAGGCGCGTTTCATTGAGTCTGTAATCGCCAAGCTCACTGTTTAAACCCTCCTAATCTATATATGAAAATTACAGCACAAATTAAACGCGGAGAAAGGTATCTACACGGTCGCGACTCAGTGTTCCAAATGGAAGTCACTGCCACCGAACTAATGCACCTGATCGGTTATAAAGATTATGGTAATGAGCAGAAAGCGCGAGACCATACAGGGCGGTTCAAAAAACGTGAAACCCGAGTTTGCGACGGTGAAATCTTTGCAATCGGTGACGAAATTGATGTGTCGAAAATGTTCGATTCCATTGTCTCCACTAAACGGCAAGCCAAGGAAGTGCTTGAGTATTCTGCCAAGCTAAAAGCTGCCGCCGCTTTGCTTGACGCTCTCCCTGATGTGATTGAATCGGCGCATTATGGGCCGAACCCGATAAAACTAGAGGAGGACTCAGAGTAATGAACGAAATAATCCATATCGTAGTGTCAAGTCCCGCAACATCCGAAGAAGTCGGCATCATCATCCTTGCCTTCCTATCTGGCGTATTACTTGGACTCGCATTCAGCCTTTTGGTAATTTGGTAAACCACTAACAATAAACATGGAATACAAGTTCACATCACCCCTTGCTGTCTATCTTCCGCGCGTGACTAAGAAGGATCGTAAAATGATCTTGAATAAGAACAACGAACGGAACTGGCATTTCATTGTAAATAACCAAGTGAAGGTTGCCTACAAGGAAGCGATGGAGAGCCAGTTAAAACCAGCAAGGGTAATTGAAACTCGTGTATTCATTGCGCTAACTTACTATAAGCCAACTAAACGTCGGTCAGACAGATCAAACGTCCTCTGCATACACGAAAAGTTCTTCTGCGACGCTTTAGTTGAAGCTGGATGGCTAGGAGACGACAACGACGATATCATCATCTGGACGACTTACCAAGGCAGCGAACTCGACAGGAAAAACCCGAGAGTCGAAATCACCGTAACGGAATTACCACCACGCAGCAGCAGCCCCGAAAATCAAGGCTCTCTGTCCCTTTACTAAAAAAACAAAAAAACAAACACACATGTCAAAAAAACCAAAACTATCTGGCAGCACTCTCGCGGTGATGCGCAACCGAGATCCCGTTAAACGGCCTAAACACTGGAAGTTCGTTTGGCCGATCCTGAAAAAAGGAAAGTGCTACTGGAATGACAGACCTACGGGACTGGGAGGAGGCGTCGAAGAATGAGCGAATCATTTGAAACCACCGTGCGTCAAGTCGCTGGCGATTTTGCAAAGCAATACCGCCTACCCCGTCACATTGTCGAGGAAGAGCTATGGCACAAGCTGAAGGCGCATTTGCCAGCCGATGATGACCCTTTCAACGAAGTGCTTCCGCGAAAGTTAAACATGAGGATCGATTTGAATATCCCCGTAGCCGCAACCGTAATGATTGAGGATCGCTATGGTGAGCATAAGTATATACAGCGATCACCTACCTTCACGACCGAAGCTACAGACCAGAATGGTGTGCTAAAACGAATCATCATTAACCTTTTCTTGGAAGCGACCGACTAGGCCGATTCCGCAACCATAACATAAACGAAAGTAATACAATGAATAAAAACAATATAGTAATGATCGCAATGATCTGTCACGAAGCCAACCGCGCTTATTGCGCAGCCAACGGGGACGAATCACAACCCTCATGGAATGAGGCACCACAATGGCAACGCGATTCCGCCATTGATGGTGTAATGTTCCATTTTAATAATCCAGATGCGGAACCAAGCCATTCACACGAAAATTGGTTGGCAACAAAAGTCGCCGAGGGCTGGGTTTACGGAGAAGTCAAAGACGCTGATAAAAAGCAGCATCCTTGTATGCTTCCATACCAAGAATTGCCAGACATGCAAAAGCGCAAAGATGCCTTGTTTATCTCAGTCGTTGATACCTTTCGCGACCTCAATGAGTGCCCGCCAGAATACTCTGAAATCAAGGAGTCGAAGCGACTTCGCAAAGCACTTGACCTGCAATTGCAGGTCATCAAGTCAGCTCCACATCAAGGCCGAGAACGCTCGCTCGCACGAACAAACCTTGAGCAGTCAATCATGTGGCTGGGGATGGACTTAAAGGCTATAAATACAGAGATAGTATATCCAAACGGCTATAATGCTAACAATGAAATTGTCGATCCGGTTGCCGACAATTTGAAGATGTAACCACTTTGCTGCCCCGTAATCACGCGCCTGGCCAGCGCGTTGAGAACCGCTAAGGCCCCGAGATAATCGGTGTAAAATCTACGGCGGGGCGGCAATTCACTTTTAAAACGAATCAAATAATTATGAAACGAGACGAACAATCATGAGCACAATACTGAGCGTAAAAAACGTAAAGAAGACGCGCAATCCTCAAAAGTGCGATTGGTGTGGAGAGCGCATCAAGTCAGGCGAACCATCCGTGACTATGGCCGCTATATGGGAAGGCGACTTCTCGTCAGTTAGATTTCATCCTGAGTGCAAAACGGCATGGTCGGCCACCGACTGGAAGGAATACGAGGAGTGGGATTGCTTCGACCAACACAGAGGTAAAACCATGCAGGACGCGGAGGCCAAAGAATGACCCGCCGAACTCCAACTCACCGAACCCAAAGAACCAGATGAAACCTTCTAACATGAACCTATACCTGCTAAGCCAAACAGAAAACGACGACTACGATACCTACGATTCCGCAGTAGTTTGTGCTCCTGATGAAGAAACCGCTAGGATGATACACCCTGGGACTGAAACAGTCCTGACCAAAGAAACTTGGCCCACCCCCTTCTGCCGTCATGAGGAATGGGCCAGTAATCCCAACAAAGTAAAATTAAAACTCCTAGGAGAAGCTATTAAAGGCTCCAGAATAGGTGTCATCTGTTCCTCTTATAATGCATGATAAACCCGCGCTCACCAACAAACAAGGAACCAAACGAAAAACCATGAAAGACTCATTCAAAGAAATCGAACCCGCCCGTTACGTCGATCCGAACGTCGCGGAACTCAACTCAAACGTTGGAGATCGTCACGGCGCATTCTCATTTACTACTGGGGGCGTCAATACTCTCGTTTCCGTCCTCGTCGATACCAAGCTAGGCTGGGAGCACGTCAGCGTCTCCGGACACAAGCGAGTCAAGCAGGGCAGCAAAGTCCGCACTGTCCCATATACGCCATCCTGGGAGGAAATGCAGGGCATCAAGGATCTGTTCTTCAAGAAATCCGAAACCGTGATCCAGATCCACCCCGAGGAATCACAGTCTGCCTCTGCGCACGACAATACGCTGCACCTATGGCGTCCTGTCGATCAGGTCATACCGCTGCCGCCTCAAGAGCTTGTCGCCTATTCTGACGAGTATTTCAAGCCGGTTGAAGACGCTCAGCCGGAAGGGGAGCCAGAATCCGAGGACAATACTGTTGACAGCGGCGACGTGGTGCCGTTTGAGTAGCAACTAGAGGCACTGAAAAGCCTAATCAGAGATGAACTTAATAATCACAACTTTTGACCCACTTTTGGAGGAATACCGCGACTCTGCGCGAATTTTCAGTCCTTCGATTGTGGGTCATTTTTTGTATTATGAGTGAAGGTAATCAGTCGAAAGACAAAAATGCTCAACCGTGTGTTGAGTGCATAGTTGAAGACATTATGGACAATCTCCAAGTGCTTTGCCACTCATATAACTCAAGGAAATAAGCAAAATAATGGAATGGCTAAATATACACTACTCGACTTTAAATAGTGAATATTTTTTGGAGAGTGACCCGACCGCACGAGGGACTTGGATTTGCCTCATGGGGTATAGCATCAATCAAGAAAACGGTGGACGTATGGTTGGTTTGCGGTTGTGGAATGACCGCAAGTGCCAGCAGATACTACGTGTAACCCGCGAAGAGTTGAACGATGAATCAATGCTCTGGACTTGGGAAGGTGACGACTTGTTAGTTACCTTCTACCCTGCTGATAAAGAGGAAGAGATCAAGTCCAAGCGTGAAGCTGGTCGTAAAGGAGGAAGGGCTAAATCTAAAAGCAAAACCGAAGCAGCCCGCCTTAATGGTTTAAAGCACAACCCAAGCACAACCCAAGCACAACCCAAGCAAGCACCCAACGGAAAGGAAGAGGAAGAGGAAGAGGAAGGGAAGGGAAAGGAAAAGAAAGGAACTATACCTCTACCCGCATCTGGCGATGCGGAGGGGAAGGTTTACATCACAAAGTTAAAAAAGAAGCTGACCGGAAAACGGCTTATGGCCTTTGAGATATTTTGGAAATGCTTTGCCTACCCGAAAGGAAAAGCCGAAGCCGCCGATTCATGGCTCAACATCCCCGAGCTTACCAATCCGCTCGTTGCGACGATCTTCAAAGCAGCCGAACGCGCTGCAATCGAACGTCCCGCGATCATCGCCGCAGGGAAGACGCCAAAATACGCGCAAGGCTGGATAACAGCCCGCCGTTGGGAAGATGAAGAGATAGTCCAGTCAGACCCCTGCCAGAGCCGAGCCCCGGATGACCCTGCCGACTGGCAACGTCTGCGGGACGAGGTCTGCGACGACTTAGAGGCGCAAGGCATCCCCATCGAGAAACTAGCTGGCCAGCGCACGGAGACGCGCTACCTGAGTTTAAAGTGCTCTATCCGCGACGACATTAACGCTAAAATCAAAGAGACCTTTGCATGAAACTGAAACTACGAATCTTCCCTAGCATTTACCCCATCAGGAAGTGGGAATACGAGCTAACGAACGACAAAATCTACTTGTGCAGTATGCGCGACGGGTTCAGTTCTGTCGCCAGTGCGAAAAAATCGGCACACAGACTCGCGGCTCGACTTAATATTACCATCACAGACACCGAAATTGACCCACAAACATGAAAAACAATCAGACAACGACTAAACCCGACTACCAGCAATACCTAGATGCCAACGGATATACGATAAAGTTCGGAAGCATTTATATGAAAAAGGACGACCCAAGGCATTACTCATTGCTCTTAGGTGGTTTAGGTAAACGACCTAATGTGTCAGCTATCAATGTGGATAATCTGTCTGGCGGATCAATACTCATCGGAAGCCTCAGAATTATGCAACAGCAGGTGGACAGCGGGGAATTGTTTTTGAAAACAACGAAGTCACCAATGCCGATGGAAACGAAATCTACCATACAACCTGACGCAAGTGAGGTTGATCTGTCCTGCTTGGTTCTAATGGCCGAAAACCTCCAACGTGACATAAAGGCTCAAGCGGACAGAGAGTGGAGCCTAGTTAATGAGCATCGACACAAGGCTGAGGCTCTAAACCTGGCGTTCAGGGAAGCTGAGAGCTACGTCTATCAGCTAAAAAAAAAGATAACTCCAGCGCATAGACAGCCATGAGCATGACCGAATCCAACCTAGACCCAATCCGAGTGCCACCGCACAGCATCGAGGCCGAAGAGGGCTTGCTGGCTTGCTGCCTGATAGATCCTGCCGTGATCGACCAGTGTATCGAGCAAAACATTGTGCCGGATAATTTTTTCACGGCTGCGCATCAGGAGATTTATCGCGGCATCTTGGCTATCCACGCGCAGGGATTGAGCGCAGAGGGCGAAATTGCGCTATTCGGCTGGCTCAAAAAGGAGGGAAAAGAGGAAATCTCTGGAGGATTGGCTCAAATCTACCACATCCAGGGGCGTATCGAGACACCTACCCACGCCCGCTATTTCGCGCAGGAGGTCGCTGAGAAGGCAATGCTGCGTAAAATCATACGGGAGTCCCGCGTCGCTATCGAGGACGCCTACGAGCAAAATATGGACGGTGTGCAGATCACTAGCCGACTTGCAAAACTCATCGATCTAGCTGGAGCGGCCAGTGAGTCCGATTGTAAGCCGGTCGCGCAAACGATGGACGAAGCCGTCGAGCAGATTAAACGAGAGTTGAGCGGGAAAGAGGAAATGGGTATTTGCTTTGGACTAAAAGACCTCGACGAACAGATGCAGGGGCTACGGCCAGCAACGCAAACAGTATTGGCCGCACGACCCGGCACGGGGAAAACGTCGCTTGTCCAACTCGCTACCGAGTGGTGCGAGAAAAACGAGAAAACTGTCTTAATTTTCTCCCTTGAAATGACCGGCGCACAATTCGACTACCGCTATATTTGTATGAAAGCCCGCGTCGATTCTAAGCGGATCCGTGAAGGCATTATTTCGCCGCAAGAAACCAAGGACGTCGCCCGAGTGGTCAACGAAACTAAAGCGGCGGGACACCGCTGGATCGTTGACGGGGAGGTGGACATACACCAGATGCGGGCAATCGCTCGCAGGATGCACCACAAGCACGGGTTGGATCTCGTCATTATCGACTACCTGCAAATTGTCCGGAGGCCGACAGGAATGCGCAGCGAAGAAGCTGTGTCCGACATCTCGGCGGGCACTAAACACATGACCAAAGAGTTAAATATTCCGGCGCTCGTATTGGCTCAAATCAACCGCGAATCCGAGAAGGAGAACCGTAAACCGCGCCTGTCAGACCTCCGAGAGTCTGGAGCCATTGAGCAAAATGCCGACAACGTGATTTTCCTGCACCCTGACGGAAACATTAACGACCCGATCCTCAGAGTTGAGGCGATCATTGCGAAATGCCGCTATGGCGCAATCGGGTCCTGTTTCATACAATTTAACAAGCAGTTCACGCGCTACGAGCTTGCTGCCCGACAATCAGAGTCAGATATGGCCGAGAATGAGTCAAAACGCGCCCATTCTGCCATGTCGAAGGGTAGTCGAGGGGTAACACCCGATAAAGGTGGCAGCTACGGAAAATACGACGACTACGCCGCATTTGAGCAGATGCAAAAAAAAATAAATAATCACTACGACGACTATTAAGATAACCTATGAGCAATACAGAAACCGAACCGACCAACGAACTATCACCGCGCCGACGCGCCCGCGCCGGATTGGCGTTTATTTACGCCATGACAGGAGGCTGGGGACTGCCCTTCATGTGCCGACAACGCCGATCTGCGCAGATGATCCGCAACGATCCCGACCGCGTCAAGACCGAGGATGACCTTAGGCGCATAGAGCGGGCGAGTATTAAGCGTGAGCGCAAGGCGGCGAGAAAATCGTCGCTGAAGCCCAAGAAACGCCCTAGCAAATCAAGACAGAGTAGCTACTAAAACCGCAGATCACCCGATTTTACACGCTTTAACGCGTCCATGACGCAGTATTCGCCCAGGTTGTTAAGCGACTGCCCAGGGAACTCGCGCTGGATCGCCTTAAGCGCGTCGTTGCCGGCCTTGGTGAATCGGAGACCCGTCGCCCGCTTGACTAGGGCAGGATCCTTTTTCGGCGCACCCAGTCCGGGACGTTTGCCGCCCCAGTTAGGAGAATATTTTTTATCGGTAGATTTTTTAGGCATAGAGGGCATCATTTAGTAGGATAGCATTTCCCGCAAGCATTTAATCGACTGTAAACGCAATAAGAGCCCCACCCGCCTAAGCAAGTGGGACTCCGTTGACATCAGACCGGATACGAGGCCGACCTAAATTTGTTTAGTGTGGGTTTACCATTCCCACCCGAGATATTTTCGCCGCTTTGGTGTTTCGGGATCTACATTTGCAAGGTGCCGGTCTTTTCGGTTTTGCATCTTTTTAATCCATTTTCTCGACATCCGTTTGGATGACTTCGGACTTAGCGACGAGTCTAGTTTTTTATCTGGTTGCTCTCGTGTTCCGATTGCCATTTTTCAAATCTCCTGAGTGTAAATGTGGTGCATAAACGCGAGCGAGAGCAATCCTAAGACCACCGGGATGATTATGTCGATCAAGAGGCTCATTTGTCGCCCCCGTCCGAGTCATCATCGTGCCAGTTTTTGACCGATTCGGCCAGAAAGAAAAGCGCGATTGCAGCAGGCAGGAAAAACACAGCGAAAGCAAGGCCGGCTAAATCGATCATACCTTCACCGCCTTTCTCGCAGCATCCACGCCGCGCAACTCTGCGATTACAGCCGAGCGGATTAACCGCCAGCTATGCCCGTGACTATCACACAGCACACGGTTGCGCCGTGATAGCCGCCAGAGGGTAGA
>Ga0306869_1000976_pt1 | contig 11519 bp, 9 predicted proteins | sample AntRauTorckE6833_FD_190421 | JGI IMG/M metagenome (GOLD analysis project Ga0306869, IMG submission 190421) | Saline lake microbial communities from Rauer Islands, Antarctica - Metagenome Torckler E6 #833 (v2) (version 2) | ecosystem: Environmental > Aquatic > Non-marine Saline and Alkaline >... | reverse complement strand
GGGCTGTATCGCTTAATGCTGAGCTGTAGGTGACAGGGGTTCCCGACCAGCTTGAGAGCTCCCCGCTCCCGCTGTCGTATAAAATATTCCAATTAACGGAGGCGTTTCCCGAAGTAGTTGCTGACAAAAGGGTGCTTTCTCCTGCGGTGATGGTTTGAGGCGATGCGTTGACCTGTAGTGTAAACAAAGGTTCCACGGTGAGTGTCATAGTGTCTGTTGACTGCGGGTGGCAGGGTGGGGGACCGAATGCGTGGAGAAAAAGCATGACGGAGCCTGTGGCAACGTCGTTACTGCCGGGAGTGTATAGCGTCTCTGGATCATGAGGAGAGGCAAAAAAACCATCACCTGCAGTCTCCCACACCAGCGAGTCAGCCTGCTCTCCACTGCCTTGCAGGGCTACTTGCTGTGTATGGCAGACAGCCAGATCAGGACCCGCATCAACCGGCGGAGCTTCAGGAAAGGTAAGAAGCAACGAATCGCCGGCGGTGGCGTTACAGGCGAAATTTGAAACAGCCTCCACGTGAAGTGTTATCTGGCCGCTCTGGCGGTCTTGCCCGGAGATAAAATAGGTGGCATCAGGCAACGCAGCATCGTTGAAAAAACCTGTGCCGGTGGTGCTCCATTCCACAGCAGTGGCATTTTCAATGACCGGGGAGCAGGTATAATCAATCTGTCCGGAACATAAGGTATCATTGGTACCGGCCTCTGCCGTAAGGGCTACAGCAAAAGTGACAGTTGTGGTGTCAGCATCCATAGCTTCGCAGCCGGAGGTGCTGAAAGCCTGTAAGACGAGGTCGGTGGATTCCTCCTGCAAATCCTGTGGGCCAGTACTATACGTTGTTTGTAGTTCCCCGGGCGAAGAAAAAGAGCCATCGCCTGCCGTTACCCACTGCAGGGAGTCATAGCCTTCAGCGCTACCTGTCAGACTGACCACCTCATCGCTGCAGAGTGCCAGGTCCTGGCCGGCGCCGGCAACCGGCGGGGCAACGATACTTAGCAGCATAAAGTCATCAGAAACGGTGTTGTAACAGAGGCCGTCACCGCTAAGACGCAGCCCGGGATAAGCAGCGCCCTGAGCTTTTTCCTGCGACCCCGGATAATAGAGCGGATTTTCAACGGTAGTATCGTTGAACGTTCCGTCGCCCTGGGTAATCCAGTAAAAATCATCTGTTCCTGTTACATTGCCTTGCAGTTGATAGGCTGTGTCGGCATAACACATCTCGCCGTCATCGCCGGCATTAATCTCGGGTAACGGAGCTTGTGTAAGTATGATGCCGTCAGTAGCTTCCAGCTCACAGTTACCTTGCGGAAGGGCATGCAGCGTTAGGGTAACTTGCCCGGTTTGCTGAAAAACGGTTCCGAACTGGTAATAGGTGTTCAGGCTGTTTTCATCTGTAAAAGAGCCGTTTCCTGATGTTGACCAGTAAAAATCCGAGGCATTGGATATGTTGCCCTGCACTTGGTAAGGCATGCCGTAACACGCAAGAGAATCTTCTCCGGCGTCAGCCTCAGGCGGATTGATAAAAGCGACCGGTACTGTTTCAGTAAAGTTACCCGAGCAAGGGACTTCCGGTTCAAGTATCAACTCAAAGGCCAGATTCTCCATAGAAAAGTCGCTTTCCACAGGCTCATATTCTGCTTCTATTCCATTGATTACAAACGTTCCTGATCCATTGGTTTGCCAGTAAGCGTCGCTGTAGTTGGTTCCGGTTCCCTGTAACGTGATCGTTCCCTGTCCCTGGCAAACAGATATCAGCTCTCCGGCATTTCCTTGCGGGGATGAAACTATCTCTACTGCAATGTCAGCAGCAGCTTGTGATCCGCAATTTTCTTCGAAGGCTGTTGCGGTTAAAGTTACCTGCCCTGTTTCAATATCCTGGCTTCCGGGAGTGTAGGAAGTGGATAATCCGTTTACACTTGAGAAAGTCCCGTCGCCATCGGCAGACCATGATATTGTATTGTAATTTTCAGCAGAAATACTTATTGATAAAGAAGCCTCATGACACATGGAAGTGTCTGCCGGAGCCGAAATGGAGGGCGCAGGATAAAACTGGTAGGTGACCTGGTCGGTAGCATCGTCGCAGCCTTCTGACTGCGCTGTAGCATAGAGGGTGACTTCGCCGCCGGCGATATCTGCATCGCCCGGAACGTATTCGGTTACCGGAGTTTCAGGTGACGAAAAGGTTCCATCGCCGGAAGATTGCCAATTAAATGCCGAATAGTTCTCCGCGGTAGCCGAAAGCGTCAGGGATTGGTTCGGGCACACGGTTTCACCTTCAGCTACCTCCACGGTGGGAGGGTCTGTGACTTCTACCGTAATTTCACCGGTAAGTTCTTCGCCGCCTGTAGTCATGACAATGGAGTATGTTGTGGTTTCGTCCGGTGTAACTTCAGTAACCGGCTCATTAGAAAACACTTCACCATTAGCAAGCCACTGGAAGCTGTATTCAGGCAGATCTGAGCACAGGCCATCCGGTAATTCACCACCAGGAATGGCACACAATCGCGAAAGAAAATAATTCTGCGTAACCGTATCTTCAATCATCATGGTATAATCCATCGCGATAAGCGCATCATAGGCGTCTTCACTGTTTTCAGCTTCTGTAGTAAATTCCCCGGCAAGCGAGCGGGGCGAGGGGATAACGCTTTCGTTCCAGTTGAGATTGATTAGCGTTTTTTCATTATAGTCTGTAGTATCGCTGTGATTAAAACCATGATCGATATCAATCTGGGTAATTTCTTTATCAGATTCTACCAGGAGCGACAGTGCATAAAAACGAAGATCATCCGGCAGTTCGCCGGTTAGCTCTATCGTAACCGTATTTCCGCTGATTTGTGTAGCGAGATCAACATGATCGCGGACATAAAGGTATTGGATTACCTCTTCGGAGGTGGCGAACCAGAGTTGGTCGGAGCCTGACTTTCCATAGGTGTTTTCTACATATTCCAAATCTTGCCGGAATTCATCAAAATTAATTTCATGCAAACCCGTAGTTGACATTCCTTTGATTTCTTCATCCGCTGCATCCGCAAGTTCATCTATAGTTGAAGAGATTGATGAAATATTGAAGTGGCGGCTGATCTCAACATTGTAGTAAGTATCTGTATTGATATTGTAATATGGATCACCATAACTATAGTTCAAAGATATGACTTGGTTATATCCATTTTCAATAGCTAAAGGCCCTAAATCAGTACTTGCACTGGGAATCACAAAAAGATTCATGTCTATTCCTCCTGGAATACTGGGATGGGTATTTCTTTTTGTGAAGCTATGGTTACGCATAATGTCATAATAGCCGTTTCCGCTGGCTCCACCCTGATGAAACGCGTGATTGTAGATTCCCCAATCGTTTTGATATAATTCTATTATTTGGTCCCAATTGATGAATAATTCAGTAAAATTTCCTTCAGGATCATGCATATCAACATTCATTCCCTCATGCCATGAAAAGTGAGCCGTAGCCATTTTAAAGGGGATGTCATTACCACATCCGTCTGTATAGAATAAACCCGGGAAGGTTTCGCCGTCAACATTTCCTCCTTCAAACAGAGGAAATGCGTAATTCATAATATCGATCAGGCCGTCATCAACCTGGATGGAGTAGCCAAAGTCTTTATCATATTTCAGGCCGGCTTTTTCTATGGTGAATTCATCAGCCGTAACCGGTTCTGTAAAAGTGATAGTAACAACCGGACGGTTACCGGGTTGTGGAAGGGGCGTGCTGCCAAATTCCTCTGTAGCAGGGTAAGCTGATAGTGTAGAACTCTCTGAAGCGCAAAGTTGCTGAAGAGAGGCTTCGGTAATAACTTCGAGCTGCTGTGCTGAAATTCTGACAGATATAGTAATAAGTAGTGTGGCAATGAGAATCCGAATCATGGCGATTTTTATGAAAGCATTTTGTCAAAATTAAAAAAAAGCCGGTAGCATTGCTACCGGCTTTCAAGAAAAAATATTTGAAGTTTTATTGGTTTTCTAATTCTCCGAGGTAACGTTCGGCATCCATAGCCGCTTCGCATCCGCTACCGGCTGATGTTACAGCCTGGCGGTATATTGGGTCTTTAACGTCTCCTGCTGCAAAAACACCCGGAATATTGGTATGGGTGCTGTCAGGTTTGGTTTTGATGTATCCGTTATCATCCATGTTAACCTGACCTTTAAAGATATCAGTGTTTGGTTTGTGGCCGATACCTAAGAAAAATCCGTCAATAGCAATCTCTTTAGTTTCTCCGGTTTGTGCATGTTTTAGTCTTGCTCCGGTAACTTTTTTGCTGAAAGCCGATTCTTCCCCGAGTACTTCGTCAACCACGTGATCCCAGATTACTTCGATGTTTTTGGTGTTAAAAACGCGCTTTTGCATGGCTTTGGAAGCTCTTAGCTCGTCACGGCGGTGGATGATATAGACTTTTTTGGCCAGGTTTGCCAGGTAAGTAGCCTCTTCTGCCGCTGTATCGCCGCCACCCACTACTGCGACATCCAGTCCTTTGTAGAAGAATCCGTCGCAGGTGGCACAAGCTGAAACGCCACCCCCTTTGAATTTCTCCTCGGAGGGGATCCCCAGATACTTCGCCGAAGCGCCCGTTGCAATGATAACGGTGTCAGCACTGATGGTTTTCCCATCATCAGCTTTTAACCTGAAAGGGCGTTCCGACAGGTCGGCTTCGGTGATAAAATCCATGCGCACATCCGTATCAAAACGCTGAGCTTGCTTTTTAAAGTCTTCCATCATTTTAGGGCCTTCAACGCCTTCTGGATATCCGGGATAATTGTCGACATCGGTGGTGGTGGTGAGCTGTCCGCCGGGCTCCATCCCCTGATACAGCACAGGTTTCATATCGGCGCGTGCAGCATACACTGCTGCGGTGTATCCGGCAGGTCCGGAACCTATGATTAAACAACGTACTTTTTCTAATTCTTCAGCCATTTTTGGTTTGTTTTTAGTATTAAATATAATTTTTGCTTCCCTTTCTGCGAATTCTGTGCCAAAAGCTTAAAAATTTGTTAACGCTTCTGTTTTAAACACTTCGAAGTATGTGAGTATGACAATATGTCGGAACAGAAACTTACATATATTATTTGTGCAAAGGTAAAAAGCTTTGGCTGAAAAAACTTCGGAATTTGGCTTTTATTGCTGTTTTGCCATTACGGTGCAGAAAAATATTTGCGGCATAGCAGGTTTTATAGAAGGTTTTCTACGAGAATATCTTCATCCAGTTCATCCCAATGGATTCCTTCACCATCACCAATAAACCTCCAGTTGTTTCTTTGCTCAGACGTGGCATCTCTTAAAGTGGGAAACCAGTTTATCGGGACAGATAGTTCCCGCCCATCATCTAAAACAATATGCATTTTGTTGTTGTCAAACCAAATATTCACGGCATTAGTCGATTTAGAAATTTGTAAAATGCTCATCCCATTTAGCTTTTAATGATTCAGTGTTGTTTAGAATTATTTTTCTTATGTCGTTTAATTCGCTTGCGTTAAATCGTTTTGATCTTATTAATTTTACATCTTCCAAAAGAAACTTTGCGGTACATCTACCTCTTTCAATGTGTACATGCGGAGGGTGATGGTCGTTACTATAGAAGAAAAACCGGTACCCTTTTGTTCGCAGTATTGTTGGCATCGTTTTGAATTCAAAGGTAATAAATTTTCCATAACTATTTTAGAAATTACTCTTTAAGGCATGAAAAACAACAAAAGGAAGACCAAAGAAGCCTTCCTTGTGTTTAAGTCGGAGTGGGGAGATTTGAACTCCCGACCTCTTGACCCCCAGTCAAGCGCGCTAACCGTGCTGCGCTACACCCCGATTTTGATAATTGATATTAAAAGCCCTCCAGTCAAGCGTCCCGCCGTCCCGATAACTATCGGGAGGGCTACATCCCGAATTTAATAAGGGGTTATTAAGTTGACCCCCAGTCAAGCGCCCCGCCTGTCCCGATAACTATCGGGCGGGACTACACCCCGAGCTTTCGCGATGCAAAAATAATATTTTTTGTACTAAAACCAATCTTTGCTGTGTGATTTTATTTCCTTCTATCATCCGTTGTAGCGAAACTCATTAGCGGGAAGTTAGTTTTTGTGTGCTTCTGAATATTCGGATACATCCTGATAAACAAAGGCTTTTTGTGCTGATTTTATGCGTTTTACTTTCTTTCTCAATCGATTTGTGCCATACCACAACCAAAACCCGGTTACGGCAAACAAAAGTAACGCCAGGCTCATGATGCTGGTGTAGATAAGCTTAAAGGTTTCTCCTTCAAAACCCATAAGTTTATCCAGAATGGAGCCGTCGTGTATGTTTTCCAGCAAATCAGACCATCTTTTTTCTACAAGCAGCACGCTGCCGGTAGCGCCATCCATCTGAATCCCATAATAATGATTTTCAAAAGTAAATTTGACGATTCCATCGTTCTTCCTTACATCAATGCGGTCGATTTTATCAGATAGCGATGATGAAACAGAATCGTTCAGAAATGTTCTGGCGCGGGTTTCAAGCTGATGCATGGGCAGCCAATGCTGTAGGTTAGTAGTGGTGCCGGTTGCGGTTTCCGGTAAGAGATGTCCGCCGCTGTTTTTCTTCCATCCCAGCAGGAGTCCGCTGACAGAAATAAACATAAAGAATACAAACAGAACAATGCCTGCAATTTTATGAACCTGCCTTATTTTCCGGAGGATTACGGCCTGATGTCTGAAATATTTTTCTTCTTCCATATAATTTTTATATGATGATGTCCTGCTGAATTGCAGTGAGTTTGCAGCCCCTGACAGATTATAATGACGGGTATCTCTGTTTAGGGAACTTCTTTTCCTTCAGCGGCTTCCCACAGTGCAAACCACTCCTGGCGCGTAAGCTCAATCTGCTGCGCTCGCCATGCTTCCCTGAGACGCTCTGGGTGTGTGGTGCCCATCACCGGAAGGATGCCCGAGGGATGCTTCAGAAGCCATGCAATCAGCAGCTGAGCAGGCGTAACCTGGTGTTGTGCGGCCATGTTTCGAAGTAATCCGGCGGCAGCATTTTTCCCGGTCAAAAGTCCTTGCCCCAGGGGCGACCAGGCCATCGGACGGATGTTTTTTTTAACGCATAGATCGAGCGTCCCGTCTGAAAACGGCTTGCGCATGCTCACACTTGCTTCAACCTGGTTAGTCACCAGCGGAAATTGGGCATCCATCATCTCAAACTGGGTTGGCGTAAAATTCGATACTCCGAAGTGGAGCACCTTGCCATCATCTTTAAGTTTTTGAAAGACTTCTGCCAGCTCCCGGGGATCCATCAAAGGATCGGGGCGGTGTATCAGCAGGAGGTCGAGGTAGTCAGTATGCAGGTTGCTCAGGGAATTCTCCACTGACCAGGTGATATGGCCGCGGGAAGTGTCGTAGTGCTTAACCTTGTATTCCGGGCGCGTCTTTTGTGGCGCTTTAATGCCGCACTTGGTTACAAACTGCACACTATCGCGCGCAAGCGAAGCCTTTTTCCAGGCTTTCCCGAAGAGTGCCTCTGTGGTGTAATCGCCATAGATGTCGGCCATGTCGAACGTGCTGATGCCGATCTCTGCCGCATGACGAATCAGTGAGGTAATTGTATCGGCCGGGAGGTTTTTTCCGCCCTTGCCGTACGACATCGTTCCGGCCACTATGGGAGATAGCTGTATGGATTTTGTTTTTTGCATCATGCCTGCAAAGATAAAGAAAAGTAATTATGAAGGATTAACGGCAGGGTGAAGACGTAGTGTTATACCAATTGTATTTCAAAGTGAGCTTCAGCGAAACATTGAAATTATCCCGAAGACTTGCCGATACATATTTCAAGTGCCTTTAGGAGTGAAAGGCCTGCCCCGCTGAAGCCTTGGCAGAACTAAAAGCGCAATTCATAATAGTAATCGGCATAAAAGGCATTTTGATAAATGTTGTAATAGCATGGCTGACAGGGAGGAAGCTGGCTGCATTTGCCGCAAAAAGCATTAAAAGTAAATTTTCGGCAGCTAAATAATCCTTAAACTTTTTGAAATAATATTTGCGTTGAATTAAATAATGAGTAGTTTTGTTACTCGATCTTTGATTATTTTTGCATATTGTTATAGTCTTCAGGCTATAAGGTAAGTAATAGGATTATTGAAGGCATTGTAAACACTAATTTTAACTAAGTTGAGCGGTTTGAACAAAGTGAAAAAGCGCTTTACTTATCCGCCTAAGGCGGACGATTTAGAAATTGTTGTATTTCACCGAATGGGTAGCCTGTCCCGCAGAATTGCGGGAAGGTGAAATGCTTACAATTTCTTTATCGTGAGCGAGAATCGCTCAATTTGGGTACTAATCAGGGTCTGTCTACCTGGTATTTTTCTACATTACCATAGGCAGGACATTTGTCTGCCGACCGGCAGCCTGAAAAACCGATAGCAAGAACGAAAAATATTACAAGGGTGAAAACAACTTTCTTCATAATTTTTTATTAATAACTCCTACGATTAGTTTTTATTGTTGCAACAAATGTATTTCTTTGTAATGACATATTCAATTAAAAACCGGGAAAATGACTAAAATATCTCCACAGATTGAAGAGAGCTGGAAAAATGTCCTTGCCAGTCAGTTTGAATCAGACTATTTTGTGCAGCTGAAATCTTTTCTTGAAGAGGAGCGCTTGAAGCACCGTATTTATCCTCCGGGCAACAGGATTTTTGCTGCTTTTGACGCTGTCCCCTTTAATGAGGTTAAGGTGGTGATTATCGGGCAGGATCCCTATCATGGACCCAACCAGGCCAATGGCATGTGCTTTTCGGTAAACAGGGGCGTGGAGCAGCCGCCTTCGCTGAAGAATATTTTTAAAGAGATCAATAGTGATTTAGGGATTCCCGTGCCTTCGCATGGTGATCTTACACCGTGGGCGCGGCAGGGGGTGTTGCTGATTAATGCGGTGCTTACTGTGAGAGCCCATCAGGCGCAGTCTCATCAAAATAAAGGGTGGGAGCAGTTTACCGGTTATGCTATCACACAACTTTCATCAAAGCGCCAGGGGCTGGTATTTTTGCTTTGGGGGCGTTCGGCCCGCAACAAGGCAGCGCTTATCGATAAACAAAAGCATTATATCCTGGAGGCGCCGCACCCTTCGCCATTAAGTGCTAACAGAGGATTTTTCGGATGTAAGCATTTCTCTAAAACAAACGAAATTCTGAAAAATGAGGGTAAAAAGCCTGTCGACTGGAGTATTGAATGAACAGGGATGTTACAACATTGAAAATCAATAACTATTAGATATCAATATATTTAAATAAATTCTTAATATTGCAGGATTAACTAACATTTTAACTTATGAGAAAATTATTTTTATTAACTATTGCTGCTGTGGCTTTTATGTTACAAGCCAATGCCGGAGGTTTTCAGGTGGGCTTGCAGGGTCAGCGGCAAACAGGGATGGGGCTTATCGGAACGGGCTATCTTACCGGGCCGAGTGCTGTATTCTTTAATCCGGGAGGAATGTCTTTCCTCCAGGGGCAGTACAGTTTTTCATTAGGCATCAGCCCTATTGTCTCAACCGTCGCCTTTCAATACGAGGAGCCTTCTCTGTATGAAGCGCAGACCGACAATCCGGTGAGCCTGCCGTTCTCGCTCTACGGTGCCGGAAAAATCAATGAAAAACTTTCGGTAGGATTGGGCGTTTATACTCCTTATGGCAGCTCTACGGTTTGGGGCGACAATTGGCGTGGAAGACACATCGTTCAGGATATTTCCCTTATGGCTATCTATTTTCAGCCTACTATTTCCTACAAGATCACCGAAACATTGGGGATTGGTGCAGGATTTATTTATGCCTACGGTGATGTGGAGCTAAACAAAGGGTTCCCGTTACAAAACCAGAATGGCGAAGAAGGACAAATTAATGTGAATGGTTCCACGGCGAACTATGGGTTTAATGCCGGGCTCTATTTTCAGCCATCAGAAACCTTCTCGCTGGGCGTTACCTACCGCTCGGAGATTATGATGGAAGTGGAAGGCGGTGATGCCACCTTCAGTGTGCCTTCATCATTGGCCACGATGTTCCCCGAAACCAATAAGTTTAATGCCGACCTGCCAATGCCCGCATCGGTTAATGTGGGGGCGGCCTATGGGGTCTCTGACCAGCTTACATTAGCGCTGGATGTCAACTATGTTTTCTGGAGCACTTATGAGTCTCTTGACTTCGATTTTGAGGAAAATACAGCATCGCTGCAAGACTTAAGCCAACCTAAAAACTATAATGACGGAGCCATATATCACATCGGCGCTGAATATTTGTTCGATGAAACATGGACCTTCCGGGCCGGATTTTATTATGACTCGCCGGTAGTGCCTGACGATTATTACGCCCCGGAGACTCCTGATGCTGTGAAGCTGGGATACACCGCCGGACTGTCTTTTTCACCGAACCGAAACCTCTCGGTAGACGCCTCTTTCCTCTTTGTGCAAGGCCTGGAGAGAGACGTGAATTATAAGCCGGAGAATTTTGGCGGAACCTATAAGTATTTTGGTTTTGTGCCCGGAATAGGTATCAATTATCAGTTTTAACAGAAAATGAAAGACATTATGTATAAATTATTTTTATTTTTTAGTGCTGCATGGCTCTTTGTCGCGTGCGAGCCGGAAATAGAAGACTTTGAGCCAAAAGCCGGAGATGCCGACTTTTCCTCTTATGTTGCTGTAGGTAATTCGCTTACCGCAGGAATGGCAAATAACGAGCTTTATAAATCGGGACAGGAACATTCTTTTCCCTCTATGCTTGCCGCACAGTTTGCCACAGCAGGTGGCGGAGCTTTTAAGCAACCTTTGATGACCGACGAAGCCGGTTTCGGTTCGCGCTTTATTCTGGGAATGAGCACAGATTGCCTTGGCTCAACAGGTCTGGCACCGGCGCCTTTTCCCGGGGAACCATCTCCGGAAAATTTTGCCTCCATCGCTGAGCAAGGCCCTTTTAATAATATGGGGGTTCCCGGAGCGAAATCATTCCACCTGCTGGCCGAAGGCTACGGGCAGGCGAACCCGTATTTCGGACGCTTTGCCTCTTCGCAATCGGCTTCTGTGCTGGGTGATGCCATGCAGGCTGCACCTACCTTTTTTACCGCATGGATTGGCAGCAACGATGTGCTGAATTATGCCTATAGGGGCGGAGAGGCCGACAGCGTTACTCCTCAGCCCTTGTTTCAACAAGCTATGGGAGGTATTTTGCAAACGCTTACTTCAGGTGGCGCACAAGGGGTGGTAGCTACTATCCCCGATATTACGGTGATTCCCTTTTTTACGACGGTACCTTACAATCCTGTTACCCTTGACGAGACACAGGCACAGCAACTCAATGCGGCTTATGCCGATTATAATGCAGGTGCCGACCAGATGGGGGTGGATTATATCACCTTTTCAGCAGGAGCAAATCCGATGGTGATTGAAGATGAGGATTTAGCGCCTATCGGCGGAATTCGTCAGATTAAAGAAGGAGAGCTGGTGTTGCTGACCCTCCCGCAGGATTCATTAAAATGTGCCGGATGGGGTA
>Ga0306869_1000972_pt1 | contig 11539 bp, 11 predicted proteins | sample AntRauTorckE6833_FD_190421 | JGI IMG/M metagenome (GOLD analysis project Ga0306869, IMG submission 190421) | Saline lake microbial communities from Rauer Islands, Antarctica - Metagenome Torckler E6 #833 (v2) (version 2) | ecosystem: Environmental > Aquatic > Non-marine Saline and Alkaline >... | reverse complement strand
AAGAAATAAACCAGTACAAGCTGAAGATAGAGAACACTTAAGACAATTACTAAATGGTAGAACATCAGGCGGAATTATCTTTACAACTATTCATAAGTTTTATCCTGAGAATGGTAACTCATTAGAACCATTAACTGATAGAACCAATGTGATAGTAATAGCTGATGAAGCCCATAGAACCCAATATGGTTTTGATGCTAAAATTGTAGAGAACAAAAAAGATAATGAGGCATATGAAACCTTTGGTTATGCTAAATATATGCGAGATTCATTACCAAATGCTTCATATATTGGTTTTACAGGTACACCAGTAGAATTGGTTGATAGAAATACCAAAGCTGTCTTTGGTGATTATATTGATACCTATGACATGACTAATTCTATTAAGGATAAAAATACTGTTGAAATCTATTATGAAAGTCGTATTGCTAAAATAGGCTTTTATGATCAATATAGAGATTTATTAGATGACGAATTTGAAGAGATTACTGAATATCAAGAAGAAATAGAGAAAACTAAACAAAAAAGAAAATGGGCTCAGTTAGAAGCTGTTGTTGGTTCTAAAGAAAGAGTGAAACAAATATCACAAGATATAGTTAAACATTTTGAAGAAAGACAATATGCTAATGAAGCCCCTGCTGGTAAGGCAATGATTGTTTCTATGTCTAGGAGGATTGCAGTAGAGTTCTATAAAGAGATTACTGCACTAAGACCATCATGGCATCATAAAGATTTAAATAAAGGTAAAATAAAAGTTGTGATGACTTCATCATCTTCTGATCCAGAAGATTGGCAAATACATAAAACAACAAAAGCTGATAGAGATAAACTATCAGCTAGAATGAAAGACAATAAAGATGAATTAGAAATAGTGATTGTTTGTGATATGTGGTTAACAGGATTTGATGTGCCTTCATTACATACCATGTATATTGATAAGCCAATGAAAGGCCATAACTTAATGCAAGCCATTGCTAGAGTGAATAGAGTCTTTAAAGAAAAAGAAGGTGGACTTGTTGTTGATTATATTGGTATAGCAGATAGTTTGAAAAAAGCCTTATCAGAATATACTGAATCTGATAGAGATACCACAGGTATTGATACAGACTTAGCGGTTGATCTAATGATGGAAAAATTAGATATCATTCATGATTTGTTACATAATCATGATTATTCTAAATTTTTTGGTGAATCTAAAGGACAAAAAGTAAAAGCCATTGTAGAGACAGCTGATTATATTATAGGGTTAGGCGAAGAAGACAAAAAGAATTATATTCAATTAGTAACTGAATTAACCAAAGCTTATTCATTATGTGCAACAACCGATAAGGCTATGGAAATTAATGTTGAAATAGGTTTTCATAAGGCAGTCAAAGCAGCTTTAGTTAAAACCATCGCTCATGGTTCTAAAAAGAAAACAACATCAGAATTAGATACTGAAATGAATCAATTAATATCTAAATCATTAAGATCAGATAAAGTAATTGATATTTTGGCTGAAGCAGGATTAAAAAAACCTAATATTGCAGTCTTATCAGATGAGTTCTTAGAAGAGTTTAAAGATATGGAACACAAGAATTTAGCTGTAGAATTATTGAGGAGATTATTAAAGGGTAAGATTAGAGCAATCGCAACCAAATCAGTGATTCAATCAAGAAAATTTTCTGAAATGTTAGAATCAACCATTATCAAATATCAAAATAGATCCATTGCTACTGCTTTAATTATTCAAGAATTAATTATACTAGCAAAAGACTTAATGGAAGCAGAAGATATATCAAAAGGATCAGGATTAAATGAAGATGAATTTGCTTTCTATGAAGCATTAGCTTCTAATATGACAGCTAAAGAAGTGATGGGTACTGATGTTTTAAAAGAAATTGCTAGAGAGCTTACAGTTAAGATAAAAAACAATACAACTGTTGATTGGAATATTAGAGAATCTGTAAGAGCAAAAATTAGAATGGAAGTAAGAAGGTTACTTAAGAAATATGATTATCCACCAGATGATCCAAGTGATCCAAATAACTATGATAAGTCAATTCAATTAATTATGGAACAAACTGAACTTGTTTGTGAAAAAGAAGTATAATAAATACTATACTATGAGATGAAAATCATGACCATGAATAAAATAAAAATTTTTGATGCGTATAAAATTGTAAATCTTGAAGACAAAATTAGTAAATGGATTGAGCATAATAATATTGCTGTTATCAGTGTCCGTATTGTAGGTATATTTTAAAAGAAAATGAATCTAAGAGCCGATATCACAATGAATTATTATATGAAGATATAGAAAATTAATATAGATTTAACTAGCCATTACAGATGAATCCAAAGTGTAAATACGATTGATATAAGCTTTGTGTTATACTTAAATTGATTATAAAATAATAGTTTATGAGGAGAATGTTATGAAAAAATTAAATTTCAGTTATAATTCATCACCGATTATGACAATAAATAACATGTGTAGAAAAAAGATAATAAACCTCAGTCCAGATTTTCAAAGAGGTTATATATGGAAAAGAGAGTTTAAAGATGAATTGATTGTCTCTATTTTAAGTAATTTTCCTATTGGAAATATTATAATTTCAAAAGACTCAAGTAAAATGGATGTAGTAGATGGCCAACAGAGACTTACTACCATTAATAATTTTATTGGAACAGATTTTGAATCTTACGAGGTTAGAACTCAAAAAAGTGTAGAAAAAATAAAAGAGATAATTCGCAATTATGTGACAGACTACAGCAATATATTAACTGATGATGATAAAAAAGATTATGAGGAAGTATTAAAATCTAATGTAATTAGATATAAAAATTTTCCTCAATTGGTTAAAGATGATTTTTTGTCATATAACTTAAATATCACTTATCTTACTTCTGTTGACAGTAAGGCAATTATTGAATATTTTAAGTATGTTCAAAATCAAGAGTCACTAAAGGCAGGAGAAATAATAAATTCTATATATTTATACAATGATGACTTAAATGATCTAACAAGCAAAATCAGTGATAAAGAATTGTTAATAGATTATTTGGGGATTAGGGATAAAAGAAATGAGTTTGATAAGCATTTTATTAATTTTGTAGGTGTCCTTTCTAGAAAATTAAATCTTAATACACAATCTAAAAATATAGTTAGTTTTGCTCAAAAGTTTACTTATGACATGGTTAATCAAAATATTAATTTACTGGTTACTAATCTAAACAATATATCATCTTTAAAGTCTAGATATTCTGATTTAGAATCTTTGAATCTTAATACAAGAATGTTAAAAGTATTTTTATCTTATCTTTCTTTTTATGTTATAGATGACTTTAATTTTTTTGAAATTGTTAAGGCATTACTAATTATTGATAAGATGCATATGAATGAAAAGGTAGAAGTTAGAGATAATATTACATTTATAGAATTGCGAAGTCGTAATTTGAAAGATATTCGTAGAAGCGCAGATAATTTTCATTATTTTTTAGATGCAAAGGTGATTGAACATGAAGCAAATATTAACTGAATCACAATTAAAAAAAAGATTAGTAGATTATGATTTAAAATTTACAGATGATCAATTCAAGCATTTAATGAAACTTGGATTTTATCATGTATTCAATTCCTTTGTCCCTAAAAAAATTAGAGAGAACGGAAATGAAAAAAAATTATCAGACTATCTTTTTCTATATAAACTTGATAGAGAATTAAGTTCAATTATATTTCCTATGATTGTTGAGTTAGAAAGTTTTTTAAAGCAACGTTTAAATGATGTGCTGTTAAAAGAAGTTCTAGGAGAAAGTTTAAAATCGCCACATTACAATAACATTGTTCAATACTGTATTAGAGAAAAAAACAATTTATCTGCAAAAAAACTTTTATTCAAATCGACCAATAATTCTAATCCAATTGTTGATCATTATTTCAAGAATCATAATGATATTCCTATATGGGGATATATTGAATTACTAACTTTAAATGATTTTCTTCAATTTTATAATTTTTGTACTATAAGTCAAGATTATAACCCTAATAGAGATGGCGTGAAAGAAAAATTCTTAAAAGCGATTAATTTTACTGATTCAAGTAATAATATATTTGGGTTTGATGGTAAAAAGTTATCAATTTACCAAATTTTTATTTTAATTAAGGATGTTAGAAATAATATTGCACATAACCAACCAGTTATAGATAATAGATTTATAAAAGGCGATTATAAAGTTGATATAATCTCAAATGTTCTTAATGAGATTGCTCCAAAAGTTATAAATAGAACAATATATGACTCTACATTTAATTTCAAACAATCTATAGAAACTTTTTACTTGATTTTTATCTTGTATCTATATTTCATAGGGAATGATTTTTTAATTAAAAATATGATTAACTTTTTTGATGATAAGATAGTATCAAATAGTTACAGTATTAGCTCTAATGTTTTAGAAAGATGTTTAGGCAGGAATTATCTTTATTTTTCAAACTTAATTAGAAGTAATTGACTTTACACAAGTAAGATTATGTGTTATATTATATTTAGAAAAGATTTTGCTTAACGGCTAAATCAAAAAAATGGTAAACATTTTCCGGGATTTATCTCGGTTTTTTTATTTGTGTTTTGTATATTAATTGATTTATCGAGTTAAATATGCAATTTTGGACTGAAAATCCATGTGTCGGCGGTTCGATCCCGCCCTGGACCACCATAGAGAACGAAATGTAGCCATCTTAGGATGGCTTTTTTTTGTTGTGCACTTTATTTTTGGCTATATATATCGAACAAAATAATATGATTTTATTTTTTGGTATTGTATAACGAACAAAAAAGTGATATCATATATGTGTTGGGAGTTGATGTTATGATATTAAGAAAATCATATATACAGAAAATTGAACCATTTATAGATAAAGATTTAATTAAAGTTATTGTAGGTATAAGACGCTCAGGTAAATCCACATTGATGAAACAAATAATCAATAAGTTAAAAAATCAAGGTATAAATGATAATCAAATCTTATATCTAAATTTTGAGGATTATCGCATAAGAGAATATAAAAACACAAAGAAATTATATGATTATTTGGAGAATAATTTATTTCTACAAGGAAAAACATATATATTTTTAGATGAAGTTCAAGAAGTAGATGAATTTGAGAAAGTAGTAAATTCATTCCATGCGATGCATGATGTGGATATATATTTAACAGGTTCTAATTCGAAGATGTTATCGGGAGAATATGCATCGCTTCTAACGGGGAGATATAAGAGCTTTGAAATATACCCATTTTCATTTAAAGAATTTCTGGAATTTCATTCAGAAAAGAATAACGATAATGAATCATTGTTTAACACATACATTAAATATGGTGGATTTCCTATTATTCAAAATTTTGATAATCATGAGGAAAAGTTATCTTTATTAAGAGATTTGTATGATTCAGTGGTGATTAATGATATTCTTCAAAGGCATGAAATAAGAAACATACATGCCTTTGATCAATATATTTCTTATATATTAAATACAATATCAAGTCAATTTAGCGCTAAAAATATTAGTAATTATTTCAAAAAAGATGGAAGAAGTATTAGTAAGGAAACATTATATAATTATATATATTATTTAAAAGAAGTATTGCTTATTTATTCCGCAAAAAGATATGATTTAAAAGGAAAAAAATTACTGACAACAAACGAAAAATATTTTGTAAATGATCAAGGATTAAGAGCCATCAAGTTTGATAATATTAAAGATGTTGAAAAAATACTAGAAAACATAATATTTTTTGAATTATTAAGAAGAGGGTATGAAGTAACTGTTGGTAGTATTAATGATAAGGAAATTGATTTTATAGCGTCATTAAATAATAAGATTGAGTATTATCAAGTTTCTTATTTGATGGAAACAGAAAAAACTAGAAAAAGAGAATTTGATTCATTAATGCTAATTGATGATCAGTATCCTAAGTATGTATTGTCATTAGACAAAATGAATTTTTCGCACCAAGGAATTATTCATAAAAACATAATAGATTTCTTATTACAAGAATAAAATATACACAGTTTTGGACTGAAAATCCATGTGTCGGTGGAAGGGTCCCGCCCTGGACCACCATAGAGAACGAAATGTAGCCATCTTAGGATGGCTTTTTTTGTTGGTTTACCCATGGAAGTTTATGTGTCGTTTGCGAATTTGTAATTTTTAATATTATATAAATTATTCAAAAAAGTTTTCAATTATAACTTTTTATTCAGTTAAAATATCTTGTTTACTTAAATGCAAGTATTTTTAAGTTGTCTATAAATTCGAGTGGCCCATTAATAATCTTAAAGTATCTATGTTAACATCTTCTTATATAAAAATAAATTATCCCTTTTGTATTATTAGAGATATTTTTATATTGTAATTAAATAAATTTATCAATGAAATATGAGATGTTTTTAATTGTTTGTATTAATATTTAGAGGTGTGTGATAATAATCATATTTTTCGCTTATTTTTTAAACTGCTGTATTAAGCCATTGTCTTTACTTGAAAAGAAAAAACTGAAAATATTTTGTTTTTATCTTGACATAACAGTACGCGCCGTGTATACTGTGCATGTTCGATATACACAAGGGGGTCAATGTATGAATGCTTTAGAAATAAAAAAATTAAATAAGCGTTATAAAAATTTTCATTTAAAAGATGTTTCCATCACTTTACCTAAAGGATATATTTTAGGTTTTGTTGGAGAAAATGGTGCTGGTAAAACCACAACTATTAAGTCATTGTTAAATATTACAAGACGAGATAGTGGGGAGGTATCAATTTTTGGAAAAGACATCGATGCTCACGAAAACGAAATCAAGAGCAATATTGGCTATGTTTCAGGTGATATGTTTTATCCTAAGAAGAAAGTCAAGGATGTGACAAGGGTCTATAAAAGATTTTATCCAACTTGGGATAATGATTTGTATGAAAGTTATATTAAACAATTTAATCTCGATGAGGACAAAAAGATTGATGAGTTGTCAAAGGGCATGTATATGAAATATACATTGGCTTTAGGATTGTCACATCATGCAAAACTACTGATTTTAGATGAACCGACAACAGGATTGGATCCTGTGGCCAGAGATAATTTATTAGAAGTGTTTCAATCATTGATTGAAGAAGGTGAAATCAGTATTCTCTATTCAACACACATCACATCTGATTTAGAGAAATGTGCTGATTACATTGTCGTGATTAAAGAAGGTCAAATCATTGAGAATTGTAGTAAAGATGATTTAATTGACCAATACCGGATTGTCAATGGATCAAAAGAATCATTGGATAAAATTAAAGATAAGCTCATATCATATAAAGAAAATGTTTTTGGTTTCAATGGTTTAATTAAAACAAAAGATATGAAAAAGATTGAAGATATTAGATATGGACAACCTTTAATTGATGACATCATCATTTTCTTTTCAGGAGGGAGTGAATTATCATGAAAAATTTAGTCTATAAAGAGTTAACGTTATCAATTCATAAATTCTTTTATGTATTGCCGTTTATAATATCCTTATTGTTCTTTATTCCCCAATGGTTTTTTACGTTGGTGGTGATGTATTTCTTCTGGATTACTGTAAGCAATGTCTATTCGACATATAATGCTCAACTGGATTATCACTTTATTAATCTATTACCTGTCACAAAAAAAGAAGTGGTTTTGTCAAAGACATATACATTTATCATCATTGAGTTATTGCACATTGTCTTGGCTGTCATCTTTGGTATTGTTCACAATCTCATCTATGGTATGGCCAATTTTGGAATGGACATCAATCCTGCATTTTATGGAATTATATTCATAACATTTGGTTTATTCAACATTATTTTCTTGCCGCTATATTTTAAAACAGCGTATAAATTTGGCTTACCTCTCATCTTAGGTGTGGTAGCGACATTGGTCTTTGGTGGATTCTTTGAATTAAGTGCGTTGGTGATTCCGTCAGTGCGTAATGTTATGGAGAATGGAGACCAATTGATTCAAATGGGTATTTTAGTGTTTGGTGTTGGTATATTTGTGATATTAAATATTGTTGGTATAAAACACTCTGTTCATAATTACAAACAGATAAAACGTTGAAAAACATAAATATTTCAAACAACTCAGACAAACCAATATACCAACAAATCTATGACCAAATATCTACACAAATTATTTTAAGGAAATTAAAAGGGGATACCCAACTACCATCAATAAGAACAGCTGCAAAAGAACTAAGGGTAAGTATCATCACGATTAAAAAAACATGGGAATTGTTAGAACAAAACAATTATATTTATACTGTGCCTGGTAAAGGTGCGTTCGTGAAGACAAATTCAGATAGTTTCCTTTTGGATAAGAAAATGCAAAAAGTAGAAAATCTTTTATCAGAAGTCATTGATCGTTGTAAACGAACAGGTATATCATCTGAAGAACTAAAAGATTTAGTTGATGTATTATTTGAAGATTAAATCATGATTAACATACGAATAAATTGGTGTTCATAAACATAGATGTGCGACATGTGTTTATAGATACCTTTTTTATTATTGTTAAGTATGATTAATATGTAAAAAAATATTATACTATCAATCATTACTTTTGGCTCCGAGATAGACATAGACTATAGAATTCATATTTGGTTGGACAATATTGATATGGTAGTGATTCAATAAATATGAAGTGATATGATGAATAGTATTCGATCAAGATTAATATTGTATATCTTATTAGCAACAATCATTCCGATTTTTGCGTTTCTGATGTATACCTTATTGTATGTCTATAGCGGTTTGCAGGATTCTGCCTTTGATACAAAAGAAATGGAAATTATTAAGGATAAAGAAGTTGAAAAGATATTATCAAAAGTCGATAAAGAATATATTATTGCACTAGATATAATTAGAAAACAATTAGATAGTGTTAAATTAGCAAATACCATTAATGATATATTTTTATATCAATCATCTGGTATTGTTTTTATTATTGGCGGATCTTTAGGTTTATCTAAAGAAATAATAGATTAACCAAACCTTAGATTATCATTTTATAAATTAACTTTCCCCCATCAATTAATGAAAGTGATTCTATTAGAACAAGTATATCGTTCTTTTAGAATAATCAACAACGAGCCGTATCACAAATAGTTGGAACTGTTGTTATGAATAGCATAGTAAAGACTTGAACTGATCGGTGATATAAATACCCGTTAAATCGGTCTCCGTAGTCTTTTGCATTGCAATTTTGGACTGAAAATACATGTGTCGGCAGTTCGATCCCGCCCTGGACCACCATAGAGAACGAAATACAGCCATCTTAGGATGGCTTTTTTGTTGTATAAACTTAAAGTATTGATTTGTCCATGTCTAGTCTACAAATTATAAATATTAGTTTTCTAGTTTATGTTGATTTACTCCATTAAATGGTGTATAATACAATTATCTGGAGGAAATCAAATGATTATAACGATTGATGAACTGAAAAGCAAATATAATTCATATAGCGATGTTCAAGGAAAAATTAGAAGAGAGGTTAGACATGGTAAATATATTCCCATTATTAGAGGCTTATATGAGACAAGTAGAAAGACTCCAGGATATTATTTAGCTTCTTATATTTATGGGCCATCATATTTATCTTTTGATTATGCATTATCATATTATGGGTTGATTCCTGAAAGAGTATCAATATACACTTCAGCTACTTTTAATAAAAGAAAAACAAAAACCTACTCAACTCCATTTGGAACTTATATCTACAAAGATATTCCTAAATCTGCTTTTCCCATGGATGTAAAAGCAGTTGAGGAAAACCATTATGTTTACTTTATCGCTTCAAAAGAAAAGGCTATTTGTGATAAATTATACTCGATAAAGTCTGTATATAGTTTAAAAGGAATAAATGAGTTATTATTTGATAACCTTAGAATTGATAGAGAACAATTTGAATTACTTGATAAAGATAAACTATTATTACTAGCAAAACAATATAGTTCAAAAAATATGACATTGTTAGTTAAAATGTTAAAGGAGAATAATCGTGCAAATTATTGATCAAATGTTAGAAAAGTATCAATTAGACACAATTGAAGATAGAAAAAATGCTATTAAAGAAATCATACAAGAAATTGTTTTGAGTGGGCTCGCTCGAACAAACTTTTTTTCGAAAGCATCTTTTTATGGAGGAACCGCTCTTAGAATTTTTTATGGTTTAGATAGGTTTTCGGAAGATTTAGATTTCACTTTATTAACTAGTGATACAGAATTTAGTTTTAACGAATATATTTCAGTATTAAATGATGAAGTAGAATCATTAGGTTTAAAACTAGTCATACAAGAAAAGGTGAAAACAAAAAACACAAGAATTAAATCTGTTTTTGTGAAAGGTAATACAAAAGAACACTTTCTAATTTTTTATCCGAATATAGATGACGATCTTTCTATTTTACACGCTGATGAGAAAGTTAAGGTTAAATTTGAGATTGATATAGATCCTCCTAAATATGCTACAACAGAAATAAAGAATAGATTATTACCATCCCCTTATCAAGTAAGAGTATATGACTTACCATCTTTATTTGCTGGTAAAATTGACGCTGTACTTAACAGGAGCTGGAAATCAAGAGTTAAAGGCAGAGATTATTATGACTTTATATTCTTTTTAGCAATGGAAACACCCGTTAACTTGAAACACCTTAAAGATCGATTAGTACAATCTAAGTTTATTGATGATGATTTCGATTTAAATCGTGAATCACTTATAGGTTTATTAAATATAAAATTTAAAACAGTTAATTTTAGCGAAGTAAAAAAAGATGTCATACCATTTGTTGAAGACATTAGAAAACTTGATTTATGGTCTTCTGAATTTTTTATTGATATCACAAGAGATATTAAAACACTTGCATTTTTAGACTGAAAATTCATGGTTCAGTAGGAGGGTCTCGACCTGTACCACCATAGAGAACGAAATGCAGCCATCTTAGGATGGTTTTTTTTGTTGGATAAGTTTAGGGTCATGTTTTGTCTATGTGTCATCTACTAATTATTAGCTATATTTTTCTATATTCTATTGAAATGAAACTTATTAATTATTATAATAAATCTATAATAATTAGAAGTTGTAATAGATGAAATGTGTGACTTTATTGCAAAATAATATATTTATTTCTGGTTATTTCTATAAAGGAGATATTATATGGCCAAGCATATTAGCAGATTAAAATTTTTAAACTTGTTATTTTACTTATTTTTTATGCTAGCTATAGTATATACTCAAGTTTTATACAATCTAAATGATGAGATAAATCAAAATATCATTGGGGCATTGGTGTTTGTAAATTCGTATATAGTTTTTTTTTATATTGTCTATAACGTTAAATTTATTTCGTTTGTTAATAGGGAAGTTTGGTATGGCAACCCTTTTTTGAACAATTTTTATAAAGAGTAGTTTAATCTATAGTCAACTGGACTTTGATAGCCTAGTGAACCATGTATTCTCTTTAAATTGAACCAATTTATATAATCACTAAGT
>Ga0306869_1000964_pt1 | contig 11606 bp, 12 predicted proteins | sample AntRauTorckE6833_FD_190421 | JGI IMG/M metagenome (GOLD analysis project Ga0306869, IMG submission 190421) | Saline lake microbial communities from Rauer Islands, Antarctica - Metagenome Torckler E6 #833 (v2) (version 2) | ecosystem: Environmental > Aquatic > Non-marine Saline and Alkaline >... | reverse complement strand
TAGTTAAATGCGAAATTTAGTTAAATGCGAAATTTAGTTAAATGCGAAATTTAGTTAAATGCGAAATTTAGTTAAATGCGAAATTTAGTTAAATGCGAAATTTAGTTAAATGCGAAATTTAGTTAAAGTGTGATTATTTTGATATTTTTTTTTTGGAAGATTGAATTATATGGATAGAAATATAATACCTTGGGAAGATATAAAATATAAAAATGTAAAAAAGATTGGAGAAGGGGTTTTTTCGGTAGTGTATAAAGCAGATAATAATGTTGTTATAAAAATGCAAAAATATGGAAAAAGTAATAAAGAGGTATTTATAGATGAATTAAATATTTATTCAAAATTATTGAAATCGAAACATTATAATCCATGTGTAATAAAACCAATTGAAAATTTCAAAACATTATATAATGATTCAGTTAGAATATGTATTGTATTTGAAAGAATGACATGTGATTTACTTAAATTTAAAAAAATATCCAAAAAATCCAGACTACCTATCGATAAATTTAAAATAATTATGAAACAAATACTCGAAGGACTCGATTTTCTCCATAAAAATGAAATTATACACACAGATATTAAACCCGAAAATATCCTCATAAACTCCGACCTTAACGTAAAAATTATAGACTTAGGTAATGCATGTTATTTTGATAAACATTTTTCGAATTCAATCTCCACAAGCGAATACCGTTCTCCAGAAGCTATTCTTTATACAGATTATAACGAAAAAGCTGATATTTGGTCAACAGCATGTTTATTTTATGAACTATTTACCGGAAATTACTTATTTGATTCATGGGATTGTTTAGAACCTGATTTCGAATCTGAAACTGAAGAACCTGAAGAAACCGAAGAAGAAATAGAACCTGAAGAATCTGAAGAAACCGAAGAAAAAATAGAACCTGAAGAACCTGAAGAACCTAAAGAAACCGAAGAAGAAATAGAACCTTCGGATTCGGATTCGGATTCGGATTCGGATTATGATTCTGAAACAGATGAAGATTCGGATTCGGAGGATGAATCGGAGGATAATGATATACAACATTTACATTTAATGGAAACACTACTTGGTAAATTTCCAAAACGTTTAATAAAAGGAGATAATGCAATGTTATATTTTGATAAGAATGGTAATTTAAAAGAACCAGATTATAAACTTGGAAATAGTAAAATTTCGGAATTATTAGAATGTGAATATGGATATAATAAAGAAAGTTCAATAAATATTGAAGAATTCTTATTACCAATGTTAAAGTATGACCCAAAAGAAAGAGCAAGTGCAGAACAAATGTTAGAACATAAATTTCTAAAGAAATAAGTTTCTAAAAGTATAATATATAAATGAGTAATACATGTTGTAGTTCAAATAGTAAAAACTGTTGTACAATAAATTATTGTGGGAAAAGAGTATTTTATGGACAGATCGTGAGAGCAGTGTTTCATGTAGAAACTAATTTAATTAAACCATTAAAATGTGGAGGAACTGTTACAATTTGTGGTATTTTAGTAGCAAGAAGAATTAATGAGTCTTTTGAGGAAATAACAATAGATACAAATTATCAAATAACAAAGGATGATGTAAAGAATTTATGTTTCATTGCAAGTGATGGTAATAATACAGTTATTTTACCAGATCCAACAACAATACCAAAAGGTTTTGTGATTAATATTTGTAATAGTTCTGCAAGCACAGCTGATTTAGATATTCAAGGAACTGATATTACATTACTCCAAGGGCAAAATGTCGAATTAATACTTAACTCAAGTAATATGTGGTCTTCAAAAGAGTCTTTTCATTCTGAAGATTTCACAGATCCACACCATGTTACTAAATCACAAGTAGGTCTTTCAGAAGTTATAAACTGTAAGCAAGTTTGTGAAAGTAATATAAATCAACCAGATGGTGTTACAGGGTTAAATTATTTAGGAGAAGTTTCTAAATTTAATTTACCTCAACAAGTTTTTGTTGAGCAGGTATCTTTTGATTTAATTAATGATACAGATACTGAATTATTTGCACATTCAGCAGATCCTAATTTTAAAAGATTAATTCAAGTATATAGTGGTGAAGTAGGATCGGGAGATACTTTATTATATAATAGATTAAATAAAGGGGGGTTTATACAAGAAGACTCAACACAAACAACATTTGAGAATGATGTTTTAGCATTACAATCAAATATATCGGAAAGTAATGTTCAAAACTCATATTTATTTAATAACGCAAATAATAGATTAATTGATTCTTCGGGAAATAATAATGGTGTTCTTGAAGGTGCTGGAAAAGATTTAGTAACATTTCCAGCAGGTATTGTAGGACAAGCTATAAATTTTACACCTGCAGTTGCTGAACCATTAACAGTTTTAGAGTTAGGAAGTTTAGATGTAGATAATCCAGATGGGACGACATTTTCGGTATGGTTTAATTTAAATTCAATAAGTGGAGATGCACATATTTTAAGTAAATCAAATGATGATTCATTACAAAATTATTGGTTTTTATTAGGAGTTAATTCTGATAGTAATCCATTTGTTAGATTAAGGATAGATTCAGGAACATCTATAACAACTAGTGAAGTAATTATAGATTCAGTTACAGTTGCAACAGGGACATGGTATCAGTTTGTTGTAGTGTATGATGGAACTAATATTTTAACATATGTTTCACAATCTGGAGTTAATGTATCACCACAATTAAGAGATACTACAAATAGTGCAGGAAATATAGTTCAAGATGCAGGAATTATGGTAGCAATTGGAAACCAACCAAATCCAGAACAAAATGGGGAGAAATTCTTTGATGGATTAATAGATCAGGTATTAGTTTATGATACGGCGTTAGGATTACCAGCAATTACAAGTTTATATAATTCGGGTTCGGGTGTTTCGGTTACAGGTTTTGATACAACACAACCATGGTATGTTATAACAGATGATAATCAGCTTGATTCTTCAAATTGGAATGAGTTAGATACGATTTCGGTAACACAAACAACACCAGCTAGCACAGATGTAAGATATCAGATATCGATTGATAATAAAATAACATGGTATTATTGGGACGGTGTAAATTGGCAAGTTGCAACATTAGGTTCTGTAGCACAAAGTAATACAAAAACCGAAATTGAAGCTTTAACAACAGTAGATTTTAACTTATTATTCGCGTCGGGAACATTTGATATTGCGGTAATTTTAGAAACAACTGATTCGTCGGTTACGCCGGATTTAACACAAATTGCTTTAACTTATAAATTAAATGGTTTTAATAAAGTATCAGATAATGATATTGCAATTATATATAATGGTCCAACATCATCATCAATAACGAATAATAGTGGTGGAGTTATTAATAATGTTAAAGTAAATATTTTATTATCATCATAAAAAAAAATTATTTAATGTAATTTTTGTAAGCTTCAATGTAGCAATAATAATAAACTTCTTCAGATGTATATAATAAACAATTTTTGGATAAGATATAAAAATCAATATCAATATCGTCAAAAGGATTTGATATAATAGTATTATTATTAATATGAAATTTATCAGATTCGTTTTTAATATCAAATTGAGTGTCTATTACAGGTTTAATATAATTAATAATTTCTTCAGTATTTAATGTAGAATTACAAATAGTAATTCCTAATAATATTTTTTCATTTATAATAATTTTATCTACGAAACAATAATCGGAAAAATAAGTATCTATTTCTTCTTTACTTTCAATAGTAAAATATATATTTTTTACAAACCATTGTCCATTTTCACATAATATATTATGTAATGAATTTTCTTTATCAAAATTAATATCTATTTTATTATCATTAACATAAAAAGATTCAATTGTTTCAAATGAAATAAACATTTTTTTTATTATCTTATTTTTATTATTTTTTTGTATATTTTTTCAATTTTTATAGTATATATATGATTAAAACGATACTTTTTACAGATATACATAACTCTTCAAGATTATGGAAATTAAAACCAGAAGAAATGTTTAGAACATTAGAAATTCATGATAATCTAGTAAAAAAACATGCAAAAATTAATAAAGGTTTTATAGTAAAAAAATTAGGAGATTCTTTTATGATATCATTTAATCATATTATGGATGCTATTAACTTTGCAATTAATTTACAAGAAGATTTTCCTATAGAAATTTCGGGAAAATATAAAATGGAGTTAAAGATAGGTATTGCAAGAGGAAAAGTTATAGAAAAAAACTATATATTACAAGGATGTGAATTAATAGATTATTTCGGACATACAGTTAATGTTTCTGCAAGATTAGAATCATTAGTTGCAAAAAAGAATCAAATAGTAGTTGTAAATCTAATAGATAATATATCAGATTTAAAAATACAAAAATTATTTAAAAATAAAGGATATAAGTCAAAAAAAATATTATATCAAAAGAATATTAAAGAATGTAGAACAGAAAAAGATGTTAATATTGAATGTAGATTATTATCAGAATTACGTGGAATTGGAAAACTTGATGTTAATGTATTTTATTAATTTACTTTTATAGCAGGTGTTTTATGAGAGCATGATTCTAAACCATTTCGGGGATAAATTAAATTATTATGTTTAAAACCAACAGGACATGCATAACATGTTTTTGTTTTCATATATTTTTTTGGTAAATCATAACCATGTTTTTTTCTAAATTGAGCACATTCAACAGTTCTATATTTAAAAGAAGCTTTTGATGTTCCACCAATTCTAAGAACATTTTTACTACAGGCTTTATTACCATCAATTCGTGCTAATGTTCTATGAGGATAACTAGCAGGACATTTCCAGCATCTTCGAGGATATTTTGAGTTAGTAAAATATCCAGATGGACATTTAGGATTTAATTTTCCAAAAACATGAACAGGTCTTCTAATTATACAAGCATTCTTATCCGTAGGAGATACATTTAAATCATTTCTAATATACTTATCAGGACATTTCCAACAACTTCCATCCGAATGTTTGAAAAGACCAGACTTATTACAATCAAAAACAGGTTTTTCAGGTTTTTCAGGTTCTTCTGGTTTTTCAGGTCTTATAGGTTTTTCAGGTCTTATAGGTAATATTATTTCAGGAAATATTATTTCGGGTTCTTCGGGTTCTTCGGGTTCTTCGGGTTCTTCAGATTTTTCGGGTTCTTCTGGAAAGATTATTTCGATTAAAGGATTTGGGGTAAAAGGGTTCCAAACGAATAAGAAAATTAATGTTATAATTATAATTATAATTATAAATAATATTACATAATACATAATATATTTATTAATGATAAAATATTAACTTAGTTTATTAGCAGGTTTATTATTAATACAAGCTTTTTGGTTAGTTAAAGGATTATTAAGACCGCTTCTATAACCTTTTGGACAAGCGAAACATGTTCCACTTAATATATATTGTTTTGGATTATTATAACCACTTTTCTTTGTATATTGATTACAATTAACAGTTCTATAAATAAAAGATGCTTTAGTTGTTCCTCCTAATCCAACTATATTTTTACCACAAGCTTTATTACCATTAACATGTGATAATGTTCTTGTAGGATGACTAGATGGACATTTCCAACATCTTCGAGGATATGATGGGTCAGTAAAATAACCAGATGGGCATTTAGAATTTAATTTTCCGAAAATATGTGCAGGTTTCTGACTCATACATGCTACTGATTCAGTAGGTAATATACTCCAGGAATTTCGGGCATATCCATCAGGGCATCTCCAACAACTTCCATCTATATTTCCGAAAACATCTGATTGGTTAGGATGTTTTTTTGCACATTTTTCGGTAGGTTTATTTCCTATACCACCAATACCAGTAACTATATCACCAGCTAAATCTGTAATTTCTTTACCAAGGGGATCTCCAAAAATAAACCAGTAAATAAGTATTGAAATTACTACTATACCTAAGATAATAGCACCATATTGTATTATTTTATCTTTACTGCTTGTTTGAGAACTCATTTGGGTATATTAATTATTAATAAATTTTTTAATTAACAATTTTTTTCTTTTAAGAGAGTAAATGTGGAAGAATGTTATACAAAAGAATAATTGTTATAGGCAACCAAATGCATATGCGAGAGCATTTCATGTTGGAGAAACACAATTATCGAATATGTATTTTTCGGAAAAAAATGTAAATGACCAAAGGATGCTTCTTCGGGAAAGAATCAAAAAAAAATATAATGTAGATATAGGATTACAGCCATATAGGGCAACAGAGTTTTTTATGATAAAAATATTTCAGGATATTAGTTGTGATATGTGTCAAGAAAAAAGTCTAGAAAATGGGTTAAAGGTATTGAATAAATATACTTCGGATGGTCTTTTGGAGAAAGTTTCGAGAAATTTAGGGCAACAAGTAGGATATTTAAGATTTATGGATGATGCATCGAATGGGATATTAAAGATTGGTAATCCGGTATTTACGGGTTCAACTAAAAAAACGTTATATAATTGTAGATATTGAGTTATTTTCGATTTCGGCATCAATATGTCGAGGAATTTTGTAATTTAGCATTTTGAGGATAATAATTTCCATTTTTTTGATACCATTTTTAATTATTTCAATGTCAGTGTTAAAAAATTCCTTAGATTGATATATTTCAATCCGAAATAATTCATTAATACTAATGGGTATATCTTCGTAAAATTTTGAAGCAATAAAGAATGAAGCGAGTAAAATATAATACCAATCGGTAAAATGTTTTTTACAAAATTTATGTTTATATACTTTATTTGTTATTATAATAGCAATATTACGAAGATGGATACTACTTTGAGTTAATTCGCAAAATTTATCAAGTTTTATATACATTATATTTAATTTAAAGAGGTAAATCTTTTTTCGGGTAATATCCATTTATATTAACTTTTACAGTATATTAGCTTTTAAAGTATATTAACTTTTATTACAAGCAATCTTATCTGCTATCATATTTCCATACCAAATTTCCCAAATTTCGGTGTTTTTTTCGGGTTCTTTCTGATGAGCTTTAACATGTTCGAATAAAATTTCGAATTTACATATGTACATAAGGCTTAATATTTCGGTAATAATATCTTTATTTTTTACAGGTTCTTTCTTAGTTCTCATCCATTTATCACGAATCCATTTAGGATACCATTCAGAAACACATTTGATACTATAAATACTATCACTTCTAATGATTAAATTATTAAATTTATTGGAAGAATATATTTTTTGGGCTTCGTAAATACAATATAATACTCCAGTTAATTCAGCCCTTTGATTTGTTCCATTTTCTTTTAAAATGTATAATTTTTTAATATTATATTTTGGAATAAAAATACCAGCACCACAATGCGTTTTAGTGCAAGAACCATCTGAATAAACTATTAAGTTTTCCATATATTATTAATTAAAATTTATGTTTAAATAAAAATATATTTCATAAATATATATTATAATGGTTATTAGAAAAGGTTCTAAAAGGAAATCACCCAAAAAAACAAAGAGAAAAACATCCCCTAGAACATCCAAAAAAACTAAGAGAAAAGCATCTTCAAAGAGAAAAGCATCTTCAAAGAGAAAATCATCTTCAAAGAAGAGAGGAGCTTTAAAACATTTAAATAATTATGCAAAAGAAATTGGACTAGATTTTGGTTTTGGAACAAATCAAGGAATGGGTCAAGGAATGGATATGGGTATGGGTCAAGGAATGGGTATGGGTCAAGGAATGGGTATGGGTCAAGGAATGGATATGGGTCAAGGTATGGGTAATGAGGCAATTAGTTTATATAAATATAATCCATCAAAAGAATTAAATTATCCAAAGTATAATGCTTCAGAATTTCCATTTTCGAATGCATATAAGACAAACCCACCAAAAAATGTAGAGAATTTTATGACAGATTCAGAAAGTGGAATGTATGTTAGAAAATTATTAAAGGATACAAATAAATTACTTGAAGGGCAAGGGCAAAGTCAAGGACAAGGAACAGCATCGGAGTATGTTAAAGCATGGCAAGGAGAAAATATTGATAGAGCACAATTCGGAGGAAATGTTAGTGAAAGATTTCTAAGTATGTACAATCAGTCAAAGTCAAATGTAAGTCCATATATACTACAAAAACCAGAACATCTAACCAATAAACAAATTAGAGAAAGGAAAGGTTATGTTATAACAGATGATTCAGATCTTGCTAGAAGAAAATTTTTACAGGTAAATTCTACTACTGGTATAGATAAAGATAAAATATTTGTTGAAGGATCACCGATTGATCAAGACACACAATTATATTAAAGGTAATAAATTTACTATAAAATATGAAGTATATTTTATGTGTTGAGGACAAAAAAAATTTTGCAGATTATAAAAGAATTTCGGAGAAAAACAATAATGTTTTAGTATTTAAGGAAAAATCGGAATCATTGCATGATTATATAAGTAGTTCAAGTATTATTATGATTCCAATTGATAATAATGGGAATGTAAAAGATATTTCTTATACGTTTTTAGAAAAGGATGTAAAGGATACAATAAACAAGAATTATGGTATAGTAAATACTAGTTGTTCTTTTTATATTGAAATTTCAAAAAACAAAAATGATGCGAAGTTTATAGCAATTGTGTGTGGAAGTAATAAAAATATGGAATATTGGGCATTATTAAGTGTAAAAAACTTAATAAATAAAAGTAATAAAAAGGGAATAACAAATATAAATACAATAATAGTTCCATATTACTTTTGTATGAATATATATAAGAATTTAGGAGATGCTATGAAAAGTAGTCATAATAATGATTGTTGTGAAGGAGAGAGTGAAATATATTATGTTTTTTCGGAAGATGAAATTATATCAGATACTGATTCTGAATATATTATAGATTAAATTATTTTTTTTTGACTTTTTAAAAAAGTAAAAAATGAATTATTTTAAAGATAATATATAAATTACAAATATAAATGGAATCATTACTTAATGAAGCTCAAGAAGATAATTTAGAATTTGAGGTTCGGTTTGGTAAAACAGAAAATAATAAATTCATTCCGTCGGTTTCAAAAGAGGAGTATAATAATTTAGTAGATTATTTGGGGAATGATTTTGTGACGGAAAGAAGTATTGTGTGGGGTTCTTCGGAAGGAACAAATATAAGAATGATATATTATTTAACGGAGGAAAAGAAGATTCTAAGAAAAGAAATACAAAGGAAGGTAAGAATTAAGAATATAACTTTGTCGAATATTAGATTTTCGTTGTCAAAGGAGGAAAATCTAAGTAAAATTTCGGAAAACAATAAATTTAATTTTATAAGGTATAAAAACAGATATTCGTATAATAAGAATTCTTTTAGAATTGATATTACAAAAGTTATGGAAGAACATTTTGAATTAAAAGATAATACGAAAGAGGCTTTAAATAAAGCTTTTAATAAGGAACCAGATAAATATGAAATAGAAATAGAATTTGTTAAGAAAAAGTCAAAAGACTTATGTAAAGAATTAACAGATTTAATAAATGATGTAAAAATTGGAATTAATCCTTTATATAAAAAAGTTTTATTAAGAGAACAAATATATACAGAAATAAAAAATATACTTTTAAAAGAAGAAGTTTTAGATTTTAGAAAAAATTTAATATCAAAGGTAAGAAGTTTGCATATGAAAGATTTGGGTATATTAAATTCGCAATTATATTCGGTTACGGATAAAGCAGATGGAGAAAGGTTATTACTTTATGTAATTGGAAAAAGAGGATATTTGATTAATTCTGCGAATGAAATAGAGGAAATTAAGTTAAGTAAAGAAGTTAAACAACCAGCAATTTTAGATGGAGAATTAATTAATTCAAAGGAGTTTTTAGTATTTGATTGTTTAGCCGAAAACGGAGAATCAAGAATTTCGAGTTTATTAAAGGAAAGATTACTTTCGGCGGAGAAGGTAATTAAAATGGTAAAAACAAGTAAAATTTCGGTAAAATTAAAACATTTTGAGTTTAAGGAAAAGGTAAATGAACAAGTTTTTAAGTTAAGTGAAAAAGTCTTAAAAAATAAGAAAGATTATATAACGGATGGGTTAATTTTTACACCTATCTTAGAACCATATTATAATCCAAAAATATTTAAATGGAAACCATCAATAGATTTAACGATAGATTTTCTGGTAAGAAAGACAGGAAATCCGAAAATATTTAATTTATTTGTGGGAATTAGTTCATATGAGTTTAAGAAAAATAAGTTAAAGTTAAATACTTCTGGAATTAATTATAAGAAGTTATTCCCATCTATAGGTAAGAATGATAATTTCTTTCCGGTAATCTTTAGTTATTGTCCAGAAGTAGAATTTACAAATGACACGATACTTACAAATGGCATTAGGGATGATATTATAGTTGAATTAAGATATTTGAATAATAGATTTGAGTTTGTGAGGGTAAGGGAAGATAGGACGAAGGAATATAAGAATGGTAATAGGGTTTATGGGAATAGTTGGAATGTAGCAGTAGCGAATTGGGAGATAATTAAAAGACCAATTACGGAGAAAATGATTATAGGAAAGGAGAATGTTCCATTTTTTGCGGAAGAAAGAAAGGGAAAATCGGATATATTACAGATGAAAAAATTTCATAGTTCAGTAAAATATAAATTATATTTGGAGTATGGGAAGAATATTAATTGGGATTTGGAATTAGCGATAGGAAGGTATGGGGATTTACCGAAATGGATAAGTGCTGGTATTAAGAATATTGTGGGATTTGATATAGATAGGAATGCTTTGTATGAGGGAGAGCAATTATTGGAGAATATTGTGAGTTCTAAGAAGTATAAGGTGGGAGAAATTCCGAAGATTTATACGACAGATGCGGATATTTCGAAAAACCTGGATAATAAGATTATAGAATTGAATAAATTTTTCAAGTTAAGTGTGAAGGAGAATTATTTTGATATTGTATGTTGTCAGTTTGCATTGCATTTCTTTTTAGATACAGAAGAGTCATTTGATACTTTTGTGAGTAATGTTAGTAAATATGTGAAAAAGGGAGGATATTTTATGGCAACGACGAGTGATGGGGAAAGGGTAAATAATTTATTTAAGGTAAATGGTATAAAGAAGGATGAAACGTTATTTATAAACAAGGATGGGAATACGGTATTTAGTTTTCAGAGATTATATAATGATTCGGTGGAAAATAAAATATTAAATACGGGACAACAAATTTCGGTTTATGTGGATTCAATTGGGAATTTTCATAAGGAATATTTGGTTAATCTGGATTATGTTCAGGAAACATTAAAAAAATATAATTTCAAAAAAATAAAAATAGCTCCATTTGAGGAATATTATAATAAAATGAAAGATAATAATATGAGTAAAGAGGAAAAGGTATTTAGTTTTTTAAATGTGGCGATGGTATTTAAGAAGATGTAAGATTATTCTTCTCTAACCATTTATCAATAATTTTTTTTTGTTTTTCATGATAAATTTTTAAGATAATAATATGAGTAAAGAGGAAAAGGTATTTAGTTTTTTAAATGTGGCGATGGTATTTAAGAAGATGTAAGATTATTCTTCTCTAACCATTTATCAATAATTTTTTTTTGTTTTTCATGATAA
>Ga0306869_1000960_pt1 | contig 11648 bp, 11 predicted proteins | sample AntRauTorckE6833_FD_190421 | JGI IMG/M metagenome (GOLD analysis project Ga0306869, IMG submission 190421) | Saline lake microbial communities from Rauer Islands, Antarctica - Metagenome Torckler E6 #833 (v2) (version 2) | ecosystem: Environmental > Aquatic > Non-marine Saline and Alkaline >... | reverse complement strand
TGTTTTCTAAAGCTTTTCTTTTTACAATCTCCTCAGCTTTTTCTTGCAATTCCCAATTAAGAGACGTTGTTACTGAGAGGCCTCCGTTTTCAACTAAATCTTCTCCGTACATCTCAGTAAGGAGTTCTCGAACATAGATAACAAAATGAGGAGCCTTAATTCCTTGAGTGTCTTGTTGTTTAAATTCAACCACCTCTTCTCTTGCTGCGGTATATTCTTCTTCAGAAATAAAACCTTCTTCAAGCATGCGAGAAAGAACAAGATTTTTTCGTCCATCAAGAGCTTCTTTATTGTTCCCATATGGTGAATAGAATGTTGGCGCTTGAGGGAGAGCAGCTAAGTACGCAGCTTCGGCAGTTGAAACATCCTTGGCGTTTTTCCCAAAAAAGCGTTGACTTGCTTCTTGGACACCGTACACACTTCCCCCGTAAGGGGTTTCATTGAGATAAATATTTAATATTTCATCTTTACTTAAGACTTGTTCAAGGCGAGGAGCCAAGACCCATTCTTTTAACTTTCTACTTATTTTTCTGTCAGACGTAAGTAAGGAGTTTTTAACCACCTGTTGTGTAATGGTAGATCCACCCTGAACACCTTTTCCACGAAGAGGTTGTAGGAACACTGCTCGGAAGGTGGCAAGAGGACGAACGCCGTTGTGGTTATAAAATTCAGTGTCTTCGATGGCGATAGTTGCATTTTTTATTTTTACAGAAATATCCTCAAAAGGAACAATGGTGCGCTTGATGTTTTTGAACACGTCATATAAAAGAATTTCTCCTGTTCGGTCGTAAATTTTTGTTGACTGGGTTACTTTACGCTCCTCAAACGAGTCAAGGGTAGGTATTTCAAAAGTAGAAATCCATAGCAACATAACTCCGAGAACAAGAGCTCCGAGTGCTACTGCCAGCACAATCATATTTTTTGCTGGTTTTTTGTGTTTTTTTAGGAAAGTTTTCATTCTTCTAGTGTACAACAAAACATGCTAGAGTAGCATTATGTTTAACCTATTGAGACGAAAAAACAAGCCAGTTATTACAGATCCTCAAAAAATTGAAGAAATACTTACTCGTGGAGTTGAAGATGTTTTTGTAAAAGAATCTTTAAAAAAGAAGCTTACATCAGGAAAACGTCTTCGTGTAAAACTCGGTTTTGACCCTACTGGAGATAAGATACACATAGGAAGGGCTGTGCTTCTTCGAAAACTAAAAGCGTTTCAGGATCTAGGACATCAGGTTATTTTTCTTGTAGGAGACTTCACAGCACAAATAGGGGATCCTTCTGATAAGTTGGAAAAAAGACCCATGCTTACAAACGAGAAGATTCAAAAAAACCTCAAAACATATAAAGAACAGGTGGGTAAGATTGTCGATCTCACAAAAGCAGAGTTTTATTTTAATAGCACCGATCTCTCTCGACTCACACTTAAAGAAGTAACGGAACTTGCCGAAAGTTTTTCCGTACAACAAATGCTTGCTCGTAGAAACTTTAAAGATCGTTTTGAAAAAGGTCAGGATATTTCCCTTAGAGAGTTTCTATACCCACTCATGCAAGGATATGACTCCGTATCACTAAAGGCAGATATCGAAATTGGAGGTTTTGACCAGTTGTTTAACTTAAAAGCAGGGAGAATTATTCAAAAACACTATGGACAAAACCCCCAGGATGTCATTACAACAAAAATGCTTGAAGGTACTGATGGAAGAAAGATGTCTACGAGTTGGGGGAATGTTATTAATATAGCTGATGAACCAAACGACATGTACGGAAAGGTGATGTCGATGAAAGACGAGCTTCTTCCCCAATATTTCCTCTTATGTACAGATTTGTCACAAGAGGAGATAGACAAAGCACTTAATAATACACACCCGAGGGATGCAAAAATGCATCTTGCTAGAGAAATTGTTCAGTTATATCACTCAAAGAGTGATGCTGAAAAAGCAGAAAAGTTTTTCGTAGATACATTCAGTAAAAAACAGACACCGGAGAATATTGCAGAAATTATTGTAGAAAAAGAAATACTACTTTCGGACGCCCTTGTTAATGATGGTGTTATTGATTCAAAAAGTGAATACAAACGCCTTGCAACTGAAGGAGGGATTCATAACCTTGAGTCGGGTGAGATTATTAATGATTTTGGATACACTGTTAATAAAGAACTCACGCTTCGTATAGGAAAAAAGAAGTTCATAAAAATTATCGTAAAATAAATACCCACTACGTAGTGGGTATTTATTTACTTATTCATCCTCTTTGTCTAAGTCGTAGTCGTCTGGATCAAACACATCGTCTTCCTCTTCAATATCGTTTTCTTCTATAAATAATTCGTCGGTATTCATGTAATTGCAAATATTATTTCTGTATTTGTAACAAAAATAAAATCTTTTGCAAATGTGTGGATAAGTTTTTAGGAAATTCTATTAGTTGCTGCGCAAGTAATACCCACAGCTATGGCGTCATATTCATCATCGTACGTAATTTTCTTATCAATGTGGATGATCTTAGGGACCATCGACATGATTTGGTCTTTGGTACTTCTTCCATAGCCGGTTACACCAATTTTTACTTCTGCGGGAGAAAACTCACGAACTTCAAGTTTGTTTTTTTCTGCAATATACAACAACATACCACGCGCTTCTGAAACAAGAAGAGCTGTTTTTTGGTTGTTACTAAAAAACAATGTTTCTAGGGCGAAGATTGTTGGTTTGTATTTTTCAATAACTTTTTCAAGCCTTTCCCCAAGCTCACCAAGTCGTTTTGAATGAGAAAACTTCTTATCTGTTTGGAAACAGTCAGAGAAAATAAGTTCATTATTTTCAATGATAGCCACGCCGAGGCGTTCATACCCCGGATCGACAGAAAGAATTCTTTTATGCTGCGTTGGTGTAGACATCTTGTACATCGTCGCTGTCTTCCAGAGAGTCGACAATTTTAGAGAGCTTTTCTGCGTCACTGTCGGAAAGATCGACGGTGTTATTTGGCTCCCACCCTTCGTCTGTTTTAGTGAAAGCCCAACTCGCTGCTCCTACCGCTGCAAGCTCAGTATTATTTTTAGAAAGAATGTGTCGTATTTCTGCTGCTGTTCTGTTGTTGTTGTCAGTAAGACCTTCGATGATAATCCCAACGCCAGATGGTCCATATGCCTCATACACCACAGGACTCATGTCAGCATCAGTGTTGCTAGAAGCTTTTTTGATCGCACGTTCAATATTGTCGCCGGGCATGTTAACCTTCTTAGCTTTTTCAATAGCGGCCTTAAGCCCCGGGGATTCAAGATTGCCGCCAGCTTTTTTTGCTTCCACCGTAAGAAGCCTATTCATTTTTGTGAATACTTTGCTACGAGCTGAATCCGTCGCAGCTTTCTTATGTTTAATCTTTGACCATTTATTATGTCCTGACATGATTTGTTTTAAGGAGCGGAGCGACTATATAAACAAAGCACCCCGTCTTATTTTTGATATTAATTGCTTACAATGAATAATTACACATTAGCACACTGTATATTCCTTGCGACACAGAGCCGGAATAGGCCGAAGCAAAGCGAGTGTGTCGCCGAAATTATTGTATCAAAAATAGGACCGGGGTAGATGTTGTGTAACTAAAGACCTAGGTGTTCAGAAGCGTGTTTTGTAGTCTTTCTTCCGCGAGGAGTGCGCTCTAGAAAGCCTATTTTTATGAGATAAGGCTCATTGAAGTCCTCGAGGGTGCCTTCGTCTTCAGAAAGGGAAGTTGCGAGTGTGTTGAGGCCCACAGGACCTCCTTTATATTTTTCAATAATAGTCTGTAAAAGTTGTCTATCTGAATGAGAAAGTCCGATAGTGTCGACGCCAAGCAGGTTAAGAGATTCTCGTACTGTTTGAAGGTCGATAGTATCCTTGTTGTTTACTTGCGCGTAGTCACGACATCGTTTCAAGAAGTGGTTTGCGGTTCTTGGGGTGTAACGACTTCGCTTTGCCACTTCTGTGACGGCATCGGGGTGTATCTTAATGCCAAGAAGTTTCGCAGAGCGTGTGATGATTTTTTCAAGTTCTTCTTCAGAATAAAACTCCATTCGGTACACTCCGCCAGAGAAGCGCGAACGAAGGGGAGAAGAGAGAAGGGCCATTCGGGTAGTTGCACCAATAAGAGTAAAAGGAGGCAGCTCTAGTTGGATGGTCCGAGCTGAAGGACCTTTACCAATAATAATATCAAGAGAGCCTGACTCCATGGCGGGGTAGAGAACTTCTTCAACTGTTTTGTTGAGACGATGGATTTCGTCTATAAAAAGAATGTCGCCCTCTGAAAGGTTCGTCAGTACGGACGCAAGGTCACCAACCTTCTCAATGGCGGGCCCAGATGTTGCTTTCATTTGCGCGCTGATCTCATGTGAGATGAGGTGTGCAAGAGTGGTCTTACCAAGGCCAGGAGGGCCGTAGAAAAGGATGTGTTCAGGTGTGTGTCCGCGCTCTTTGGCTGCAGTAAGGAGGATGTGTAGATTCTTTTTTATGTTTTCTTGTCCAACATACTCTTCCCAAGCCCTTGGTCGAAGGGTTTTATCAAGGAATTGACCGTTTTGCGGCTCTGTGTTATCTTTCTCTCTTGTCTGCATAACTCAGAGCTATTGTAGCATATACAAAGAAAGACCCGATAAGGGACTTGACAAATAGAATATGTATGCTAGTATGCTAGATATCTTCAAAGGAAGAAAGATCTTTTTATTTTTGACGTAAGGCGAGCATAACAAAAAATAACCCTTGTTTTTTGTTATCGAGCTGAGGAAAAAACAAGGTTTTCCTTATCCAAGGCACAAACCTCTAAACGACAGAGTCTTTTACGAGACTTCCTAGCATTTTTTCGAGGATCGTATGGTCTATAAGCTTGCTTATATGCGATACGTCTCCTCAGAAGATATGTTTAACTTTTGATACGCTTATTGAAAGTGTCGTTTAGAGGTTTGTGCTTTTGATTTTATCAAAAGACCCCTCTTGAACTTCATTATCCATAAAGTTGCAGTGTCGACAAGTGGATTACTTTTTCTGACACAACTTTTCCTTTTGGACAATAAAAGATTACTCCCCAAGATCGATAACCCGACGCAATTCATTAAGAGTTGTTATTCCTTGGAGGATTTTTATGGCACCATCTTGTGCCATCGTCAGTAGCCCTTGTCCTTTTGCTGCTTCCCAAATATCTTTTTCTCCGGGGTTACGCTGAAGAGCCTCTTCTATGCTGTTGTCAGCCAAGATTCCTTCATAAATACCGATACGTCCTTTGTATCCAGTTGCCACGTCTCCTTCGGGCACTTCAGGTACCCACATAACCTCTGTCTGTAAGCCGTCGAGGTGTGTTTTATCTGAGACGCCATCAAGAATTCGCATAATAGTGTCACGATCTTTTCCTTCGAGAGGAATTTCTTTTTTGTAAGGATCAACAATTCGTCGCAAGAGTCTCTGTGCAAGGGCTAGGTTCATGGCAGAGGAAATAACTTTTGTGTTTACTCCAAGATCAATAAGGCGAGGGAAGGTACCCGCTGCGTTATTGGTGTGAAGAGTAGAGAACACAAGGTGGCCAGTAAGAGCCGCGTTAATTGCAATCTCAGCAGTCTCTCTGTCTCTGATTTCACCAATCATAATAACGTCCGGGTCCTGCCGAAGTGCTGCTCGAAGACCTGAGAGGAAGGTATAACCTTCTTTTTGATTTGTTTGTGTCTGCACAATACCGTTGAGGTGGTACTCGATAGGGTTTTCAATAGTAAGGATTTTATTATCAGGAGAATTAATCTTCTTCATGAAAGCATAGAGACTCGTTGTCTTTCCTGACCCCGTTGGTCCCGTGTTCAAGATCATGCCGTTTGGTTTCTTTATTTCTTTTTCGATAACATCAAAAAGTTTTTTATTAATACCAAGTTCTTCAAGTGGTACTGAGATAGAGTCTGGATCAAGGACTCGAAGAACGATAGATTCGTTGTATGCACCCGGAAGTACTGATGTACGAATTTCAATATCTTTTTCGGAAAGTCGAATAGTAAACCGACCGTCTTGTGAGTTTTTCTTTATATTTAATTTAAGTCCTGAAAGGAGTTTTACGCGAGAAAGAACCAGTTTATAGGTGTCGGAATCGAGGCGAACAATGTCAGTGAGCACACCGTCAAGACGGTAACGTAGTCGCACGTCATCTTCTTCTGGTTCGACGTGTATATCGGAAGCGCCGAGAGAAAGTGCTCCGGCGATAGTGATTTCTAATATGCGAGAGATGCGGTAACGCTTCTCCATGTTGAGAACCTCTTCGATAGTTGCTTTCACACTAGCGTGTGTATGTGTTTCTCCTAGGAATTTTTGAATTTCTTCGCTTGAAATGTCCAAGGCGCCACCAGCAGTTTCAAAAGAGAGAGAAAGCTCGTCATAGCGTCCCCAAACCTTTTTAAGGCTTGCGGTTGAAGCAAGAAAGAGAACCGGGATGAGGCCTTTGGCTTTTATTCCTTCAATAGCTTGTATCGTTTTCGGGTTTGCAGGTGCAAGCACTGCTACTTGTATTTTTTTATCTATCTTATTAAAAGCTGCAAGTTTCGCCCCCTCTGCGTCTTCTTTGGAAATGACACGAAGCGCTTCTTGGTTTACTGGTATAGGCCCAAGATCAATGTAGGGAAGGCCGTGCTTTGTGGCCATTAGTTTTGTCAGGGCTTCTTCTTCACTCGTGTGAAGTTCGGCAAGATTTTTATTTTGTTCTTCCTCGTCAAAATGAATAGTCATTGGTGTAATAATAACATCTCGTTGTGTATTCAGATATGAAAAACCGGGGACACGTAGTGTGTCCCCGGTGTTGGGGTGTGAAGGTGGTTAATCTTCGGTGTTTTTCTTCTCGAGGCGTTCGATCACAGCTAAGGCTCGGCTGAGCGTCTGCTGGAGCTTCTCGTTTTCAGTTCTGAGGCGTTGGTTTTCTTCTTCCATCGCATCAAGACGTGATTCGAGTTTTTCCAACATGATTTCATGCTGAGTCTGGAGCTGTTCCATGGCCAACTCATGTTGGCGATCACGGTCTTCCAAGGTTAGCTTGTTCTGTGCCTTGAGCTGCTCCATAGCTAGCTCATGTTGGCGTTCAGCCGCAGATTCGCGCGCCTCAAGTTCCAGCTCATAACGATCGAGGTCAGCTTCGTCTTGGTCAGCACGAGTCCTTGCGTCTGTCTGGGCCTGGCGCTGTGCATTACGTTGACGCTCGCTTTCGGCACGTGCTTCGTTGCGCTGACGGTCGCGCTCGGCACTTGCCTGATCTCGTTCACGACGTTCTTGAGCTCGTCTTTCGTCACGTTCACGACGTTCTTGAGCTCGTCTCTGATCACGACGGGTGTCGCGAACCTCGTCGATACCTTCATCGAGGACGTCGCTTAAGATTTCTCCCAAACCCTTTTCGCGAGCTTGAGCACTCTCGGTGACTCCAAGAGTTAGAAACATCGAGACGAACAAAACCAACATTGATAAGCGTTTCATGGCTTACTCCTTGCCCTGAGGGCATATGTGAAAGAAACAATTTTTTAAAGGAGGGAAGAGACCATCTCAACCCTCATAACGTTTCTACATACCATTATATCATTTTTAGACATAAAGTCAAGTAACAACTCACACCGCTATGATACAATGCAATACATGAAATATCTTGCAGATTCTCTCGAAAAAATGGCTCAACTAGCAACCCTTATCGTTGATGGTCTTGAAAAAAAAAACAGGCAGGCAGTCGTCCTTGGTCTACAAGGAGATTTGGGTTCCGGTAAGACAACATTTGCGCAAGACGTAGCAAAATATCTTGGAGTTACTGAAGAGGTGACAAGCCCTACCTTTATTATCCAAAAATCATACCAACTTCCAGAAGGAAAGAAGTTTTCGCGTCTTGTGCACATTGATGCATACCGACTTGATGCTTCAGAGCAGTTAGAAAGACTTGGGTTTGCCGAACTTCTCAAAGAAGAAGACACACTTATTATTGTTGAGTGGCCAGAGAAGGTTCCTAAGGCGCTTCCGCAACACACACAACATCTTTTGTTTACTTTTGTTAATGACACCACAAGGGAGGTGACGTATGGCGAAGACTAACCCCACTACTACAGTACGTTTTAGGATAACGTACTGAGTACGGGGCAAGAAAAACAAAACATGTCTACAAAAAAAGTAACTACAAAAAATAAAAAGACGAAGATTGTTCTTCTTGATGCGTACGCGATTATTCATCGTGCATATCATGCATTGCCTGACTTCTCTTCAAGTAAAACAGGGGAGCCGACAGGGGCACTCTACGGACTCTCTGCTATGCTCATGAAAATTATCAGCGACATGAAACCGGATCATATTATTGCCTGTTTTGATCTTCATGGTGCAACCTATAGACATGAGTTGTTTGCGGACTATAAAGCAAACCGAAAAGAAAAAGATGAAGATTTGTCAAAACAAATAGACAGGTCCCGTGATTTGTTTACTGTGTTCAATATTCCTATTTACGAAGCAAAAGGCTTTGAAGCTGATGACGTGCTCGGAGCTATTGTCGAGCAAACAAAAGATAATAAGGACATTGAGATTATTATTGCTTCAGGAGACATGGATACGTTGCAGCTTGTTGATAAAAAGAAAGTAAAAGTATTTACCCTTCGAAAAGGTATTAATGACACCATTACGTACGATGAAAAGGCGGTAAAAGATAGGTTTGGTTTTGGGCCAGAGCTGATTCCAGACTACAAGGCGTTTCGTGGTGACCCGTCAGACAATATCCCTGGTATTGTCGGGATTGGAGAAAAGACCGCAACACAACTCATCACGACTTTTGGAGGAGTTGATGATGTGTATAAAAAGCTAGAGAAAGACGAGGAGGCATTTGAAAAGAAAGGAATAAAGAAGCGAATTGTTGGATTATTGAAAGAAGGAAAAGAAGATGCGGAGTTTTCTAAAATGCTCGCAACTATTCGTCGGGATGTTCCTATCGCCTTCAAGGTGCCAGAAAAAAGCTGGGAAGAGGGGTTTGAGGTGAGCGAGGTGTTTGAGCTCTTTAAGGAGCTCGGTTTCCGCACACTGACCACACGGGTAAAAGATCTGTTTGGTGGAGAAGTGGAAGAAGAGGAGAAAGACACCGAGGATGTTTCTGAAAAGGAGTTACAAGAAACAGCTATTGCGCTGTGGGTACTCGACTCGAATATCACTAAACCAACTCGTGACGACATTCTCTCATATGCAAAAGTAAGCACATTTTCAGAAGCAAAGAAAAAGATTTTTTCAGAGCTTAAAAAGCAAAAAACACTTACTGTATTTGAGGATATTGAAAAACCACTCATTCCTATTCTTGAAAAAATGAAGAAACGAGGAGTAAAGATTAATGTTGAGTTTCTAAAAGAGTTATCAAAGGAATATCACAAGGATCTCGAAAAAATACAAAAAGAAATATACAAAGAAGCTGGTCAAGAATTTAATATCAATTCACCAAAACAGTTGGGAGAAATTTTATTCGACGTATTAGAGCTTTCCACAAAAGGTCAAAAGAAAACGGCTGGAGGAGCGCGATCAACACGAGAGTCCGAGCTTGTAAAACTCAAGGAAGAACATTCTATTATTGAGAAAGTGCTCGAATACAGAGAGCTACAAAAATTACTTTCAACATATATCGATAACATTCCTGCGATGCTTGAAAAAGGAAGACTGCATGCCACTTTCTTACAAGCAGGCACCACAACAGGAAGAATGTCGTCCAATGATCCCAACCTACAGAACATCCCCATTAAGACGGAAAAGGGGCGGGTTATTCGAAACGCTTTTGTTGCGAGCAAGGGACACGTTCTCGCTGCTCTTGATTATTCTCAAATTGAACTACGAGTCGCTGCTATTATGTCTGGCGACAAGCGCTTGTTAGAAATTTTCAAAAATGGAGAAGATGTACACAACTCAGTCGCCAGCTCGGTGTTTGAAGTTGCACCAGATGAAGTAACAAAAGAGATGCGACGTAGAGCAAAGGTGATTAACTTTGGAATTCTCTACGGTATGGGAGTGAACGCTTTAAAAGCAAATCTTGGTACTGATCGAAAAGAGGCACAGCAGTTTTATAATGCGTACTTCAAAAGTTTTTCAGGTCTTGAAGGATATCTTGAAGAGATAAAAGCTGATGCTAGGAAGAGTGGCTACACAGAGACTTTATTTAATCGAAGGCGATACTTTGCGGGTATTGATTCGCCACTTCCATATATCCGCGCGCAAGCAGAACGCATGGCTATTAATGCTCCAATTCAAGGAACGGCAGCTGATATTTTAAAAATTGCCATGAAAGATATTGATGGTTTTCTTACTAAAGAAAAATTAGAAAAGGATGTGCACATGCTCATGCAGGTGCATGACGAACTTGTGTTTGAGATAACAAAAGAAAAGGCCCTTGCTGTTGTTCCTAAAATTAAGAAGATTATGGAATCAGTACTTACAGAAAAACAATCAAAAGGTGTGCCGATTATTGCTAACACAGAAGTCGGAGATAATTGGGGAGAGATGAAAGAAATATGATCTACCTATTTCACGGCAACGATGCTTCGGGGGCAAAGCAAAAAATACAAAAACTTACCGACGCGCTTTTGAAAAAGAAGCCAGATGCGCTCCACTTCTACTTTGATGATAGAAGTTTGGACAATGAGTTTCTTAAGAGTTTGTTTCAGAGTTCAGGATTATTTGCAGAACATCATATCGTCTTTCTCGACAGGACGTTTACATTGCTTGAGTCAAAAGACCTTGTAAAAGATATGAAAAAATCAGCACATGTGTTTATTCTTTTTGAAGACGGTCTTGATGCGAAAGATTTAAATTATATTAAAAAACACAGTCAAAAAGATGAAGAGTTTGTAGAAAAGAAAAGTATAAAAAAAGAACCCCGTAAAAATATCTTTGCTTTGACCGATGCGATTGCTTCTCGTGATAAGAAAAAAGCTTGGGTGCTGTATCGAGAGCTGGTGGGTGAGGGAATGAGCGCAGATGAAATACAGCCAATGTTTTTTTGGCAAGTGAAATCAATGTTGCAGGCATCTAATGCAAAGAATGCTACAGAATCGGGCCTTAAGCCTTTTGTGTTTGATAAGGCAAAACGGGGGGCAGAAAGGTATGGAAAGGATAGACTTAACGAACTCTCTCGGTCTGTCGTTGATGCTCTATACATGTCTCGAAGAGGAGGAAATTTGGAAAATAGATTAGAGCAGATACTTCTTTCTTTGTAAGAGTCTTTTTAAATAATTAGGTATCAAAAAACACCCCGTAAGGGGTGTTTTTAAAGTCTACTTAGGCAGCTGGTTGCTCTCCGCCTTCTGCGGGAGCAGTTTCGCCTTCAGTAGCTGCTTCAGGAGCAGCTTCGGTAGGTGTTGCTTCAGGAGCAGCACCTTCGGGCTTTGTTTCTTCAGCTGGCATTGCATTATTTGCTTCGTCCATTGTGAAATATTGTTAGTTAATAATGCGAATTCCTATTATATCAAGAAAAATGTTACTTGTCCGCCTGGCAGGCTCCCGATTTGTTCAAGAGCGAAGCGGTTGATTAAAAATCGCAGTGCCTTTGGTGCTCCCGATTTGTTCAAGAGTCTTCGAATGAAGACAAACAGCAGTCCTGTGGCGCCCCTTGTTTGTTCAATGTTTTTCGAATGCAAATCGCGATCTTTAAAGCGGACTCGCTTCTCC
>Ga0306869_1000958_pt1 | contig 11668 bp, 14 predicted proteins | sample AntRauTorckE6833_FD_190421 | JGI IMG/M metagenome (GOLD analysis project Ga0306869, IMG submission 190421) | Saline lake microbial communities from Rauer Islands, Antarctica - Metagenome Torckler E6 #833 (v2) (version 2) | ecosystem: Environmental > Aquatic > Non-marine Saline and Alkaline >... | reverse complement strand
GTAATGCCGGCTGACGTAAGTTCTTTTGTGGTACGTTCATAGTCACCATGTCTGACGATAATGACTTTTTTCAATTTTTTCATTTTTATATATAGTTGAAGGTTCAAGGTTTACGTAGTTTTACGTAACTAATATTTTTATAACATTTTTTTGTTTTTTGTCAAAAATATTACAAAGTGTTTTCTAGAATTTTTTTTAACAGAGTGTATAATAATTACATGGAAAATATAAACACAATCGGTCAAACACCAGAAGACCTTAAAACATTATCAATGCAAAGATTAAAACAAGCAGAAGAATTATTAGTAGTAGCGCAAGAAAATAAAAAAGTTGCTGAAGAAAATGGAGATACAGATGCTGTAGCATTAGCAGAAACTAGAATTGAACATGCAGAAGCGGCAGTAGAGAAAGCTAGACAAAATATTGAAGGATAAAACGTATTTTTTCTATAAAAATACAATAAAAGGCTTCCGATCAGGAGGCCTTTTATTCATCTAGTACAACAATCATAAAGTACCTAAACTTCAATTAAGATAGCTGAGTGATCTGAGACTTCATCTGGCAAGACCTCAAACTTCTTTTCAGTAACTCCATTTGTTATAAAAACATAATCTGCAAACTTATTAGGTTTTTCATAGAAAGATGTTCTAGTTGAAGTTATATTATATTTCTTTATTAAGTTACTGAATCCACTATCTTCAATAATTTTTATACTCTCAGTGTCTGGAAGAATATTAAAATCGCCACAAAGAATACATTCTCCATTCAACGCTTCCACGAATTTAACAATATTTCTTGATTGTTTTAGACGATCTTCAGTATCCGTTTTACCCTTTCCATTCCATAACCCATGAAAATTTACAACTGTTACTGGTTTGTCGTCGATTAGTAGAGTGACATATTGTATGTTTCTTGCGTGATTACCAACATCCCCTTCTGGAATATGACCTTTCTCCTTATAAACAAAAACTTCACCTTCTGCAATAACTTTAAAATCCTTATTAACCATCATCATTAGACCGTAATTATCTCCAAAATGTGGGCGGAAATAGCGAGTATGATTAGGTAAAGCTTTAGATATATCTTGCATTCCGTGAGTCATAATATTGCTATGATCAATAGGTAGACCACCAGCATTATGCCCATCTAATTTAAGGTGTGGAGCAGACCATATTTCTTGCAGACAGAATATATCAGTATCATCTTTATGAGTATTAAAAAAATCTAGAAGTCTTTCCTCTCCTGCCCTTCCTCCCCAAGTGTTTAAAGTTATGATTTTCATGAGATTATTATAACCCTTCTCGAGCGCTAGTTCGAGCATTCTATTAGGTGAGCTTTTAGATATAGAACCGCACATAAGCCCTACAACAAAGATAAATCCTCAAAAACATTTGATATGTTTTCTTTTCTTTTTACCTCAGGATGAAAAAAGAACATAGATCTTCTTAGATAATCACCAATAACGTAAACATTAGGTTTCCCTTTATGAATTTTATTGGCGATGGCTGCTCCCAGTTCTGTATACATCCCTGCTCCAGTATCATCAGTAAGTAATACAAAAACATCTGATTCCATAGCTGATTTAATATCAAGTTCTGCATATTTTGCAGACTTTTCTATGTCATCATCATAAGGTTTTGGTGGTAAGTGTATAGTCCAGTCTTCTATAATATGATGACCTCTTTCTTTTATAAAGTTTTGTATTTCTTTTACTTTATCTATTTGTTTAAGTCTACCAGCTACATAAAATTTCATTTTTTCATTATAACAGATCAAACCTTCTCGAGGTAGAACCGTGGTCAGGTAAGACCTGTAAGGTTATTTTAAATAAGATTTACAAATTATTTTGACCCTTCTCGAGCAGTATATTTTTAAGAAAGAGGAAAGAAAACACAATTCTTAGAGATTAAATTTTTGTTTTAAAATGTTAATGTCTCTGCTATTTTCAATTTTTTGCAGTCCACCAAGAATTCTTTTTTCTGTTTCAGGTGTCCAGTATATTTTTAGTTGCTCCTTAGCTCTAGTAATTGCTGTATAAAAAATGTTGTGCGTCAACATCTCTTCTGTTTCAGTAGTGATCACTATTTTAACTGACGAGTACTCCAGACCCTGTGCCTTATGAATAGATACTGCATAAGCTACTTGAAATGGCATAAGTGTGTCGTTTGAATTATCATCGTCTTCATCAGTACTCCGATATTTATTTACTGTAAATCTAATAATAGATTTTTCTTCTTCCGGACTGTCTATCAATTCAAAATCATAGCCAGTTGCATCAAATTCATTTATAACCATGTCAATTTGAACAGAAAAAACAATTTGATCCTCACTAGCTTCAATATCTATAATTTTCCCCTTTAGATTATTGTAGATAAGTGGTCTAAATCTGTTGCTTTCATTAAATAGCACAGGGTCTCCAATTTTATAAGTATGGATACCCCATTGAACTGGAGGATTTTCATTATTACTCTGAAGAAAGCGATTAATGTTATTAATTCCGTACAATCCATCGTAGTTCAAGCATAAGATAATTTCATTATCTTCAACTTTTTCAAATATAGTCTCATCAAGTCTAGTCGAATAGCCGTCCTTAATTATATACTCAAGAATATCTTCATCCATATTTCTAACTTTGTCCCAGAGATTTATCAGTTCTTCATTCTTCGTTCTCCAAGGAACAGTCAGTTCAAATTTCGCTCCATCTTTAATTACTGATTTACAGATACTAAACCAATTTCCAAAAATAATAGATTCTATCTGGTAGATGTCACCGACTAACACAATAAGTCCAAAGTTTGCTTTTTTCAGAATAGATAGCATGTCGGAATTACTTACAGTACTACACTCATCGATGAACAGAACATCACAATCAACATCTGTATTTCTTTTAGACAAAAACTTAGTGACTGTCATAAATTCACAATTTTGTAAATTTACTCGTCTTTCAAGATTTGCTACAGCCGGATTAGTATTTGCCAGATAAAACTTCTTTTTATCATCAAAGAAGCTGGAAATATGTCTAATTAGAGTGGTCTTTCCAGTGCCGGCCGAGCCGTATATAAATGCTACTTTAGAATTTTCAAAAACCTGTTGTAAAATTTGTTTTTTATCCTCACAGTCAACATCATAAGGGGTTGTTTCCACCCATGACTTTACAGACTTTGCATAATTTCGAATTCCTGATTTGGTTAGTCCAGAAAGTTTGTTAATCACTTCAACGGTATCGTTTTCATATCCCTCTATGTACACACTGTCTTGATGTTGGTTGATTTTTCGATGTTTGTGTTTAGGGAGGTATAAGTTGTTATTGTAAGTCTCAACTAGTCCAGGAATTCGATCTGGTTCATAGATAGTATCTTCAGGGGTGTAAAGCATTCCCTTCGTTTCAGTATTATTTTTTACGGTCTTTGCAAAGAGTTCGTGTTCACGACCTGCGAAGTCAATGCATTCAAACACGTCTACCACCTTAGGATTGTGACCTATTAATGAAGAGTTAAAAGGCATGCTGTCAAAGGGGATGCAGCCCCACCAAACTCTTAAGTTTGATAACAGACGACATGCTTCGTTTGAGTACTGAAGTCGAAGTATTCTATTATTCATATGTAAGAGTAGATATTTCAAAAGATTTGACCCTGGTGCATCTTGTCTAACTAAATCTCTCGCTACTTCAATAGCTGGAGTGAAATGAATAGCCTCAGCATTGTGTGTAATTGCACCTATAAATCCTTCGAATTCGTTATCTTCAAATTTGGAAATATCACTTAAATTAAAGCCGCTATCAGTTAGATACTTCATTAGATTTTTGTATTCAAGGTGTTGTGTTTGTGTTTTTGTTTTCAGGCCAAAAAATTTCCCAAAGTTATTGATTTCACATGGTCTAATCGAAACTTCCCATTTATCAATGATCTGTATAGGCATCTTTTTATCAAGAACACCGATATTATCATTAATCACCGAGAGTTTTACAGAGTAGTTTGACGAGATATCGAGATTGGTGAAAGCGATTACACAATCAAATTTACTTACTCTAGAGTTAGCCACTGTGAACGTCACTTCGTAATATATCTCACCCTTTACAAAGAAAGGTTTGATTTTTTGTATGTAGTACCTGTCACTATAGGTACTAACGGTCCTTGCGGTTTGAGGGTTAGTAATTTGTTCGACAATTTTTTCATAATACTCTTGTAAAGCAGGATCGGTATTGATTGGAAACTTATGTAGATTTTCCAAGATATCGATATCATAGTTTTCTTTAAGAAACCTCTTTAACTTCAGAAGATACTCATAATACTTAAGCATCAGTCTCTCTGACCCTTGTTCATCTTGAGTGTAGTGAGAGGCTACTATCTCAAGAAATTTATAAAATTTGTATATAAATCTCAGGTTACCAGTTTTCTTTACGTGCCTATTTGCTTTCTGTATATCATCCCAACACACTTTCACATCTTCGATATCGCTGTATATAAGAAGTGAAGAGTGATCAATTAAATTTCTGAGTTGAGAAAGAATGTTTTGCGAAATAAAACCACGTTCAGAATCATCGGTCTTATCGATGTTTTTACAGATGTTTTGGTTTATATCAGTAATTTGTTTCTCAATCAAGTTCATGTTTTAGATTTTATCATTTATAAAGAATAAAAACTAAAACAATCCTTCTCGAGCGCTTACACTAGTGCTCTATTTGGTGAGCCTTCTCGAGCTCGAACTGAATAGATTCGTTACTGGATAAGGATTAATTAACTACTCTTCAGATTCTTCAGATAACCCCTCCCGAGCACTATTTATTTTTTTCATTTAATTCTTTTTCAATCTTATTATATTCTTTTTTAATTTTACCCTCTGTTATAATTGGAAAAATGCTTATTCCCAAGAAAGATATAAGCTTGAAGAAGGAGAAACATTTTTGTTTATAGTAAGTCCTTAAAAGTGATATCAACTCTTTAGTGTCTTGTATAGCATCTTTAAAATTAGTTTTGAAGATTAATGCTTGCTTCAAAGTATTTTTATTCATTTCTTTCCATTCAGTAACACAATCTTTATCTAGCATTTTAATTGAATGATTTTGATAACCTTGAAACATGTTTCTTAAATCAAGATCAAGACCATCTAATCCAAAACCTAATTTAACTAATTTATTAGTTAAATCCTTGTTTGAGAAATTATATGTATCCAGCTTATTCATGGAGTAGGTTCGAAACAAACATGAATATAATTTATCAATTTTTAAAGATGTTATCCAATCATCTAAGAACTCATCGTTAGAAACTAAATTTGCATTATCTAAAGAAAGTGCGATTTCAAGCTGTTTTAAATACTTAAGTTCCTCAATATATTTATCATATGAACTTTTTAGAAACCACGTTATAAAAGCAATTAACAAAGAAATAGCGATGGGGGCTGAAGTTTGAATTAAATCTTCTAAAGATATCTTCTCCAGAATCTCGTATATTCTTTGATTCATATAATTAACTATAACAAAAATACACCATGGTTAAAGGTGTTTTTTTACACAGAGTCTTTCATCCCTTCTCGAGCATGTATTAATTTACATCCTTACAACGAAACTCGATTTTTGGATCAGTCTCTTTTGCTATTCCTAACATAAAATCACAAACACTTCTATCGTCTGCGTAGCCAAAAATAAACATAAGATTTTCCCATTCACCCATTAAATTTTTCTTCATAAACCACTGAGCTGATGATCTATCTACATTTTTAGGATAATTAAGAACAGTTTTTTCTAAGAATATCTCTGGTTTATTTTTAATACTTTGATTAAAAAATATTGATGTGGCCATTACTCCGAGAACAAAAGATATTATTACATATAAAATATACTTTTTATTTTTCATGTATATAATTATACATGAAAATACACCTAATTACAGGTGTATTTTTGTAAGGAGTCTTTCGACCCCTCTCGAGCGCTCGAACTAGCGCTCTCTACGGTGACCCCACTGCGTGGCTTTCAGAACTCTATTCAAACCGTGATTATATCAAAAGTTCTATTCAAGACCTCAATGTAATACTTGCTACTGTTTAGGTTTCTTTCCAATAAGTCGTTGAAAAGATTGAGCCAGAGGGTCTCCACGATACCACCAAAACGAACCTTCAATATCCAAATCCTCTCGTATATCCCAGACAAGGGTTTCTATTCTCTTCGACATTCGCTTCAAAAGTCGTGGGTCCATCTGCATTGGTTGATTTACGTGAAGATGTCCTTTTTCGTGGATGTTTAGTTTCGTATTGAAATGTGCAACTTTATTACCTCGTGCTTGGACCACCATATTCAAATCTTTTTTCAGTCTGTCTATTCTTCTCGCATATCTCTTTTGTTTCTTTTCGTCTTTTACATAACTTACAAAAGTATAGAGTGACGATGCTTTTTTGTTGTCATCAACCACATTACCCAAAACAACAATACTGTCTCTCGAATAAACATCATACATTGATATTATAATCGGCATACTGTTTTCACTACTTTCGACAAAATCATCCTTGTTCTTTCCTAAATATGAAAGAAGGTCTGCTGTTAGACGTAGACGGTCTGTACAGTCAAGTATGTAATCGCTTATATTACGTATTTTTCTTTCCTCATTCATTAGAGGTTTTTTCTTTGCCATTACCTACATTATATGAAAATAAAGAGTTTTATAGAAGATAAATGTAAGTCATCAACCAAATCCAAATACCTATATTGAAAAGACCGTGAACACTTATTGGTGCAATCAGAGCTTGCCATACATACTTTTTGTATTCAAAGGTCTTTGCTTTATAAAAGTAAAAAGATGAAGCTAAACCACTTGCATAGTGCATTAGCATTGTATGAATAAGAGCTTTGTCTCCATACGCTATATGGATGAGTTGTTCAGAAAACCCAAAACCTAAACCAACGAAAGAAGCTGTGATGGGAGAAAAACCAAACATTCTTATAATCAAATACGATACTAGGAACTTGAGTAACTCTTCAAGGATGGCACCATATGTGAGAACTCTCAACAAGAGTATTTCAATGTCTGGAAAACCAACATAGATAACAAAGGTTTTTAGTAAGTAGAGTAAAATAGCACCTAAAACAAAGGATGTTACAACCTGTATGATACGTTTTGCTCTCATTTTAGGTAATAAATACAACATTTTCTTATTATACTACAGGGACCATTTGTAATCATTTTACTTGCATATTTCATAATACTATGGTATTATATAAACACTGTTCTTTCACATATTCAAGGTTCAAAAACTCGATGGAGACGAGCATTTTGCATATCAAACACTTGGTATTTGAAATGTTCGTCTCATATTGAGACAGACCGCAACATCCAAGGCGAACTTGGTAAAAATAGAAAGGCATACAGTTATGAAAACTGCAAACCAACCAAAACTAGACACTGTGGCAAAGTTCCATCGCCTCCTTGCAAAAGAAGGTGTTGGACCAGACCACATCAACACACCCAACAACAGCGTAGTCAAACGGCGAAACCTCGCCGACTATCTGAAGAAGGGCTGTCCCAAGGTCAACGACAATGGAGAGGTGGTCACAAACCAACTCCCCGAAGGACACGAACTGGCTCATCTTATCCTAGGTGACGATTACATCTCACCCGAAGAAGTAGCAAACGCTTACGGCGTGAGCTACACCGAGGACCAACTCAAACACTTCGGTGATACCCTTCCCGACGAGAAGACCCTTCAGTGGTACCGAACTCACGGCTATATGCTCGTGGCGGGACCATCGACGGAGCTGAACCTCCTTGAGGTTCGAGAGCTCGACAACAAGCTCTTCTACTCGAAGACCGAAGGATGGTACGCCGAGAACAAGCATACCTTTGCTCGTGAAGACAAGGTCGCCTGTGGCGAGTGGCTCGCAATCCGCAAGGATGAAGTACCCAACTCGCTCCGCAAGACGTGGAAAGAACAGCAAGACCTCATTACAGAGGTTGAGCACGTTCCGAACGCCTCTGAAGTCAGCTACGCTGTCACTGCCTATTTCAAGGTTCGTGGCATCTATCTGTTTCGTGGTAAATACGTTCGCACCAGTTCCGTTTCTGCGGGCGGTGGCCGCGTCAGCGTCGGTGTCTTCGTCGAGGACGGTCTCTTCGTCAACAACTACTACGTTGACTACCGTTGCGACTGCTTCGGTGTTGCGTCTGCTCGGAAATGAACCTTGAGGACTTGATTGCTTGACGCTCTTGAGTTTTTGAACCTTCATTTGGGCGAAGCCCTCGCTCAATCTGGACCCCTTCCGTTTATTCGGTCGGGGTCCTTTTTTTATGATAAGATACGTCTACTTGCTCGTGTAGATGCGACTATTGGTTTCATCTCGCAAGTGTTTCTTCTTGAAACATTGCCAGAGTATTTTTGTCTACTGGATAAAAGTAGCGTGCAATTCAAGATAGGGATTTTATTTCTTGTCTATTTCTAATAGAGGTCAGATATGTGCTCTTGGATAAAATACAGGAGTAAGAAGATGCTTTATTACCAATAAAGACCGTACTCAAACTCTGGTGGCACGGACAGAAATAGACATATTTCTGCGGACGGTAACCACGTCAACGTCGGTAACTTCGACGAGGACGGTCTCAACGTCAACAACTACTACGATGACAACCGTAACGACAACATCGGTGTTGCGTCTGCTCGGATATAAAATCTTTACAGCAAATGCTCCTCTAATATGGAGTATTTTGCTTTAGCTTTTTACTTGTTTTATCCAACCACCAAGCATTCTATCTATTTCATCTATTCTATTTTGAAAGTCCTCATACTTGGTAAAATCTATGACTTCGGTATCTTTTGCTAATCGAATGAAAATACGAGTTACATTCAGGTTATGGCTAACTTCCTCAAGTACCTGTAACTTTTCACTTTTAGTCATAGAGCTTGCACGGAGTATTCCTTCAATAACCTCAAGAGTGGTATTTTCTAAGCTTTGCCATAAAGTATGTCTATCTTGCTTTGCGACCTTTAGGTGAGGTTGATGTAATAGCTTGTATAGTTCGTAACTATTTTTGAGAATTGGTATATCAAAATCATCCATAAATATGTTTGTTAGTTTGTATAAAGAAATAACCTCTACCCGAAACCTCTTTCAAGCGTGGAAGGAGTTTCGGAAAGGAAAAGGAAATGAAAAAGACGTACTTCAATTTGAGTATCATTTGGAGCAAAATATCTTTCAACTTCATAGAGATTTGGAAAGTTATGAATATAAGCACGGACCATATCAAAGTTTTTACATCACCGACCCTAAACAGAGACATATTCATAAAGCTACGGTTAGAGATAGGGTTATTCATCACGCCATATATAAAACTCTTTATCCTGTTTTCAATAAAACTTTCATCGCAACATCTTTCTCTTGCAGAATTGGCAAAGGAACTCACAGGGGTGTTTTGTGGCTTGATAAAGCTGTCAGAAAAGTTAGTAAAAACTACACAAAACCGTGCTTCATTTTGAAATGTGATATTCGGAGATTTTTTGATAGTGTAGACCATAATGTTTTGATAAAGATTATGAATAGAAAGATTAGAGATAATGAAACAAGATGTTTATTAGATGAGGTTGTTCGTGGCTTCTCATCTTCCGCATCAAATCTTTTTGAGAGAAAAGGAGTGCCTATTGGCAATCTAACATCTCAACTTTTTGCCAATGTTTATATGAGTGAGTTTGACCATTTTGTAAAACAAGAGTTGAAAGTAAAGTACTATGCAAGGTATACGGACGATTTTGTTCTTGTTTCTGAAAACAAACAGTACTTGGAGGATATTTTGAAGCCGATAACCGACTTTCTTGATACGGAGCTAAAACTCTCACTTCATCCACATAAGGTCTCAATAAGGAAGTTACACAACGGTATTGATTATCTTGGATATATTGTTTTACCGCATCACAAACTCTTGCGAACCAAGACAAAGAACAGGATTTACAGAGGTCTTTCAAGGAGAATAAGAGAATACAAGAGTGGTAAAGTTGATAAAGAAACTGTTGAACAATCTCTACATTCTTATCTGGGAACTTTATCTCACGCTGATGCTTATAAAATCGGTGAAGATTTGAAAAACAATTTCTGGTTTGAAATAAATGACTAATCATCCTTGTCCCCAGAAATCTTTTCAAAAACTTTCAGAACTCGTAAAAAACGTTGTGCCTTATTACCAATTTGCAAATCCGAAAGAGAAAGAGCAGATTACACGAGTTATATTTTCAGAACTTTATGTATCCGAAAATACGTTGAAATATAAGGTCAAAGACGGATTTGAGTGCTTTGAAAACCGCTTTGATGCTATTTGTGAGCCTTCTCGAGCTCGAACCGTATTCGGTTAAGTCCTGTAAGGCTATTTTAAGTAATCTAAGAGTATTATATCGACCCTTCTCGAGCAGAAATTAATGCTCTAATTCATCAAGTTTTATTTTAATTACAACTAATTTATTTGTAAACCAAGGACTTAGTACAGATAAATAACCAAGAGATGATATGTCGAAAATATAAAAGATTAATTTATTTTCATTAGGGTAACTAGATATTTGGAAAATTGAGAATAAAATAACAGTCACAACAAGAATCCAAAAATTAAAAAACATTTTTTTATTTTCAATATTTCTTTTAACTCTTAAAATTTTAGGGTTGTTAAAATCAAAATATAAGGCAACAACAAGAACCAAAAATATCATTATTTGAACAAAAATAAACCAAAAAAAATCAGAAGTTAAAAAACATAATAATTTACCTGTACTATCCCAAATTAAATATAGATTATTATTCATATTTTTAAATTTAACATATTAGAAAAACATTTAGTCTGAATTTATTATTTTTATGTGCTCCAAATATAATTTCTCTTTTTCATTTTCCAAATTACTAATTTGATCTGTATATTCTTTTAATATCCCCGAATTAATATACGGCTGACTATGTAAACCTGGATTAGCATTGGTAAAACTTGGATTTGCAGTAGTTGGTGTATTAAGTATTTTTTCATTCAATTCTAAAATTTCATTATCAATTTGTTCAATTTTATTTTTATATTCTTTAATTAAATTGCCTTTCTCTAAATCTCTTAAATAAGATTCTTCATCAACTTCCCGCCTCTCTTCTTCAAGTTTTTCCTGTTCTTTTTTTAACAACAATTCTTTTAGAAGAATAACAAATTGTTCTGTTTGTAGTTCTTCTTTTTTAATTGTATCTGATTGTGATTTATTTTCTTCATTAAATAACACTTGTTTTTCTTCTGCTAATTCATATTGATTATTAATTATTACAGTAGCAGAATCACCGACGAATTCTTTATCTCCTAATGCGTCTGCATCAATTTTTAAAACTTCAACTTCATTGTCAATATGTTGAGAGAAAGTCCAATTATTAAACCAACCAAGCGGATTCCACCAAGCTGCTAAAACTATATTAGGAATTATTAGTAAAGTGATTACTAATAAAAATATATTTTTATATTGGGATTTAATCATATTATTATATTCATAATACAATAATTTTTGTACTAAATAAATTAGTACCCTTCTCGAGCGCTCACACTAGTGCTCTAATTGGTGACCCTACGGAGAATCGAACTCCGATTTCAACCTTGAGAAGGTCGCGTCCTAGCCGTTAGACGATAGGGCCATTTCTTTTAAACCTTAGAAAATATATCACATTTCTATAAATATTCTATCG